>Ga0307512_10002977_pt1 | contig 20439 bp, 21 predicted proteins | sample 14_EM_MG_FD_200267 | JGI IMG/M metagenome (GOLD analysis project Ga0307512, IMG submission 200267) | Populus trichocarpa ectomycorrhiza microbial communities from riparian zone in the Pacific Northwest, United States - 14_EM | ecosystem: Host-associated > Plants > Roots > Unclassified | place... | reverse complement strand
CCATCTAATGGTAGAATCCATGCCTTTATATACCTAAGAAATTTGAAGTTCGCTGGAGATGGTAGAGTGGCGCCGGCAGTGGCGAATGGTGGGTGGCGAGTGGAAATTTGTGAATGAGTCTACACAAATGACTCAGTGTATTCTCCAATCCTTTCTAGCAGCTTCGATGGCATTCTAACAACTTGTAGGTCTTCGGGATAAATCCTGAGTCAATATGTGGATATCCGCCACTGTACCAGCCTCTGTATCTGACACGCGCCATGTGGCAAGTTCACCCGACCAATGAGAATGCTTCGAGCGGACAAACCAAGTGTATAACTATTAGATGCTTTGGAAATGGTGCATGTTCATGACCCAGAACCCCACTGGCATTGCCTTTATGTTTGTCTCTTTGTGTGTGCATGTTTCTTCCACTAAAGGGTAGCCACATATGATAATTTGTTCTCGATTGGCTCCTCATCTTCCTTCCTGTTACAAAACCGATCGCCACCTCCTGTACCCGCACTATCTGTATGCTAAATTGCTATCACCACCACCATACCACTGCCGCTACCATCCCCTGACCACCCTAGACTGGAGACAGTAATGATAGAGTCGGGCGCAGAGGGAAAAATTGACAAGGCAGGAGTGACAATGACGGGAGTGTTAAGATGCTGGGTACATTGAGGGGGGGCAGAAGAGTCGGTGCTCCAACTAGTGGTTTGTGTGTTTCTTAGTCACCGCCTTTGAAGTGACGAGGTCTTTACTGGTTTTAGTACTTCAAGGTAACAGGCACGAAAAGACGCAGAGGACAGGTACCAAGAACTGGCATGGAGAAGAAAAGACATGGAGGATATGAGGCACAGCGGAGACAAGTCACGAAGAGAAAAGGTCTGGAGAAAAGGCATGAGGAAACATGCCACTGGGAGAAACGGCATGGAAAAAGGGCACGAGAAGAAAAGCCATGGGGAGAAAAGCCATGGTGGTAAAATGCACCTTAGAAAATAATTGCGTAGTGCCATCTCAGTGCCATTTCCATGGTACCTTTTCTGCCATACGAAAGAACCCCTAACCCAATTGTTGCACTGAAATGCTATTTATTTTCGGTGCAGGAAAAGACACTTTGCTGTGCCTTTTCCGGTGCCTTTAAAGAAGCACAGTTCCGACTCCCTTAGAGGGTACAGGGGATGATTGTTTCAGCATGGTAAGGCAGGGAGGATGACGTCGCCAAAATAGCGTACTAGTTAGTGAGACAGAGTATCCAAACTATCGCCGACGATTCAGGATGTTTGGGCTATGGGGAATGGTCAGGGAGATGCTAATGGATTCTCTGTCGGTTGGAATAAGGGTGCGGAAGCGAGCATTAGAGTTAATTGTGTACTTTATACAATTTATCAATAAAATAAAACTTCTGGTGGGCTTAATTAATGTATTTATCATTGTATCCTACTTCACACCGATGACCACATATGCCATGGCCGCCAGCGGCCGAATGCAAAATGATTACAACAACAACAACCGATGACCACAGCCAAATCGACGACAGTATTATGAGTATACCCACCATTTCACAATGTTGCTAGATGGAGCTCGGTCACTGACCACAAAGTCAGCTGACACTGAGAAAGGTAATTAATACGATACTTAGAAAAGATTAAGAATAAACTCTCAGAATGTAGTAATTCGGGGGTATATCACCGTACGTCATTCAAGAAACTCATTCCGCGGAAGAGTATCATCAAAGTTGGTCATTTTGTCAAGTTAACCATTGCCGTAGCCGCATTGTCTGAACACTCGTACCGTATGCCGGAAATATAATGCCACTGCCAACCCTCGATCATCCGAAGATTTGTAAACCAGTGAACGTATCGGCAACAAATTCCCCAAAAATACGGAGAATGACTTCGCAGTTCGCGGACTGAATGATGCCATGAAATTCTGGCGGGAATACCAGTGATATCCAATCAGATATCGCGCATCGCCCCGCTATCACGCCCGACTTAATGTCAGCGATGCACCCGATCTCTCGCAGCTAGCTCTGGCCACGGCACGGCTCCGGCCGGTTGGTTTCTAGGTAGTTGTGTGATTTCTCTTTTCTACTACTGTACCTCCCTTCATTCCCGCGTTCGCCTATGTACTCTATACAATCCCGATGTATAACGGCTAGAGTGCCCGACTTTGATGGCTACCCTGGAAAACCTTAATTCGAAGTTATTCTTGTTCTCTAATTGGCTAGGCCCTGCTGTACCTTGCCGTGCAGCATCGCTTTCCTGGCCGACAACATCGTTCCGCGTGCTGATGGAGTTTAGCAGAGCCTTCTCCGCACCTCCAACCAAGAAAAACCTTTACTACCGGGTATCTCAAAGAATATTTATTTTCCGAAACACTCCGTTCGTGATGAATAACCACAACAATAACTGCGGCAATGAACCCCTGGCCAGTTGTCGGGTTTCATGCTGTCCAATACAATCAAGACAGCATTTCCATAGCCCTGTGTATTCATTGACGGGATACCACAGTCCTTGCTCGACTAACACACTGACGAGATCTGTCTCCATCTCCAGAATAACATCCAGGCAACGAACATGTAACACCGTGATGGTGAAACAAAAAAAATACCAAGTGTGCTTAATTATCATTAAATACTGCATGACATTGAAAGTCCTTCAAGCTCTAAATGTAGTAATCACCGCGCTTACCAAAACTGTAAACTTCCATAAGGTGCGTTTCCCCAAATCAAAATCCAAAATGTCAGCTCCCTAATGTCTTTAAAAGAAACTAGTTTTGAAAGTGAGGTATTGGCACGTCGACACTAACAACTTGCCCTCCGTTGGACGGGGATAACCGCCCCCAACTGTCACTGGCTAACTGCAAAACGAAAGTAGTAAGGTAAGCGCGGCACACCAGCAGCAATGCTCTCAATGAGCGTTGGGTACGGATAAAAATGGACGCTAGAGTTAGATTCGGCAAGATAGTGGTTTGAGAAGGAAGTTACACGGGAGACAGTTGAGTGCCTCGGTACACAATAAAAACTGCTTCCGATACTTTCCGAGAAGTACCGCATGCTCTCGAATGAACAAATCTCCCACTGTACAAACTCTATCTGTCCATCCTCAACAAAATCCATAATCTCTTCCGTCCTTGATTTACAGCCCTAAGCGAAGCGGCACATTCTAGTAACCGGTGTGTAAAGACTTGCAATGGGATGCTTTCCGGGACCTCGAATTACGCACTAATTATCCTAAACGAACTCCCATTCTGCAACTCCCGCTTCCGGACCGCCGCCCCAATTCCAACACTCAAAGTCCCATCCTCAACTTCTACCACCGAATTGTCATTTCTGAATACCCATTTCCGAACTCTCATCTCCGAATTCCCTCGAATGTTTCGCATCGCAAAGTGCCCACTCTCGACCTCTACTGCTGCTATAATGCGTTACCATCAAATTTTCGGTCAGCAATACTCCGAAACGATGGAATGACATATATTAGAAAAGGGAGACACAGGGCAAGAAGGGTAGAAAGAGGGGAGCTCTCTCATCTAGCGGCCATCGGGTGCGGAGGGGAATCGGGCACTGCTATACTCTAGATAGCGTGAATGCAGTATGATTAAAACCAAAAAAAAAAGAAAGGGGGTGACATAGGTAGAATACTTGGTTCATCTCCGAGCAAACGTCATATACTAGTACCTAAAATATTTGTATCAGCCATGCCCTTATCGCTTTGACATTACTTTAGATTTCTATGGGGCGGGTGGTTAGTTGTATATGGTTAGCACGTGCAAGTGCTAACTTCTACCAGACGAAGTATGTACGGACACTACCGCTTACAGAGCTACCAAAAATGTCACGGACGATGCTCAAGTGAGTACATGCAGGGAAAGATGTCGGTAAAGGCCACAAATACAACAGAATGAAAGAGAAAGCCAACTGTAAAGCAAACTCTGCTCAACTTCCCACCTCCGTGGCCGCAAGGAAGTTCACCACTGCCTGATCACACTTCTGCAAGGAAAACAACTCGATATCTGCACATGCCGACATCTTCCCACTTTCCAGTACGCTGCCCGTCTGATTACTTTCCACAGTTCCCGCTGCTCATTCTGCCACCGCTGGCAGCGGCGAAAGTAGTGCCCCCGCGTCTGGGCTTCACTCTAAGGGAGTAGGAAATGTGCTTTCTGTGCCTTTTCCCCATACAAACGAGAATATAAAGGCACCGGTTGTATGGTAAAAAAAAAAGGAACCAGTGGGTACTGGAACTCGTTTTCGTACGTTTTTTGAAAGTCCTGATGGCTTTTATTGCGTGCTCTTTCGGCTGTGACTTTTTGAAATTGCTGGACTCCCACAAAAGGTACCTTCCATCGATGGCTTTCAATGTTGTGCTTTTGGAATGGTGCATTTTCAAGACCCCACCGGCATTGCATTTATGTGTTTCTTTGTGGGTGTACCTTTCTTCCACTAAAGGGTAGCCACAATGATACATTTTGGTTCTCGATCGGCAGCTCACCTTCCTTCCTTCCTTCCTTTTACAAAACCCATCACGACCACCTCTGCCTGCACTATCTATATACCAAATCGCTACCACTACCACTGCACCACTACCCCTTTTCCCACGCCACCCTAGAATACCCAACACTAGGGACATCAACAAGAGTCGGCCGCAGCGGGAAAACTTTACAAAGCGGGAACTGGCACTGGCGAGAGTGTTCTGATGTTGGGTGCATTGAGAGGCGTAGAGGAGTCGGTACTCCCAGTAGTGGTAGGTGTCTTTAGTCGCCGCCAATGGAGTGACAAGGGTCTTGACTCTTGACTGATTTTTGAACTTGAAGGTGAAAAGTACGAAAAGGTGCAGAGGACAGGCACAGCGAAAAGGCATAGTGAGAAAGGGTCCGGAGAAAAGGCATGGGGAGATAAGTTACTGGGAGAAAAGCCACGGCGGAAAAAGGCACGGCAGAAAAGCATTCCGTACTAGTTCCATATCAATGGCATTTCCACCGTGGCTTTTGCTGCCATACAAAGAATCCATTACCCACTTCTTGCGCTTAAATACCTTTTATTTTCGGTGTAAAAAAAGGCACGTTCTGTGCGTTTTCCGGTGCCTATAAAGAAGCACATGTCCGATGTTCTTAGAGCTACCTACCACTAGCACTTATCGTCTTCCCGTTGGCCAAACTAGAGGTTGCAAAAGTCTCTCCCTTCCGGGCAAGATGTTACCCTGCCTCGGACAATGATTTACTTTCCCAGGGGTTTCAGACTGCGGGGATGTAGGATGTTGCATGAACCTGACCGAGCTGAGCTTCAGCTGAGCTGATGTCAAGGCACATAGCCGGTAGGGCATAAGGCACTCAACTACCTTGAATATATCTCGAGTCTTTCTCCTGCTCTCCAGTCTCTGTACCTAAGTCTATTCACACGGTTCTGCCCTTCCATATTTCAACATAGGTATTGCGTGATAGGTCTCTGTCTTTTGTGGCCGGAGATGAGTCTCGTATGGCCGGAGGTGAGCCTCGTATGACCGGAGATTGCTGTCGGCCTGAAAGGTCTATACTGTAGGGCAGACTTTGAGTGCGGTCATCACGTGATGTTAGTTAGGGTTGAGCGGCGGAGCCGCATTTACTTTACTTGTGTACGTGTCAAATAGATGAATAGACAAGTCAATATACGCATCACCAATTTGGCAGCTGCACCATAAGTCGACGTACGCTTCCCTCTGCGCCAGGATAGGTCCAACAGGTTATGAGCCCGGTCGCATCGTATTTTTGGTAATTACGAATCGCGACTTACGGAGGAACGCGACATTTGAAGACGCGTCTTGATGAGCAGCGGAGTATAATTGACGACTTTGACATTGACATCCTCACGATGACTTCTACCGCCATATCGATTGCGAAGTTCAATGGTTCGAACTACAAGCAATGGTCAGGGGAGATGGCGCTTCTCTTGTAGCAGAAGCAGGTCTATGGTATAGTCACGGGGGAGGATGAGCAACCCGAGGATCCGGCGGAGGATGCTACCGCAGCGGAGAAATTGGCACATCGGGCTGCAGTCAAAGACTGGGTAAAACAACATGGTACTGCGCGATCGACGATCCTGCTCGGCATGGTGCCGCGGCTGCAGGCATAGTATATGGAGATCGCGGATGCGCGGACACTTTGGGAGAAACTGGCGACAGCGTACAAGGCGAAGTTGAAGTTCAATGTCTTTCAGATCCGGGAAGAGCTTTTAGGGATAAGACTCGAGGATTGTGACGACGTTGACTCTTATGCTTTAAGGATCGACCAGAAGGTGAAAGACTACAATCGATGTTCGGAGCCATCGACATCGTCGTCGGATGCGACAAGGACCTTGGCGAAGATGACCGACGAGGAGCATGTGTTTTATCTCCTGCGCGGTATTCCGAGGAATGACGATTGGCAGTTCTTTCTTGAGTTGATGATGGATAAAAACGCGATGGCAACGCTCACGCCAGATGAGATTGTGATCAAGTTGGTCGAGAAGGAGGCCACGATCAAGCGTGAGAACGGCCCTGGGCAGGAAGCCCTACTGTTCGCGAAAGGAAATGCCAAAGGCAATGCCAAAGGAAAACGCAAAGGCAAAGGCAGGAAGAGCTGGAAAGGTGACGAGAGTGACGAGGATCAGGATCGCAAGGGCAAACCAACGTGTTTCTATTGCAATAAGGAAGGGCATAAGGTTTGGAACTGCCCGAGCATGAAACGCGGTGATCCTCCCGTCACGAAGGAAAGCACCGAAACCGCAGCCAAGGATGATACGATAACTGCCGCCAGTGTTTCGGCGGAGACAATCGAAAACTACTGGGTGACAGATACCGGCGGAAAAACGGCCCCATCGAAGGAGAGTTGGTACTTGGATTGTGCCTCCACCTCTCATATTTGTGGAAATCGAAGGAAGTTCGTTCGGTATACGGGATTCACCAAGAAGGACGAGCGGGAGATTCGCGATTTCGCTGGGAGGGTAGCGGGCAAGGCTGTAGGACAGGGAGATGTTCGGCTGAAGTTTCGCCTACCTGGAAATCGTGAGCATGAAGTAGTTGTGAGGGATGACCTCCATGTGGAAGGGGCACACAACTCGCTCTCCCAATCAAGGCTTATGGATCGGGGACTACGGATTGTTCCTGTCAATGGCTACGGAATCAAGATATACGACAATCGAGGTCAAGGATGTCTTGTTGCCGTGGCACCACAGGTTGGAGGACTATTCCGGTTCGATGTGGATGCTGGAGGAAAGGGTCATCGGTCGAGAGATGTATCTAGGGACAAGCGATACACTGCACCGAATGCGATTCAGAATGAGCACACCTATACGGACATCTTGGAGCCGGAGGAGCCGAAGACACGGGAAATATCAGTACCAATTGCATCGACTCTGGCGATCCAGCGACCAGCAGCCGGCAGTAATTCCGGCGGTAGTTCTGCAGGTCAATTGAAGGATCGTGCGGGTTCTAGCGATGAGAGTGAGGATGAGGATGAGGACGATCCACCGGTAGTGATCGACAAATCCAAGAAGTCCTCTTTCACACGGGAATTGGCAGGCCTCAACGGGAATCTCGGGAGTGCATGGGAAGCACCTGCGGGCTCTCATCGGAGGGGCCGGACTGATCATCGCCGTCGGAGGAGCGGTCGACTGGAGATCGAGAGTGCAGAAGCCGACTGACCAGTCCAGGTCGAAGCCCTTGATAGTGAATGGGATCTTGAGTTTTTTCGTTTTTGGGAGGATAATCGTTTCGGAAGAGCTTTGGACGTGCCTGATTGCTTGGGAGGAGCTCAGCAAGGTTTATCTTTAGGTTGTCTTTATGGTTTAGTTTTACGGTCGTGATACCGCCCTGGAGGAGTGTAGGGCAGACTTTGAGTGCGGTCATCACGTGATGTTAGTTAGGGTTGAGCGGCGGAGCCGCATTTACTTTACTTGTGTACGTGTCAAATAGATGAATAGACAAGTCAATATACGCATCACCAATTTGGCAGCTGCACCATAAGTCGACATACGCTTCCCTCTGCGCCAGGATAGGTCCAACATATACATAGATGCGTACACACGCATTCACACTTGTACTCATATATATATATGGCCTTGTGGCACTCTTAGATAATATACAATTAAGCTTCTCTAAGTATCACAATTTGAACAATAGGAGCTAGTGGTATTCCGAGTGATGGATACATGATGCGAGTGATGCACTCGTGGATGAGTGATATCTAATATGCCTCTAACTACGCCTATGGTACATAATCCACACTAATCTACTCAGTTGATCATCCACAGATTGGAGTCTAAAATCACTGTATCTTAATCTAAATAACTGCAGACTACAGGTGAATCAGTAGCCCCAGCCCGTCGCCTGATCAGGCCCTGGTCTTACAATCTCTTTCCTGAGACTAGACGACGATGCGGCGACCTGACAGACTGACGGGCGGAACAACCATCGCGACACCCGGCGGAACCGCTCGAGATAAGTTGCTGTGCGCGCATGCCCGCACTTCAAATAGTAGTACCTAGTCATAATAGGCTATTCGCTCTTCATCAACACGTCCAACCCCCAATTTTCTCTATGCAAAAACTTATATCTAGTGAGCATATTCTCAACAACGGCACTCACCAATCCTGCATCTCCAAAACCAGAAGCAGTGCTATCCAGTCAGTGGATGAACTTTGGATACCAACGCCAGAACATCTACCCAATGCGATGCGCCTAAGAAACGATAGACTTAGACTATTCCACTCGCAGATGTGTCTATCTCGTCCCGAACGTATTTATTTACTGACGATGTCAAGTGTGGTCCGTGCGGTTAACCTCAGGATTAGGCACATGGATTGCTGCTTCAAGTGGCGTTCGAGAATATATCTCTGCTCAGGATGCATATACCCTATTTGTACGTTTCTCCCAATGTATACTACAGGTATTCCTGCGCGTGTTGACTAGGGATTTGGCGCGGTGGCTTCCTTGGTCTCGATGCTGGTGGACTCGGGGATGAGGCGGGTGGCTTGCCGCCCCCATCGGCCTCGCCTGCCCCCACCAGCCTCGTCTGCCCCCATGCTGAGGAGGAGGGCTCAGCACTGGTACTCGGCTTTGGGCTCCGGCTTTGGCAGTCGGCATGGAGTTTTCCTTCTCTCTCTTTCGTATATAAGTCCATAGTTTTCCCTCTCTTTGGATCGATAGACAATTCTTCTTCTTCTCCATCATCTTCTTTTCGAGTCAACAGGGCGCATCTTAGTTCGTTCTGCTCATTATGGCGCTCCATCAAGACAGGCGAAACGCCATCGACCAGTGAGGGTCCGCACAATCACACGTTCCACATCTCCCAAATTGTTGGGCGGATTCTCAGTGCGGTTATCATGTGGCCTTGGGTTAGGGTTGAGTGGCGGAGTGGCAAAGCAGTTTAGTTCTAGTGTACTCGGAGTAAGCTCGCATGCCAGCCCCTTCCTGGTGCGGGAATGAATACCCACCCCAGGGAGGGCTGGACGACTTAGTCGTCGGTGTTACTCCGAGGTTCGGAGAGGCAACGAGCTCCCGAACTCAACACCGAAAATCAAAAAAGAAGTTTTCGGTCACAGCCTATGTAGATAATAACTGCCCTGGTAGTCTGCCTGCACTTGACCGAAATTGTTTGTGTGTGGTGGAAGTGCCCTCAGTGCTGGCCGATGCTTCACTCAGAGGTAGGCCGAACTCGGGTCTATTCTGCATGACATTAGGGGATATGCTGGAGTACCTCCACCACACACAAACAATTTCGGTCAAGTGCAGGCAGACTACTAGAGGATCTTGGCATTTCTTGTTGTATGGGGGGCAATAGTCGGGCGCTCTTTTGCCCTGTGTCACCGCGTCCAAAATACCCTTGTACCCAAGTACGTGTAAATTACCTTAGAGAATAGACACAGAGATTACCGATTTGGCAGCTCCACCCATAAGTCGCCGTACTCCTCTCTACGCGCCCAAATTGGTCTAACACAATTTTCAAACAATACACACTACAGCACTACCACATCATTGGGATACTGAAAGAGAAGTTCTTGATTGGCGAACAAAGCTGAGACTGCGATAGTGGTTATAATAAACTTAAACTACTTTTAACTACTGCCTGCAACATTTGACAATGACCCATTGACATCAACATCTTCAGCGTAAAACCATTCCCAGAAGGCAAACAATAAGGACATGCATGATAAACAGACCGACACTACCGCCCGCAAGGAAGAGAACAGAACCCACGCCTAAAGACTACCACATAGCCAACAGTTCCTGGGCACAAAATTAGTTCAAGCGCTAGCAGAACGTTACATTTAGTATGGCCATGTGGAGCACATACCAATTCATAAAGGCGATTCCTACATAGATGGTTGACGCGTTTTCTCCTTTTCAACTTCATCTTGCCATTGTTTCAACATATCCATCGAGGTCTTCGTGTATGGATGATCATCGCCGAGTGTGCGAGAACGGAGAGTTGCTACTTGCGCCATCAATTCAATAGCCTCATCAATGCGACCCTGTGATTTGTGTGTACACCCAAGATTACGCATAGCAGTCAAGGTATCTGGATGTTCCTGGCCGAGTACTCTCAAACTTGTCTCCATGACTTGCGCTTCCAGTTCCTCGGCCTCCTTCCACTTTCCTTGGATCCTGTATGTCGATGCGAGAGAGCCGATGCTGGTCAAGGTATCTGGGTGTTCCTGGCCGAGCACCCTCTTTCGTGCCTCGACAACCTGCACTTCAATCTCCTCGGCCTCCGCCAGACGTCCTTGGTTCCTGTATGTCGTTGCAAGGCTGCACATGGTGATCAAGGTGTGTGGATGTTCCTGACCTAACACCCTCTTTCTCGTCTCCATGACTTGCACTTCCAGTTCCTCAGCCTCCTTCCACCGTCCCTGGTTCGCGTATATCGTGGCGAGGCAGCCGGTACTAGTCAAGGTATATGGATGCTCCGGGCCGAGAACCCTCTTCCTAGTCTGCAATACCTGTACTTCTAGCTCCTCGGCCTCTGTCCACCGTCCTTGGTTTCTGTATGTCGTTGCAAGGGACCCAATACTGACCAAGGTATGTGGATGCTCTAGGCCGAGTAATTCCTTCCTGGCTTCCATTACCTTCACTTGGAGCTCCTCAGCCTCCTTCCAACGTCCCTGGCTTCTATACGTCGTTGCGAGGTTACCGATGCTGGTCAAAGTATAGGGATGCTTCTGACCGAGCACTCTCAAACTGGTCTCCACAACCTTCACTTGTAGCTCCTTAGCCTCTTCCCACCGTCCTAGATTTCTATATGTTGATGCGAGGTTGCCCATGCTGGCCAAGGTATCTGGATGCTCCGGGCCAAGGACCTTCCGTCTCATCTCTATCACCTGCCCTTCCAACTCCTCGGCCTTTGTCCACCTCCCTTGGTTCCAAAATGTCGAGGCAAGATCAGCGATATTCGTTAAGGTATCTGGATGTTCTGAACCGAGCACTCTCAAACTCATCTCCATAACCTGTACTCCCAGCTCCTCAGCCTCCTTCCACTGCCCCACGTACCGATACACCCTAGCTAAGCTAGACATAGCCGCAAGTATGTGAGATTCAAGGCCAGCACTTTGTTGTATCGTTTCCAACCTGTTTTGACACAACTTAACTAGGAAGCTGTCGAAGATATCCCTGTCAGGTACGGATTCGGGTGGCATTTTATCAATCCACCGTTTCAGATGCGCTTGAAAGACCTGCTGATGACCTATGGTGACTGTATATATAGTTTCCATTCGCTCGAGCCACCTCCATCCTTGTGTAGAATGAAGAAATGTTGAAAGTCGATCGAGACATTCAGAAGGATGCTCATCAACATTGGAGATATGCCACATCAGATAGCGTGAAGAGTACTCCAAAAGGGGATACTTGTTGTGAATTTCGATGGGACTTCCCGGCAGATACTCTCTGAAGCTGGAGAATGAGACGTACGACAAGAGGGCATTCGCAACTGGTCCATGTAGCTCAGTAGGTTTAAAAAAGAAGCCGTTACACTCAGGGTTGATGTCGTGTCGAGGTGTGAGCAGGAAATCTTTCAGCGACGAATGAACAGGTTGAATAGTGTCGTTAGGCAATAGTGTTATGAGAGGTGCAACTCCGTGCATGATTTCGTGTGCATCATCTCCAGGACTGCTTCGAAGGTCGTAGTCCTCATGATCTGACAAGCCTTGGAGCATAGCTATGGCAAGAACAAGTTCATTGCGATGTAGCGGGCGTGACGTGGCTAATACCAGTCGTAAGGTATGCTTGTATGTATCACAAGTTTCGGGTTTATTGGCAAGACGTTGAAGAATACCCGTATATACTGCATTAAGTCCCTTTGGCGGCTGCTTCAATACAGCATCGACGTTCCAATGGTTGTTCTCAAGTTCCAAAAGCATTAGGCGAGTCCACAATATCATTCCTTCCGAGCCCTGTACCAAAGTGCTGAGAAGGATATCCTTTGCTCTGTGTTTACTTAACTTCGGTGAAGCGTTCAATTTCGCAGACGCGAAGCTCGTAATATCACCTTCAACGTCCATTTCTCCAATTGAAAGATACTCCCATGCAGCGCCATCACCGATATTGGGTATTTGCAACCGTGAAAAGACTATGGCTTTTACTGTCGGAAATGTACTGAATACGTCCGTAAACTGGCGAATGAAGTCTGCAACCTCCTCGGACGTATTGCTGCACTCATCGAGACCATCGATGACACAAACAAAGTCACCCGAACACTCCAGAAGCCGCCTCAAAGCTGACCATAACTGTGGAATTGAGGTGGCCAATGTAGATTTCGAAGCCATGCGTTCAGCTGTAATTATTGAATTGAGTTGTCTCTTTTGGGAAGTTGAACATTCAAGGAGCAGATATATCATGTTGCGCAAAACAGAGAGCAAATCGCCCCGATTTTCCATACCAGTCTTACAGAATATTCGTAGAATGGTTGGTGTAGACGCAGACAGGCGCTGAATAAGTTGAGATGCCATCATAGATTTGCCACAACCAGGTTTTCCAGCAACCCAAAGAAGGCGGGTCATGTGGCTAGAGTTCATCCAATTCTTGACCTTATGGTTCCCAACGAACCATTCACAGGTTCCTGCAAGATGTTCCTTAGTGAGCTTGTCCTGGTCGGCCGCAAATTCGACCTCTGCGTGGCATAGCCAAATGCCGTTTTCCACTTCTTGGCGGAGTATATCAACTGTGCAAGTGGTTCAGTAACTGGTATATGGGGAAAGCGCGATGCCTTACGTTCAACATTCAGTAATTGAATATCATCCTTAACCTCTCTTTCAAATCGTGAGATACGCTCTATAAGTCGCTTAGTCGTAACAATACTACTATGGTATATGGGTTTAACCACTTACCATATGTTCCCTGGAATGCTCTATCGAAGGGTTTGAAGATAGCAGATATGTATCGCCCTAGTAAAGGTGTTAGCATTGGGATGACAACACTTGGGGTGAAGCGAAGTGCTCACGGGGAGATGATTTCTGAAAAAACGCCATTGCTCGAAATAGGAAAATAAGAATCTCTCCAAAAAGCTCTACCAAGTCATTGTGCAATCGTTGAAGAATAGCCTCTGTTGGTGCTTCTTCATGAGCAAAGAGTCTTGTGTACTCGTCGACACGGAAGACCATCCGGGCAATCCAATCTAGAGAATCCACCAGCTTCTCAGATGTCGCACCTTCTTGAACAGCGGCCTACTATAGATCAGTACGAGCCCATAGTGTAATCGTGGATATCAAAGTTCCCAGATAGAAGTTAGAATGATTAGATTAGATAATATTCTTAGAAAAGAAACGAGCCCCACATCCAGTCTCATTGTAAGTCAGTGCAGTTGGCGGACAGTAGGAATGCCTCGAATTGGTACTTGAAATAGGATATCTTGGAACATGTGATATCGACGAGTAAGTGAATAGCATACCTGTAAGATAAACCGAAAAGCTCCCCACACCAATGCCGTGTTCTCTGGGTGATGCTGCATCAGAATATCGGCAACAACTGAATACTGATTGATTGTCTTGAGAATACTCTGAACAGCGCTGGTATATGGATATCTTTTCCTCTCAACTATGTCACTTGCCCTCTTGACCCCTTCTACGAGATGGGCAATAGTCGGTCGGTGCGTCATGGCATCTAGTTTTCGTAGCTCTTTGGGCGATAATCTCGATCGGGAGACCTCCAATGCTTTATCCCATACCGAGAGAAGGTTTGGCCGGGATTGCTAGCTGTTGTTAGAAAAGCAGCGAGCCGGTGCTTCCAACTCAAGATCTGGGAACAAGAAATGTAAAATATTAGCAATGCGTACCTGTGAAGGCATGGACGGATGAGCCATATTCAATATTCCTTAAGTATAGTTGCTCAAGATCCACCTTCATGAGAAAAAAATCGGAACTGAAATGTGGTTGAAGAAACAGTGGGGCAGTGCTGAAATATCAACTAATTAACATATGAACGCCAAGTTTCTCAGCAGTCACCTCGAAACCAATGAAATAATCGCATCCTATGGAGTCATGCTGCCTTGCTTCCCATTGAGCGTTGCAGGGGTTCTTTCGTGCCACAAAGGATGCGGAGTGACCAGTCAGTTCACGGAGGCCCACGTTCCGTGATCTGACTGGTTCGTTCGCGGAGTTTGTACCCCACCTCCATGAACTGACTGGTCACTCCGCAGATAGACAGCCTCCATAAATAAACTAGAACAGTAATTAAATAAAAAGAACGAGAATAAATACTATACCAAGCGTCAAGGTTCGTACGTCACGCATCACGGAGGGCCCGTCCGAAGAGATTTTATTACGATTATAGCCTACTTTGGGCATTAGATATTGACAAAAATCGTCACACTCGAATCTCGTATGAACCTTGACGCTGGGTACAGTAGTACGGATTCGTGACGCAACGGAATGAGTTGCATGTTTACTTTTAAAGGAATATTAAACTGATTAATTTTGAGAAGTGTTTGAACTACTGAAAAGGATATTTTTACGGAGTTGTTGGTTGTTGCGACAAAGTGAGGTGTTTTGCGGGAGGCTTCTATTTTACAAGGGTAAAGAAAAGGATAGGTGCGTACTCAGGTCCAGCAGACAGTGACACATCCCAAATCGAAGTAGAGGCTAACACAGCTATCAGTGCATAGCAAATCCTCTATGTATAGTTCCTTGTCTCGTGCCCAGCCACCAGAGCCTCATTCGCAAGCTCATTCTCGTTGCGAGCTCGCTCGGCAACAAGGTAGTTCCCCTTATGGTAGTAGCTATCCAAAAATGAGGTTTCCCACTTCCTTCTGCAGGCTCCGAATACATGGACGATCAAGCCGATGGCTGAAACTTGTTTGTTCCGTGTGATATTGAAAGGTAAAGCAACAAACATCTCGCGAAAACAACAGAAGGACCTAACTACTTAGTACCTAGGTACCCAGAAAACCCTACACTTTTCCCAACCGGAAAGCATTATGCCATGGCCGCAAGCGGCCGAATGCAATATGATTACAAACAAACAAACTGGAAAGCATTCGCTTTCAGCTGTCGCGCTGTCAGCGTCTCCTACCAGGCAGCACCAGTTCACTTTTGTCCTTGTGCCCAGCCTGCTAGATTATAATTTCCGCCCGCTCGCAAGCTTATGGGTAAAATCTCGGAAATGATTTACTTACCGGTGTTGCTACAAGTCCCCACCGAGATTTTGGGTCATTCATAAGCACGCGAGCACCTTTCTGGATGTACTTAATGTTGTTATCTAAGGTCAATAATCACTTGATGATTGTACCGAGAGTCGTCCAGCGCAGGGCGACATTTGTAGGATGTGTTATTATCTGAGCTGGGACAAGAGCCTACTATGCCAGAAAGCTGAACTTGTGACTGAAGCTGCAATTACAAAATCGGTGTTAGAACTTTGTGCAATAGATTTATTTTGTCAAAACGAGAAATTATTATACTTAGCGTCTAACGTTATATGTTGAACACCGTGTCAATGACATTCCAACACTTTTACAAATGTGCCTTGCCAGGTTATAGTTGTATGTGTTGTTCAACAAGTCAAGTGTTCTGCTTGTTTCACGAATCGGATGTTCCAACCACGCAGACGGCTTCCAGGCAAGCGCGTAATCTCACTGATTTACCTGTTTTTTTGTTTTGAGCGACGACGATCTCCCTACCCGCTCGGTTTGGTTGCCGCTGCCAATCAATTGCCTTGCCACCGGGCGATCACTGACTCAAAGACCGCCCGGCAACCAATCTGCCGAAAACGAGCGTGCAGGGATAAAACTTTCTTCTGAGTGTATACGATCGCTGGAAGATCTCTGTAGTCTTTCAAATTTACACCATTCACAAAGGAACTACTGCTATGGGGAAGTCAGCGCTTCATGAACTGACCTGTGCTAATTATGCTCAAACAAAAATAGCAAATACTCCAGTCGCAAAGTTATGTATACACGAAATATGCAAAATTCATCGCTCTTTCAACTCCTGGTCTCCAATTTACCATACTTCTAATATTGACAGAGCAGTTGTGGAAACGCATCAATTTTCAGCGCTTTTTGGTTGTTTTTTTAAAGCCACTCTATCAATTTTAAAGATATTATGAATCGAAGACCGGGAGGTCAAAGAGCGATGAATTATGCGTATTTCATGTATACATTACTTTGGGATTGGACAAATACTCGTAGACTTAATTGGACCAACTTTTTGTCGTTTTTGCTAGCGCAGTTGAGTAGGGAAAAGATAAACTTTCCCGATTCTCCCTACGATCGGCTGTATTCCTCAACGAAGTGACAGCTCACTGACATCCTCCGTGAACTGACTAGAACATAATTTGCAGTCCTATTAGAAGCAGCACATCCTAGTACCCGAGGAAAAGAGGCTTGTATTGAGACGCTTTCCAAAAACTTGAAATACACACTAATTGTCGTAACCGATCTTCTGCTACCAAACTCCCATTCCAGAAATCCCGCATCCGCCCCAATTACAACCTCTACCACCGGACTGCCATTCCCGAATACCCGTATCCAAACTCTCATCTCCGAATTCCCCCCAATGTTTCTCATCCGAATGTGCCTACTCTCGACCTCTACCGCTGGTATCATGTTTCACTACCTCTAGTCAAAAAACCGGTCAGTATTACTCAGAACCGTCAAAATGAGAGCAATGAACTCACTAAATTCCCATATGAATATATGCAGCCCAAATGAACGGGTCACCAATCCTAGTTTCCAAGCTTTCTTCTGTCTCAATCAGGCGTGCGTTCCTAGCATCTCTATTCATTCCAGTTCGACCGCGGCCACCCCGGAGATTCATTACTGCATTGTGCAGACCTAGTGATATGGATTCGTCGCTCATACCAGCCTTAATCATTGTCTCATAAACATCCTTCGCAGCGTCAACGCAGTGCTTATCAGATACTTCCCACAATGAACCAATGACATTCCGAAACCCCGCGAGCTGACAGGCACCCATCAGGTGGATACCCTCGTCGACCAAGGAATCCACTTGATTGTTCCCAGTTGAACAAGCCGAGAGGTATGCGAGGAGAGGGGGGTTTTGGTGAAACTTCATAGCGACCAAGTCTTTGACTGTCAATGGCAAGAGATCTGTGAATTCACTCCTTGTTCATGACTGGAATCCAGATAACTATCAACATTGTTATGACAATTTTCCCGAACAAGGCTGTCTTGCGGGATTGCAGCCGCACCAAGTTCGGCCCACGTGATGGCTGCTTGAAGATCATACGGGTCTTTTGTCTGTGCGTATCTTCTTTCGAATAAGACTCCGAAATTCTCTAAACATCTAGCTGGGATGCAGATGTCGGCAGATGCGGCTGTAAGTAGTGCTTCTGCACTTTGAATTGAATTATTGATCTACGGAAGGGTAGATGGACGAAAGGGCACATTTTGATTTTGCGTGACAGCGTGTGGGGTGGGGCCCACCGGCGGTCGCGACAAGTAAGACAGCAGAAAATGTAACTAAGAAAATTTAAGGTTCGCACCAACAACTGTTAATTAAATACTTAAGTACTTGGTACTTAATTATCTACGTGTCGTATCAATTGTCGCTTGACATCGTGGTGGTGCAATATCTCTGCCAATATGTTGAATTTTGCAGTTCGTGTAGATTTTAAAACTAAGCTACGTGGGCTGAATTTTGTGGGCCACGTTGATATACAAGAGGGCGTTGACGTACACCTGGTATTCATCGTACAAACAAGTATGAATTTGGTTTGCAGGCTACACGTTGAACTGTGGAGGTATGTGTCAAAGTGAGAATTATGTTCAGGAAAAGTTATGCTAGTGGAAGTTCCGTGACGACAGTATCAGACTCAATAATTGCTGGGAGACTTTGAGAACACTGATCATGCAACACATATATAAAGCGTACAATGGATGGCAATATTGTATATCTCAATTCCATAACCGACCTACAACGAACGCCTTCATACTACCAAGTCAACTCTTCTAGTCTGTTCCTAAAAATGCCACCTTATGCCTGCAATGCCTACAAATGCGACTGTGATGGATTTTTGTGTGGACGTACTCCTACACAGTGTGCAATTTGTCTTCACCCACAGGCAGCACACCCATCTGTCAATGCACCTCGCAAAGCTCAATTGAATCAACATACCAAGCTAGAAAATGAAGTTGAATTCGTTTATTTGACAGCCGACAGTGAACCTAGTGCAGCATCAGACTCATCGTCCGATACAGAGACCGAGAAGCCTGAAAAGTGTAAGCCAGCTATGTCCACACCTGCTGCCACATCAACACTGTCTCATCTTGCAGAGGTTCGTGATCATCGTGTAAGGGCACGTACGCCTTCGTTCGGCTTCACAGGCATGCGTATGGTAATTAGAGGATACGGTTGCAAACGTGGATGCGAGTGATCGTAGATGTAGATGTATAGGTAAGATTATCGCTAGCGATCTGAGGCTCGTGGCGAGCCGACTATATAGAATGGCCATTACCCGGCCCTGGGTCACGTGGGGCCGTTACACATCGACGGAAACCTGCATATAAGGAAAAGGCCAAACAAACTAAGACCAAAAACATTGGACTTGTACCCCCCAGCAAAAAGTCAGTCCTCAGAAAAGAAAAGACTCACCTACAGTCTTTAATTGCGTCTGTTGTACTTTTCACCAAACGACCCAATGAGGAACACAAAAAGGAAGCATTGTTATACAAATGGCACATCTCGGACCTGGCGGGAGAGGTTGAAAACTATGAGGATTACTTTAGAGGAATTATTCGAGATGAACATCCAGGCTGGCGAGAGTGCGGGTTTCAAGAAGAGTGGTGTTGGGGTGTGAATGATCAGCGCAAAATCAGTATGGGTGAGCTGACTGGGACCAGCAAAAAATTGCCTCCGACCAAGTTAATCACTGGAAATGGCACTTTATTGTCTCTGATCAAAAAGATTGAGAATATACCTGATGTCTCGGGAGTCACCGCAGAGAGAAAAATGCTGGCTAAAACACCTGTCCGGGATTTTGCAATTGTTGTACTGTTTATGTCAACTGCAATACGGGACTACACGCCATCACCCCAGTCTTCAGGGCCTCTACCACCCCAACGACAACCGAGTAAAACACAACGCATCAAAAAGACATGGAAGGAGATACAAAAGGTCAACAAACCACTTGAAGAATGGGAACTTGAATTGGAGACCATGATGGATATGACAAGGGTGAAAAAGGAAAAGATTAAGGTACGTCATCTGTCATTACGCATTAAAGTGAGAAGAAAACAAACTGAAAACATCAACCCAGAATGAAATATTTGATGAAGATATAATCGCATCCCAACCACAATCACCACCTGCACAATCAGCACACAGTTCATCAATTGCTGTTACGACTTTGTTGAACCCTCTATTGAGAACCCCACCACCACAAAGAAAACCGTTACACACTAAACGCAGTGCCGAGTTGATGTCTCCCGAAGATGCAACCATCAACAAGGAAAAACCTAAACCAAAACTGAACTGGAATCTTCAAAACAGAACGGTCAGCGATGAACCTTTTTTTGTCCCTGTGGTGGATGGTACAAGCGAGACGTTTGAGAGACAAACAGGGGATGATGAATAGAAATACAACATCAGCAAAAAACATTTCCGTCTGGGCGGAATGGCTCCGTCAGAGTGGACGCGCTCCGTCAGAGCCGTCAGGGACACCCCGGTGGCAGACTACCCCGCGCCCGGCGCCAATACAACGCGTCGCGTTGCATATCGCCCTCCGATCGCGGTTTCGCCGTTTCTTCTCGCTCTGTCGGTATCCTATTGTAAATGAACACTGTGGCGTTCTGGCCAACTGTGACCATACGTTGGAATGGGTTCATTGGGTACATCAGCAAAATGTAAATCGGTCCGGAAGCCACACGCAGGGTTCCATAAGCCCAAGGCATTTCGTCTATCATATTCGTCTTTGTTACAGTCACAAGATTCGCTACCTCATAATATGGCATGCATTATTTAAGTATCTCTATATATATACATACGGTCAATCT
>Ga0307512_10002976_pt1 | contig 20440 bp, 24 predicted proteins | sample 14_EM_MG_FD_200267 | JGI IMG/M metagenome (GOLD analysis project Ga0307512, IMG submission 200267) | Populus trichocarpa ectomycorrhiza microbial communities from riparian zone in the Pacific Northwest, United States - 14_EM | ecosystem: Host-associated > Plants > Roots > Unclassified | place... | reverse complement strand
GATTAGCATGGCCCCTGCACAAGGATGACACGCTGTTTCAGAGTGGTAGACCTACGGGTCTCAATATTTATTTTTCCCCAACCTCAATATTGTCGGACACAGCTCAATGAAAGACGTCGCAGTTTTCCTTCTGTATGTTTTGAACTACAGTATGTTCTCTCTCTTTCTCCTTACGAGTGTCAAAGGGCCATAAATTGCCTTAGACTAGGCAGTCTATGGTCTGGCCATAATCTGCTGTCGCGACGTGACCACGCGCATGACAGTCTGTCTAACGGGTCTGTTATCCCAGTGGCCCCTCTCGGGAGAGGGTTGGATGTTCATTGACATACGCAAGTGCTACCAGAATCTACGGAGACATTTAATATTCAACCCTTGCGTGGCACATACTTGCTCTCATTCATTGTTCCTTCCCTAGCTGCCAGACTCGGACATGCACATGGACAATATGTCTTCCATTCTGGTAGTCCCCCTACTAGGCTTTGCCAATGCTCATCAGTATCCCGGCCTCTCTCTGCTTCACGAACCGCAACGTCTTAGAAGAAGGCTAGTTGGCCATGGGTGCCCACCTCTTCGGTCGCTTGGCGCTTTTCCGGCATGAACGGGAACACCGGGCCGGCATATATTCTCTCACGGGTCCGCATCACCTCATCGACAAAGTTGTTCTAAGCAAATGATCGTCCATGTACACCTGACGTATACCCGCGATATCATATGCCCGGTGTGGCGTAGCCGGCGGCGACAACGACCACATGACAGACTGCCTGCAGGGTCGCCTTGACAAAGAGACTTGCGACGACATGCACATAACCCCCTTGGCGCAACGCTGGCTGCGCACGTCGTAAGCGAAACTAAGAGATCTCCGGAGTGATGATACGGTGCATCGAGCGCCGTTCCTGCCCAGTGGCAACTCAAATCTTGTTCTGACAGACAAAGCACCATTTTTCTGGCTGGCCAGGGCCAGGAAAAAGCCTGGTGCGGCGGTCCTGATTCCGTAATAATTAGAAAGAACTCACTTTCGTTGACATATTCTTTTTTTTTTCTCGTTCGGGTCCGTCGTGGTGTTGCTTAGCACCATGGGAATTTTGTGCATTTATCTGTTTTCATCGAGGTCAGTGTGGTTCTGAGGCCCAGTGTCGCGCGCCGTTCCAATGTGGGAGAAGGCCGGTTGTCGCAGACACCTACAAGTCAGTCAAAAACAAGGGGACTGACAAACAAAGTTCCGAGTAACATGACACACTGAATATTTACCCCTGCAACCCCATGGGCAACCGTAATGACGCCCCTGCTTCCCTCAGGCGCAAGCAACCGATGCCGTGCCATCGATAAATAATTTCGAACCTGTCGGTGATAGGAACCAAAGTGACGAAAAAGGTGACATTATCTCAGGTGCTGAACGTTAGAATTACACCACGTATTTTCAGCTGTACACTACGATCGGCTGTCCATTCCAAACGTACGTGTTCGAACGTTTCTTCGAGTGTCATCACAGCTAATCGCAAGGGTGAGAGGCCAGTCAACAGAAAATCTCAGGTGGAGGGCGCCAAAGGGCCAATGGGGAAAGAACCCACCTGCGTCGCCCACGTTGAAGTTGAGGGACTTGAACGGTTCTGAACCTGCATGCCCCTGACGAGGCGGAGCACCGGGGTTGAAGAAACTCGCAAAGCTGCTGCCGACTTTCCAGACAAGAACTACCCCTTCTTCCAGCGAAACCGTTACCAGTCGCCGACCGTCCGGCGAAAAGCTGCACGCCGCAAGTGCCTTTTTGTGACACTCCAGCACGTATAGGCGCGTTGCCGTCTTGAGGTCGTACATCACAATTGCGCCTTCGCCCGTACCCACGGCCAAGCGCTGGCTCGTCATATGGAAGTCAATCGTGGGGAAGCTGCGAAGTGAGACAAAATTCCATCAGATAACTAGGCGCCAGGGCGAGGACGGGTGCAAACGTTTTAACGACGTGTCCGAGGATCTCCGTCGCTGTATCTAGAACGGCGTCACGGTTCGACGTAGAATTAGGGTCCAGGGATTTCACCACAGCTTCCACGAGCTTGGGAAGGTTGGGATGAATGATAAGGGGCTTCTGCGGGATGGGTCAGAGGATGTGATAGGTAGATAAGAAGATTGCCGACTTTGCGAATCAGAAAAGCCATGAGCTGCATCACCGATCTCCGATGCTCCAAACTCTGTGGATGCAAAATATCGAGCGAAAGCGTTGTCATGAATATCCCCGTATTGTCAGTCACAATGTGGAGAACTGCTTGTCTCGCTTGCGGCCCGACATTTTGAGCGGATATGCTTTCTTTTTTGTTGCTTGTCGCAAAGCCGAAGAGACACCGTAACATCTCCATGGAGTCGATGTATTGCTGCCATACGTTGAATCCACGGGAGCAAAGGTCGATTGCCAGTGCTTTACAAGACATGTCATTCTCGTGGAGGTATACCATCACGGACTTCGATATGATATTCAGAGCGCTTCAAGATGAATATTCTATCAGAACACTGTCAGAATTTGAGAACAAGAAAACGCCAACCTTGTGGAAAGCAGCTTGTATTGGCTAGCGGCAATGAAACCGCAGAGAAGCAAAGCCCTTGAGGCAACGGGAGACCTTCGTTCCGAGTCTGGAAGCAAGAAGGGCACTGTCGTTTCCGGCATCCAAATCAGCCGTCATTACCGGACACAACAGGACACAAAAAACTTTACGAGAATGTTGCCACCGCTCGACCAAAGAAACCGTCTCTTCATCTGTCAGGCTGGCAACTCCAGCGTCAAACAGCGTCCTCGCTGCAAACCGCAACTCGCCTGCAAAAACGCCGCCGGCGAGGTAAATTGGACCGAACGGGGATATAATATAATGCGTCATACTTGAGACATCGAACCACCATCTGGCAAGGGACGACAGGTTCGGAGATACATATCCCCTGCCCGCTGCGTGGGAAAGAGATGTAGCATAGAACGCAACGACTGTGTTAACGTGATCGGCCGTATCTGAAAATGGATTTAGCAGCGACGATCTGTCTGCAAACATATGGTAGCGACCCACTCCCATAGTGTGTCAAAGCACGCAAGCAGGCTAACAGGGCTAATGCCCTGGAAGCTGACACTTCTCTGGAAACGCACCAGGCGCTTTGTGGTGGTCCGGACACAATCACGGAGCTTGCGCGATTCCTGAATCACGGACGTCAGGGTGGAGACTCCTGGGATGGCAGACAACTGTAAAACCTGTGGAAACCGACGGAGGCCTGAGTTTCCGGGAGGCCTAATCGGTCTTTGCATATGGCGTCGATATCCGGATTGAGACCGGGCGTGAGAAGAACCTGTAAAAGAGACCGCAAAACCTCGCCAGTCCGCTCTCGAGTCCCATGATCATCTCCGGCAATAGATTTGGAGATGGACACCGCGCGGGTAAGAAATGACCCTAGATCCACCAGTATCGTGGAGACTTTGCCATACCGTTTTGGCTCATCAATTTTCTCGAGATACGACATGTAAGAGATGAAACTTACATGAATCAGGCGAGGAAACCGACAGAGTGGTTGGACCGCTTCCAGTCGGCGGCGTATCGCGAAGCGACCTACTCACGGAAGTAAGAGTGGGTACGGCATACAGGACATATTGTGACGCACAACTCCGTCCAACCGCCCTGGCCTAGCAGTTCCTTCGCTTTCTCGATGTCCATGGATCGCCTGAACTCAAGTCTTTTTACATCCCACAACCGCGCACGGTCATCAGCGTACAAGAGAAGAAGATTGTTTCCGCCAACGCATATCCTTGTGAGTGGTGCTGGAGAGCCAGGGACCATGTAAAGGCTGACGACGTCAACTGAGGTGATCCTAGGAAACGACCAGAGAATGCCTACAAGTTGTAGTCGTCCGGCGCAATGACCGCAATTGTTCCATCACCGGATACGCAAAGCAAACATCCCCCTACTGGACCACCTTTATCATACCTCATATACAGGACACGCTGGAGCGGGGCGATGAACAGAACCCATCGGGCCAAAGTCTTCATGTTTCTGAAGAGATGGTCATCAGGCAGTGATCCGTCCTTCCCCACTATTCATCTTACTCTAACGACCATATTGCCACAGAGCCATCGTCAGCACCGCCAACGATAAGCCGTTCTCTCGTTCGGTCATTTTGGACGAGGTGTAGTCCAACGATGAAGCCATTTAAGGGGATATCAGAGATGTCTCCGGGTGCCAGATGCGAGTCAAGCTGGACCAAGTTAGCGAAGGATGAACGACCAATGGTTCCATCGCCTGCAACATCGTCATCAGAGAGGACTCAAGGAGAAGGGACATCCGACACAACATACTATGGCCTAGGATGATGTTTGTGAGCTCAAGTGGGAGCAGACAAGTAATGCGTCTATTGTCGTCAGAAACCTTCTTTACTTTGTCGTGTGATTTCCACAACGACCTCTGTGCCCATTCTCTCCGGTTCTCCCCAGAAGAACTTGCGACGCGTAGCTCAACTCGGCGTCGCCCCGTGCTACTGATCCCTGTAGAAAGCACGGTCGTAGGAGACAACACACGGAGTGCCTGGGCCGTGGGTATGGCAACGCTGCTAATGACGTGCGATCTGTCGGGGACTATTCAGAGTGATCTACACCCGACTGAAGCCGGCTTCGTACTGTAAAATCCCCGAGCTTCGGCCGTCCAACAATCGATCATTGTTCGGGTCCACTAGTCTCAGCTTATGTACTTGTATTCGATCCTAGTTGATGCGATAAGTGAACATACAATTCACAGGAATACATCTGCTCACAGTGTAAATAGCACAGAAGGTATCCCAACCGAACCATGTGATACCCCCCAGCTCCTCGTGGGTGGTTCCCAGTTGATTGATAATAAGCCGCTGTGAGCCAGACTCGAAGCCCTGGTCAAGGGTTACAATCATGTACTTGCGAGATCCGGGTGACACTCACGTAAAGTTCAGAGTCGGACCACGCAACGCCCCTAATCCAGTCCCTTGTGGAATGGAGTTGCAGGCCCTTCAATCTTTGATTAGGTTTCAGTTCTCCGACGTCAAACGGGTCATCCAGTGAAACTCTACATGCTTCTCCGCGATTCTCGGGGGACGCACCATAATCTTGAGAATGCGTATTTGCTTTAAACGGGTTCAATGAAGCTAGTGCCGTGCTGCTGCCACTGTCTTCTGGAGATTCTGATTGCAACTGGATGGCGGCTGGCACAAGGACCACGCGCTGCACGATGAGGTGATTTGACGAATCCACATGGAAGAATCTCGGTGCGTCTACGTTGTCGTTGACACGGTTTTCCCTGACAGTGATCGCCCTGATTACTTACCGTCCCCACCGGCGCAAAACCCGATTCCTGCACTCGGCCCTTCAACCAGCCACTCGGCAACTTTATCAACACTCAGTTCCTCGTCTCCATGGTCGATATTGTCCTGTAATTCAAAGGCAGCCACACGAGACGACTGTTGTTGGCTAAGCTCCTCGCTATCTACAGACAAGTCCAGAGCGAGTCCTCCTTCGATGGTTGCAGAGGTGAGTATGATGGCCGACTTTGTGGTACAGGTCAGCGAAACAACGAGACCTTACTCGAACAATTCATACCTCTCCGGCCTCGTAAACAAACAATTTCCTCCATGTCCAAGTTGCCTCTAAAGGCTCTACCCCTTTGGTACCCGCTGGGGGTACAACCGGAAGTTGAGGGATTTGCAAAGATGATACACACGACCCGTCATCGACGGAGAACACGGAAAGGTCGCTATCCGGCGGACTGAACTATCAAAAACAATAAAAAGAAAGAAATGTGATTATCGTACCCTTTAGACTGTAGGCATATCAAGTATCGACCATTTAGGAGCGCGTGCAGACCCACGACTGCATTTCCTGGGCCAGAGCGAGACGGAAAGACATGGAACTCCAGAGAGAGTTGATATGGGAGTTGAAACGGAGATTGAATGGCACTGTGTGATGTAGGAGAAGGCAGAGATGTGATCGATGGCGTCGGAGAGTGTGTTGCACTCAACAGGGACCTGGGTTCGCCTCGGCGAACTGAACCCGAAGGTGATGGTAAACTCTTCGTCGGTACATGCTGCTTCTCAATGGCAGCTGTCCGGTCAAATGAGAAGGATGGCCTCCTGTCTGTCGAGGTTGAACCCTTCCTCCCCCCCTTCAGTAGCTCCTTGAGCTTTTCTGGTTCCTCATCAAAATCGACATAATTCTTCGGCGCCTGGGCTTGCTCGTCCGAGATGCCAGACACAACGCGGGCGCGGGAAGCGAGGGAAAATGGAGCAAGGGAAGTTGTCGGAGTTCTTGGGCGCGAGCGAGAACGACTGGGAAAATGGACAGGTGTGGGGCTGGGAGACCTTGACAACAGGGGTTTCTCGAAGTTGATGGGAGCAGAGGTTTGACGGCGGTTTTGGCGAAGGAGATAAAGCGTTCCGTCTTCACAACCGAGTGCTACACCCTCTAGGGCTTCAGAGGTGCCAAATTGTTGATAGGATGGGGATGCAGAGCCGGATCTCAGCCAATAGGGCGTGAGGCATGATACATTGGCGATGATAGAAGCCTGGTCAACGAGGATATTGGAACAGGAGGGATGATCAGATGACCCTTCTAGTGCGGAGCTACTCGCGGGAAGGGTAAAAGGAAGCACAAGAGGGACTGAGTTCATAAATCACGAGTACGGACGGAGGCCGACTCTGGACTTGCAAAGAACTGAGCGCTGAGTGTTTCAACCGCACGATCGCGGTGCGCGGGCCGTGAAAAGCTAGCTGTCAATCAAAGTGAGAGTTTCAAAGTTTGGGTGTGCAAGAGACTTGTCCTCTCTGGTTTGAAAACCACTGCGTACTATATCCTGATAGGTGGTGTGGCGTGGAAGAAGAAGAGTCTGATCGAGCTTGCGATCAAAGTCGTGCCTTCCGGATGCAAAACTAAATCACGTGCTGTTTACCAGTTCCATGGGTCCCACGTGGCTGTCTGCTGTCAGAGGACGTGAACCAGAACCTTTTTCATCGCGCACGCGAATCCGTGTCTCGCCGATACGAGTCCGAGTCAGCTTTAAATCGCGAATACCCAGATTTCCCATTCGGTCTACAGCTTTCCTCGTGCACGGATACATGTCAGAAGAAGTGAGGAGCCCGCAACCGGACACGGACCAATTTGATGCTCTCATCGAGCTCTTAGCAACCGACGATGCTGGTGACGACTCTAACTTCCACATTGTTCCAGATGGAACTGCATCGGAAGGGCTCCGAGACGCAGAGGGGAAGCTGGACTACGCTAAAATCCGGTCATTGTTCTTACAAAGACGGGCATTTGATAATGGCAATCATGTCTCGACCTCGGACCAATCTCGAGTCGAACCCAACTCCGGGATAAAACTGCCCCAAGTGAGCATGGATCTCATAACTTATTAGTGATTAAATCGTTTACGTAGTCTGCTTTAGATCGTGGTGGAAGAGCCCACGGCTCTGGCAGAGGGCACTTTTCTCACTGAGCCTTTACTACGGAAACGGGACGACGAGCCCAGTAAAACCGAATCAGTTCTAAAGGTTTTGTCATTCTATTTTTCCTGGCACGGCCAAGGGGCTTATCAAAGCTATTCAAGGATGGCGACATTCATTATTCCCAATCTGTCCCTCCCTCCGAGGTTAGTCTGGTCCTTGCCTGTCGACGTGTTTCCCAGTTTACACCTTTGATGGGCACAGGCTTCCGGAGACTCCCTGGTGCATCATCTACAGGATGCCCTGTCAAAAGCCAGAGAAGACGTTGCAAGACTCCGGCACCAGGTTCTCCAACTCCAAACTCAAGCTACTAAGCTTTTCGAATCAGACCCTTCACAAGGTGATTTTTCATATCATCTATCCTTATGGCGTTCGTGGACCTGGCTGATATGAGAGGAACAAGATGTGTGTGACACTCGTGGGTACCCCGCGAATTCAAGGAAGCCTGCAGCATCGACCCTGCCAGAGAGTTACGTACAGGATGTGAGTTTCTCATTCGGGGGCTTTAATAATGCAAAACAAATGGATCACGAAATAGGCGTTTGGGACGGGGACAACGGCACTTACGACCCCCACCAACTTAGATCGCCCTGAGGTGGAAGACGCAATACAATTTCTGATCAGGGCCGATGAATTGGTTTGGCGGCGCTCCCGGTACCCAAACGGTCCCACGGCGCCGGTATTTTCACGGAGCAATGTCGACGCCCTTATGGAACGCCTCACTTTATGGGAAAACATAGTCAGGGCACCGGTGCCCTGATAAGATGGTACATTACTGTTCGTTGGTGTGTAATGAACTTCTCTTTCTTTCCTTCTGTGCGTAACGGGTCTTTTCCGCTGTTTTTCAACTGCCCGTCTAGGATTTCCACGTGGATTCAAGGGCGTTTGTTCTGAGGCCCTCTGAACTGCATTTGGGTTATCGCACTCACCTTTTGAGACCATTCTCCGTTTACAACAATAGGCCCTTCCGGAGCAACCCTCCTACCCTTCTCACCCCTCCCTGTGATAGATTGCCCAGAGGGGTAAAATGGCTGTGCGATCAGATACGTTCCGGTACCCAGTACTCTGGTAAGACATGTATGATGGTGGCTATGTTAGTCGCACTTCATTTCTCGAGCGGATCTCAACGAATACCCGACGCCATATATGACGGCTACTGTGGCCCTGGTGGGCGCGCACCCTACTACGACATCTTTACTTGGACACCTCCCCCTTCACCTGAGATCGTATCACCATTCACCCTTTCCGGTCATGTACCCCCCCTCAGTACTTCAGCGATTGGCTTCAGATGCCCCCAAGACCTTCTATCACATCAGTGACCTCGCCTTTGATGAGGATTACGAGATTTTTATACACCTAGGTGGGTGGAGACACTCTGAAGCCCACTACCGGAGGCAAAAACCCTCTCCAGGGCTTTTGGGTTTCCTCGCGGGGTTCATATGGTTCATGAATAGCAAGTGGAGTTGGCAGGAGGTTTTTACCATGCTTGACAGCATGTTGTCAGTCCTATTAGAAGGTGCGTAGTAAGCGCTATATGTCTAACTGCTCTCATCTGAAACCACCCAAGGTCTTTTACCCAATTATTCGTAGCGAGCCATCGGACGTCTCCCAATCTGTATGTATAGCCTTGATCGCGTGGCATTGTTTTGCCGTAGCAGCTACCCGGCGTGTGAAAAGCAATATTTGGGTTTAAGTGCGAACGTGTCGCACCTTTTTTTTTTGAACATCGTGGCCGCTTCGCGACGCGCCACTCGCCGTGAATGGCAAGACCCACGGTTATCGCACTGGTAGGTCACGAATGGATGAATCGAGGTCCGGAAGGACGTAGCTAGCTGATATGATTTGGGCGTACGACATTCACTCCAAAGCCTTTCTCGCTACGTATTGTACGCCTTCGACCGTTGGGCTATACTGTACCAACAATTTCGGCGTGCGTCGGCTCCGCAGTAACGTTACGTAATAACCTCAACCACGACGTCCGACCCCCGCAAGGTTGCGGCGTTCGAAGCGGTGCTGCAGCTCTTGTCCCTCAGTCAGCGGCTGGAGGAGGCAGTATCTCCTCCCCGTCGTATCGCAGGTTTAAAGAAGGCCTCTTATAATGAGACGAAATGTGTTGATCCTCCAATTCTCTGATCCGTCTTTTTCGACATGGCCACTCCGATACCCCTGCCCAGTACCGCTCCCCATTCTCCAGGAGAAGAGGAAGGGTTTTGTGGATTGACTGGTGGACAGTGGCACTTGGTATTGAAATTTATCGTCCTTCCTTGTGAGTTTAAGTTGCAGGGTTTTCCCCGGATGTTTTCAGTGCTTATGCGTTCCGCCTCCCCCCCACGCCTTCCGCAGTGTCACTCGTACTCGTCGCTGTCGTCATCATATCATGGCTCAACGAGAAGGCTATATCCGCAGTATTGCTCGAAGCGCAGAAGCGCGTCGAGATGGCCAGGACAGGTTAGTTCCGGACCTTTTATCCCATCCATCTGGCACGCAGAACCTGAACCATATCCCCCACAAAACCTCAGAGTTGCGCGAAAAGCTGTTCGGACTCCTGCTTTCGGATGACGACGTCCGCATCATCACGCCTGGCGCCAACATTACTCCGCGCCGCTATCCCCTCGTCGACCTCCTCCTCCCGCTTCTTACCCGGGTTCGGCGTGGACCTGGTTCCCCTTAGAGGTCTGTGCGAGCGCCATGGTGCACATCTATACCATCCATAGAGGTACTTTTATGATTATGATTCTAGATTAATGATAGGCTTGGATTGTTACGTGTAACGACTAGAGTAGTATAATACCACCGAGACATGACTCAGTGGCGTCGTCGGCGTCGTCTCGTTCAATCGCGTCAATTCCCACAGCGTGAATCCCTGAAACCTGAGTATGTCCCCAACCGAGTCAGAAACGTACGTCCTGTGTCCCATGTCGTGTCACTTCCTCGCCAGAGTTTGCCCGGAAAGATGGGGATGGGCTGATCAAGATGACTATCGCCGAGTGGGGGACTCGAGTGATGTCGCGGGCTGTGTGGTGCGGCTTGAAACGAAACATGGAAAGTGAGGAAAAAGAAACAAAAAAGAAAGGGGGGTATAGACACCGCATTTGCAATCGCTGTCGACAGGTTTGCGCCTCATAAACGGTGATTAAACTGTGGCGTTTGACGCAGCACTGCCCAATGCACTGGCTGCTGTACAGCCTATAATTAAGCCGAACAGAGGCGCATACTTTGAGTGCTTATGACATCTCGTGTTCTTTTGAGGGGACGTGATGACTTTCCCTCGCAAGGGAACATGAATGCATGAACCCCGAGTTCCCTTAACCCAAACGTTTATCATCGAGCCTCAGGACAGGATCTCAAATCTCAATTGTAATCGTCACTCTGGTACGTTCGAAGTCTGCGGATTCGGCCCTCTCAACAGAAGGCTACAGTACCATTCTGTCTTTTTAACATCGATACTGGTAACACGCCTCCTTCAAGTTCCCTGGCTAGGCGGTGCAAACTCTCACAGACACGTGCTGTATGAATCCGAGGACTCCGAGGCTGTAAAAACGCGTGGCTTTCCCACACACCGATCACAACGATGGCTGTCCAGCACAGGTCTAATTGTCACCCGCGTGTGGAACTGCCTCCCCCCCCCCACATCCTTCCAGTTAATTGCTCGTCAATCAAGCCGAAGATGCCGAAGAAACTCACTATTTCCTTACTAGTATTTCTCACCCTCCATTCGTTTCTTCCAGGTACTCATAGCAGCCAATGTTGATAGCGAATGCAAGAGTTTGGTTCTCGCCATCTCATTGTCGTGATGATTGCGCCGTATAAATTTTCCGAGTCCCTTTCGCGCACCCCGAAATAGGTGGCGTTCAGTGGCAGCTGAGGCTGTGGTAACCCCATCGAGTGTATGCGCCGGACTTCTGCACAGATGAGAAGATTCCGTTTGTCGCGGAACTCAATTGATGTAACTTAAGAGTTCTTCTGTTCGCTTCAACAGTGCTGTCCCTTACTATAGCGCTGAAGTCCTGAAAGACCGTGCGTCGAATCCACCCCATCTCAGAAAAGGGGGGTCTACAAAAAAAGATAGTGGGATCTCGTAACAGGGGAGCCGGTTCGCAGAAATCAGAACCTGGGTGTCGTATATCAGTACGTCGTCCTTTCGGAGGTAGCACACATGTCAGACGAACGTGGCCCGCTGACAGCTTGACACTGCGCTGCTAAAAGATGCATTGTGCGGCGCGGATTTGACAGTAACTGTTGAACCGCGTTGCCGCATGAGTGTGAATTTCCGCTGTCGCCGCTGTCATGTCACTGGCGACCGAATCACCCCTTCTTCGATTCTCAACTGTCAGCGATCTGAGGCTCCCCGTCATCAAACGTGTCCCTTCTGTTCTGCATCGCGTATCAGCATTAGTACGATGAAGCAAGCAGGGGGTTCGTCCCAACCCTGATTGTGTTCACCCTTATACGTTCTTTGCTAGGAACTGAGCTAGGATTGCTACCATCAACGTGGTAGACGATACGCGTCTTGAAGCTTGATAGTGTAAGGTGAGCATACCCGCTGTGCCCGGAATGGGTATTTCGGAGCGCCTGCAACGCTGATCCCAGCCACGATGTTATTTGCTGCCTCTTAACCATGTGCCACTTCAAGTTACCACCCGTGCTGAAGCGCTGAAGCTCCATCTGACCCCTTTCCTACTTGGCCTACGTCTACCTTTCCCTGCACGTCGTCGTGCTCCGCCTCATGTTTAACTTGCTTAACTTTGATTTTTGGTTTATCATTCTCTGATAAGGCCCTACTAGTCCTCCCTCGCCTCGTTACAGCTACAATCCTTAATGCTTCCTTTGTTCCAATCCCTGCCTGATCCCTCCTATATGGCAGGCACCGCGATTGACTACTCACACGGGAAGATTGCTACATAACTATGGGATTTCTGCAGCTAAAGTGGTGGCCGTCATTTGACACATAGCCAAGACCAGCTGGCGCGTTTGCGGCATCCATTGGCGCGTGGAATAACGCCAGCGTACAGCATGATGGCTGCGCGTTCGCTCGGCCCACTTCCTCAGTATGTTCAGGGCCTTCAAATCGCGTTTCAATGGCAGCCACAAAGTTTAAGAGGGCGTCATTACCTGGACACATCGCATCGCTTTCTGGCATGTTAGACAACACGTGGCTAACTTTCGGTATTAGTAAATCACGTACCATTTCGCGAAGATCACTTGATCTTCGCGAGGATATGGATCTGCAGAGATAGTTTGGTGAAATAAGTAGTACAGTGTCATCAACCCCATCACCTTTGAAACCTGATACTCGAATGAGCTCGATTGATTAGAGTGATCATAGCACGGGCTTACCCATTCGGCGCCAGTGAAGACTATGGCCCTATGGGTAATCCAATCTTTCGCGTGGGCTGGGTCCGGGACCATTCTCTGGTGGATGTGCTGTGTTTCCGAACTATCGCAAGGATCTCCGCGACAGTAGTTGATATGCACGTGTCGCTCCATAGAAGTGCATACAAAGTTGCACAGCAGAGGAGCGCCATCGTTATTTGACGAGAATTTGCGTCCCTCCAACTCGAGGATGGTTTCATCTGTTCCGTCTCCGGCCTTAATATCCCATCTTGTGCGAGACGTAGACCAATGGGCCGGGCCATGGCGCGCTTCATGCTCCTCTTGGCTGTGTCCTAAATCCAACTTAGCGACTAACACACTATTGGGAGCGACTACCAAACCTAAAGGAAGCGTGCAAAAATAACGGCAAGTTTCACACCTAGGACCTGTGAGCGCGTCCAGAATTCGGACGCTTACTGTGCTTACCGGCTCTCGCAGAAGTGGAATGGCTGCTTTTCGTTGCTGTGAATGTGAGGGCCAGTGTGTCTAACCTCCCCAGGCTCGATCGTCTTGACGCAACGGAGCCGCTTCCCAGCTGAAGTAGCATACACTCAGCAAGCCAACGTAGGACACCATGAAACGTACCTTGGATATACTAGACTCGTCATAAGGAGATCAGCATATCGCCTCGATGAAGCCAGAAATACCTTGGTGTATTGAAATGTTTCACGTCTGTCGGTAAACGTAGCCTCGATGGGCTGGGGTATTGTATCTATTTGGCATATGCCCGGGGCAGAGCACAAGGCTCTACAAGAGTGTTCTTGTCTGGGAGACTTAAATAAATGACGTCTCTGAAAGAAGGAAATAGCAAAACACACCCGCATAGGTGACTTTGGTCAGGAGCCAAGCCATGTAGATGGTCCCCACAACACAACCGCTTGCATAATTCGCACGAAACGGGACAATGTCTATGTTCACAGGCATGTACCACGTGTTCTTCATTTCTACGCAGGGTTCTATCATAATGTGATTGGCAGAGGGGCAACAAGGCTCACAGCGGAACGCGACAGGTCCCGGAACATGTAAACGTTTTCTCGTTCGGAAGCCTCAAGCTAATCAGGTCGCACGGCTGAAAGGACTATTTAGTTTCTGGAGAGGACAGCATTTAGCGCAGTAGACATACTTGACCGCACATATGGACCGGAGCTGAACAAATGTGTTCGCCATCATGCGCGACTGACTGGCGAAGAGTGAGGCAGCGAACGTACGGAAAACTCAATGGTGTTACCTTGACGCACTCATCTACGCACCCATACTTTCCAGCGAATGCGCAAGGCTGTCCGCACAGTTGAGAGTCCACGCGGCATCTGGCGCCAGGAATTATCAGCGACAGTGACAACCATAAAGGCTAATAATCTTACACGTGATCTCCGGAATGTCCCGCTCTGAGGGCCACAACAAGTTAGCAGGGCGAATGACGAACTTCACTGTACCTACGTTTGGCCACGAGGTTTGGCTGTAAGAAGATCACGTTGGCAGAACGTACAATCGCAGACGCATTCATGGGTTGTCATGCAGTCGTGACCACCTTCGTGCAGACGACTCTGGACGCAGAAGAGGTTACAGTTAGCACACTGGGATCTGCAAATCTGGACGCTGGCTCGTAGATCTACGACAGCACTGTCGAATATTCTGCGCAGTTCCTCGATGCTGGCATGCCCCGCTTGGAATCGTTGTGTATTCGACTTCAGCCATTTATCGACCCGAGCTGTACGCAGGTCGACAAGGGAGGTCAAATACTGCGCAAGATCTGAGATCCATTCAGAATCGTCGACGTGTTGCCTTGTATTTTTCCGGTCCCACGACTCACGGAGAGTCTGGAGACGAAGTTCGTGATCTTCTACTGGAGCACCCGGCCCTGCCAGCAAAAACAGGGCTTCTGTGTCCTCCCCTTCGATCACTAGGTCCGTATCAAAGTTCTACGGTCATCGGTATAGTGTATGGAAATTGCTATGCTGTCCTTACTTTTAGTGGCTCTGACTCGGGGAAGACCTCTGAGAATCCTGTCTCCAAGGCATTGGGCAAGATCCCAAGGAGAGTATTTGCCCGATGCGCAGCCATAGTTTCTACAATAGGGACTCAACACAAGGACATGTATCAAGACGCAGGGAACCGACGTGACATTGCTCCCCAATCGTTGGCCTGTCGGAGACACGGTGTTGATCAGTTACAAACGTAGGTGAGAAGCTGGCAAACCAGACCTTCAACTTGGTCATCAAGGCCTTCAATGTGTGCAAGAATTCACCGGCGGTGTGATGAGACGTCAGCTGGTGGTCAAGCTTCCTTTTCAGGGCACCAAAGAGCATATAGAACTCTTTCGATTCGATCTCCGGCCACGGGATAATCTGTAATTTTCCTGCGTGAAGACGACTGATAAAGTTAGCATCTTGCTCATCTTGAACTATCTTCTGAAACTTGAGCGAGAATCTAGATAGCTTAGTGAAAGGTGGTCATGTATGTCTGAGAAAACTCACTCCCTCGTCATTTCAGCCCTGTCCGAGTCAATGACATCCTAGAAGAAGGCATGAACGCGTGAACGACTACACTGCCCGGCGCGGCACCTTCGTACCTTGATGATGACCACAAGGGTCGACTGGAAGAGTGACGGGTTCGATGCTGGGTCCAAAAAAGACGAGCTTGACTGGAAGGGTCGAAAAAGGCCAGTGATATCTCTGCTCAGAGCAAAGTTATTACGGAAGAGAACCTTCAACCAGAGTTAACTAAGGATGGTGACCACAGGGAGGGGAGGCTCCTCACGAGATTAGAAATAGCAGTATTGAAGAGAACGAGAAGAGTGTCCTCCTGGACCGAACGCTCGAGGCTGTGTATGCCTTTTGTTAATCGCTCAGATGGTATCCACTGGCAGCGATCCGCGACAAGGCCCGCTGTACTCACCCTCAAAATCCAGGGCTACGATGAGTGCGTCATCAGTAGGAGAAACAGACATCCAGACGCCCTCTAAGTTTGCCGTTAGTACCCTAATCTCAGGTGATGGCCATTCGGAAAACAGACCAGTTGTCCGCATTGCACTCCCAGTAAATGAAGTATCGACGAGATGATTGAGAGTGAAGCTCTTCCCAACCGATTGCTCTCCCATAGACGAAACGACCTTAACAGGCTCGGATCGGCGTCAATGATACGTTAAGTAACGCTCCGAGGAAGCACAAAGGAAACCTCTACCTTTGATGCCCAGTAAGATTGAAAAATAGACTCATACCATCCATGTGACAAGCTATCCACAATTTTATTGACTTCAGCTCCAACTAATGCCTTCTCCAGTTGCACCGACACAACTCCATCCTTCAGTGGGACGAATCTGTTTTCGTGGGTGATTGCAATGCGGATCGGGATGAGGCATAGCAAGTCTACAAGCCATTCTCCGGCTCGGAAACGGGAGACCGGCCAATCTGGACTAGAAAGGAACTGATTGGCAAAGGTGGGGAAGGTGCGTGCGGACACAGCGATACTCCTGAGTTCATTACCAGTTGGTTTCCGCGAAGCCCTTTCGAAGGAGTGAATGATATCTGAAAAGTGAGAAGAAAAGGGACGCCTGTCGTCATCGGTGACAAATACCAGTGTCTTCTGTCGTCGCTCGCTGGATGGTGTCATGGTATGGCGCTTCACCGCAGGCACAACGGGGAAACGTGTCCAGACATCAGCGTGGCAGTCGATTAGACAATTGTGGACAGTACGTTTCCCAAGGCTAGATGACCCCTTGGATCGTCGTTCCCGGAAGGTGAACTCAGTTGCCTTACGAGTGATGGAGAGGATAACTGATCGACAGGACCGCGACACTAGGTCAAGACCAATAATATGGATATTGTTACGATGGACCATGGACGTGAGAAGTGCGGCGCTGAGGTCGACTGGGAAATCAGGGAGCCGGACGGAAATTCCATTGGTAGATGCAAATGTGGACCAGTGGTAAGCCGTCACAGTAGACACGTTGTCCTCTTCTTGAATAGCAAGCGCACAGGACCCGTCTGGGGAAGAGTAAACAGCACGCGGTATCTGTGGAAGTTGTAGAGCTGCAGGTCTACAAAGAAGCGTCAGGGATCCATGTATAAGGAAAATAAAATGAATAATACTTTGGTTGCAAAGTGATCAGAGAAAAAATCCTTGCCTTAGCGTCTGAGTCGACGAATAGTATCTCTTCAGTTCCATGAACGAAACACGCATGGACAATAGACACTCCGGAATTATAGAATGGAAGGAGATCGATTGGAGTGCCTTGTCCCCGTAAGAACTTAAGTTCTTCATCAAATACGAAGATGTGGAGCCGCATCTAGGAACCTGTGTTAGTCGGAGCGAAATCAACCGGAAAATCAAGGACATACTCTGGCGGATGCGTACACAGCCAACATGCGTTTTGATTCGTCGAAGGCAAAGAGGCAAGTTTGACCGATTTTATCCTGGTGGAAATATTTGGCATATGTTCTATTCCTGATGGCCACATCTATGCGACTGAGACGTTCAGAAAATATCAAGACGTTTCCTTGAGAGTCGACGAGGCCTAAGAGGATTCGATCCCCTTCCATAAGATGGGCGTATCTAAATGGCGACGATAAGGACGACCGTCTGGAATTTAAATAGATACTTACTTGACAATTGTATCGGAGGGAACGCGGAATGAGCGAGAAAGTCGCTCATTCAGGACCGGCGTTGGGACAAAAGAAGCATCGAGCTGGAGATTGTGACTTTGCTCTGCGAGCAGGTGTAGAGTGTGAACTTGATATTCGATCTTGAAAGGCGGACGAGAAGTCCACCCGAGAGTTCAAAAAGGAAGGTGTATGACAATAGAACCAAGACACGCCCGAATCCGAGAGCGTACGATGGAGCGTGAAACGAAGCGGGATGGCGGGTGTTAAACCGCTCGACCGCCGGCGAGAATGCGTCGACGTTTGGCGTCGCGCGAAAGGATCTACGAGGGTTAAGACACGGGCGAGAATGGGAACGTACGGGCAGCGAGTTGCAAGTCGAAATACGGCGAGAAAGGTCGAAATCGAGCGGTCGGAAGGCGAAAGAGAGCACGCGAGAGACAGAGAGAGGGGAAACGGGCCACAGTTGCCTGACTTTCGCAAGCCAGGCGGTGGGGGTTTTTATACGATTCCGGAATGACAGTGACAGTTGTAGACTACGAGCGAGAGCGTAAGACAGGCATAGGCAGTTTCCGCAACCTCAGCGACCACAGCTTCCTGTAGCTTGATTCTTAAATCCTCGAAATTTTGTTCGAGTCTGACATGCATCTCGGCCTGCCGTTCGGTAATGGTTCCCTGAAAACTTTGCATCACCTCTTTTCTGCGCCTCTCCCACGCCGTGCACGCATTAGGAAACCGCGCCCTGAGACTTAATTCAATCAAAGTCTCCAGTGGCTTATCTTCAATTTCCTCCGAGAGGCATATTACAACGTCTTGTTCACTGAAACGCAAATCTGTCAAGATGGCGCCCAGAGGCCCAAAACAACGCTTACAGAAGGAGGCGGATCTGTGAAGCGCTCTGATCGTTTCGTGAAAACTCCTCGACCAACTTCTTCGCAGGCTTGAATTTGGCGGCCATGATACCTTGCTTGGTTTCTCCATGGAGCAGCCTCGGAGACAGGACGTTGTGATCTATATGCGCTTTCGGCGGTGGGGGCCGATTGACAAGGAGTGGTGTGTACATCTTCCGACAGAAGAGCCGAAGTCAATATGAGAAGTGACTCATCCAAGAAAATATGTACCGTGAATCCAGGTCGCGCAACTACATTCTCCTCTTGATCATTCGTCTTCGCAACGACAAAGTCATAAAGCCGGCCCGAGTCGTCGTTATCTGAATCAGTCGATGCGTCATCGCCGTCCTCGTCGCTCCACACAATTGCTTTTGAATGTTCTGACGAGAGTAGGCAGACGAACTGATCACATAATTTGGTGAGGTACCTATGTGTGTACAGTTAAACCGGGGCGGAGAGCGAGCACAATGTTCATTCATACCGCATGAACATAACTCTATTGCTTTGGACGGTAGGGATGGCCTGGTCATCCCACGTAGTATCTTCTGGCCAGTACAAGACATAGGCTTGTTCTTCGGCCGTAGACACGAATGAACGCACGACAAATAATCCCGATCTTAAAGTAGGCTCGGTACCCCTCTCAGTGGAGCGTTTCTGCGGTGTAAGCAATTTCCTCACACTTTTCTCTAAGATTTGGCTAAATAAGATACCAAATAGCTTCACGTACGCATTGTCGTCCACCACACGAATCTCACGTAAGAACCTCACAATTTCCTCTTTCGAACCGTACACCCCAATTGGCTTGAGCAAGAAGTTATCTAAGATCCTAAAGTTGACCTTCGTGATAGAAGAATAAGAGCCTGGGGAGAGCGCATTGATGAATGCCTGAAGAGATTCTTGGGCTATAACAATCTTATCGACTATGAATTCCATGAGCGTGAGAAAACTCATAGCGAGCAGGAAATTATTACCAAGCCCGCTGCTCCCCTGTTCTGTAATCAGATCGAGAAGGCGATACATCCCTTTCACGGGACAAGAGGGATCCTTGTGAAGGGGTCGCTTCTGCGCCTTTGCACGATTGCACTCTTTGTCTGTGGAGGTTTGCGACAGGGAATGCACAGCTGGTACGATAAGAATGATGCTGTAAGGATGGCATATGCGTTGACCTCGGAAATGAGTCACGTGACCCACAGCGCCTTATCTCTGAGTGCGGATCCACCTTCGCGCATTGTGTGAACATCTTGTGTGTGTACTGACCTTCCACATGACTTGTTGTTTGTTCCCCCACCGTCATCGCCTCCTCATCTACTTGCCATCATCACCATCCACCGCCTCGCCACCCCTCACCTTGTCCATCTCCGATTCCATCGCCTTGTCAAAGCCTCATGCTCAAGTTCCATACTGAAGATTCTTGGATCGCCCACCACCCTTGCTTCAACAAACAACGTGCATTGCACCTTGTCACCTTGTTCCTTTGTCGTCATTAAATCCTGCTTTTCTTATCTTTTCCTTTCTTTCTTTCAATCAATCCTTTAGATTTCCCTTTTTGCCTTGTCCAATGGTCCAAGCCAAACACTGTCAATGCTTTGACCTCATGCCTGCAGTCACGCCCCTCAATACGCCATTCATTACCCCTCAAACTGAATACCAAATGTTCCCTTGGATTACATTGCCATGTGGGATTGTCGCCGGCGATGCACATTCCCTTCTTTCCATTCTTCTTTACTCACAACCATTTCGTAGCATACTTGTCTTATCTCAGCATCGTCAACATATAAATACACATCGCCCGCCTTGCTAAACAGCAGGCAATCACGGCCCCCTTTTCCTCCTCTAAATTGTGTGCTTTTTCCTTCTCTTTCTGTTTTGATTGACTCCAATTTGGCAACGCAGCAGCCATCATCAAAGTTACCCCATTCCCATATGTTCCCCTTCTCCTTCAACGCTAAACACCATCTCTAGATCATTCTTATGCTCTCGCACACTCTCTGGTGGTCGCATGAGTAATGCCTGTCTATCTGCCTCCCCCTTTGTGCTCTATCACATGTCCCCTTTGTTGGGCACGGCTTTGGTTCTATTCCGTTAAATTCTCCTTCCTGAACT
>Ga0307512_10002975_pt1 | contig 20441 bp, 25 predicted proteins | sample 14_EM_MG_FD_200267 | JGI IMG/M metagenome (GOLD analysis project Ga0307512, IMG submission 200267) | Populus trichocarpa ectomycorrhiza microbial communities from riparian zone in the Pacific Northwest, United States - 14_EM | ecosystem: Host-associated > Plants > Roots > Unclassified | place... | reverse complement strand
GACAGGCTTGTGCGAGGAGTGTGTGTGCAGGCTCCAGAAGAATGTGATACTGTGAGACGTCTTCGCTTGAATGAGCCAGCCGATCCGATGTGAGAAACTCTTTGACCGAAAAGTGGGAAAATTGCACCACTCGCGAGTCCTCATCATCGACGATCGTAATCAAACTTGAGCACGTGGAAAGCACCGCCTGATGTTGATCTGTCCATCGCCAGTCCGGGTTCAGTTTCGGAATCCCTCCCTGGCGCGCCGCATCGAAATCAATCGCAAGCACCTCCGCAAGTTCTTCGACACGAAGTGGACGAATAGCGACAGTGAGACAATGCAGGAGACGATGTGCATGTTCTCGGTTCGCCTTGTTGATGTCTCTGAGCACCCGCTCATAAGTTTCGTCTAGCGTTTCAGGCAGTCCATCAAGGACACCCCGGACACTTGGGGGGAGACAGTGACGCAACGTCTCGAGTTGGCAATACACCCATCGAAACCTATATCATAACATGAGAGCGGACCAAGAGTGTGGAGAAAGGAACGCTTACATTCCATCGGCTCTCTCGGAGAGGGTCTCAATGACAAGATTCCTGTCCTCCTCGCGCCATCTCCGCATCTTCGTGTCCGACGAAACCACAGAAGTGACGAAATCGATGATATCTTTCTTTTGTCCAGTTTGATTATGGAGGGACACCTGGAGAGATGTCAATGGCTCGAGAGTAGTTTGGATGTCGATTTCGGGGCGACTAGTAACACAGACGTGCAGATTTTGGAGGTGCAGGTCAACAAGAGTCTTGACAAGATCGAGAACTTCTTCTCTTGGAGTTGGCATCCCGGAATTATTGGGACACTCGTCAAGAGCGTCCACAATGAGGTATACAGGGCTTTTAGCCACAAGTAACAATGCTTTCGTCAGACAGTTTGTCAGAGTCTCATCACTGGGTTTCTGTGTGCCTTCGTCATGCGCCGAATGAACGTGGGTGAGTAGATCGCAACAAAGATCGGACTGAGCACAAAGTTGCGAAAGGAAAGCAAGGAGAAGGTTGCGGCAGTTTTGTTTGTCTTCATCGCGAAAGTCGCAATAAAAGTGGGCCATGATCGCCGACCCTTCTTTGCGTTGTGGCATGATATCCTCGATGATCCCGGAACTACGATCATTTGAGTTGGCGCAAGGAGCAATGGAGAAAAATCCAAACCAGAGGACACTCTTTCCTGAGCCCGCTACCAAAAGAAGAGTAAGGGGTGACGGATGGAGGTAATGAAGGGCGATGGGGACGTACGTTTACCATGAACCCATAAGAGTAAGGGAGACGACTTCCACTCATTGTAGATACTACCTTGGAAAAACCAGGTTGCTGTTCCCTTGTGATGGACCTTGCGAGCAATGTTGTGATTAGTTGACGGATCCGGAGGGGAGAGCCATTTTTGAATGTCTCGTCGCGACTCCTTCACTGTAAATACGATCGAGACTTTAGTAGTCGCAGGAGATAGACAAGAGGGGACGAACACTTCTCTTTGTCTATATCGCCTTGCTTCCCTTCTTTCCCACCTAACAATTCCCGGTTCAGCAACACGAAGGGTGCCAGGGAATACACATCCGGCGCACCGCCAATGAGCGCCGTCACTTTGTTGTCCACCCTCTGCGTAATTTTCAAGACCTCCGCAGTTGCCATCCGGGATTCCTCTTGGGTCAACGTATCCAACCTTTTCAACGCGTCCCCAATATCGTTCCTTCCAAGTAGCTTCTTCAAGAATTTTTCTAAAGAAAGGTCAGCCAAGAATAATTGATAGAGCTGACCGACTCTCTCAATTTTCGTTGTTTAATCTCTTTTGTCGCGATCCCAAGGATCGTGAGCACTTCAACCATGATCTTTATGTTTATGCTAGCCATTACTGAAGTTGGCCGGACTTCCGTATATGACTCTAGACGCTTGAAAAAAATGCTCGATGCGGGAGAAGAGGTCAACAAGTACATCTTGGCTCGCATTGACGTCCTTAGCCGCCTAGTGGATCACGCCATCAAAATGACCCACACCAAGAAATCGACAATAATACCCACCAGAAAAAGGACACCAATCCCAGCAAAGATCACCTTTGCAGGCGAGAAGACCTGAAAGGCAACAATCAGACCCCAGATTTTCATTTGGATGAGATAGCGGATTGACATACCACACCAACGCCCTCGCCAAGTGTGGCTGAGAATGCAAAAAGGACATTCACCGTCGGGCCGAGCCAGTTTGCTAATCCTTGATTGTCATTGCGATTTTTGTCAAATTGTTGGACAAGGTCTTGAAGCACAGAGAGAATGTCGGCGGGGGTGTTGCAGGATTGCAGTTGGGTGGCGAGAGGATGGGTGAGGAGTCTGTTCTTTGTTGTCTTCTCGTAGGTTTCTAAGGCGGTACTAAAGATGGACAGAAAGTTAGAGGAAGGAGGAGGGGGAGCAGAAGTGGTGACAGCAGTAGTCTGAGACATGGTGGTCAGTTGGTAGAAAAGTCGTGAGAGGATTTGGAATGCAGCGCAACTGTCCTGTTACGTTATGCACCTGGTAAAGTAATTGAGGGGAATAAATGGAGTGAACATCTCGGGCATATTCCAATGGCCACCAGGACACTCTCATGCTTCATTCATACCTGGCAGTGTTAAACCTCGCAAAGACTGCTTGAGGCATACTCCTCCTGGAGGCTTCGTATACCCTACTCCCGTCCTGGGGGGTGCGCAATGCGCAACCGCATTTTCCTCATACCCGGACCGTAGGTCCGGGCGACAGAGCATCTCTTACCACTTGTGGGAGGGGAGGAAAGCGATTTCTAAAAAAAAAAAAAAAAAGGTTTGACATTGATAATCACCAGACAGGATTTCTCGATAATTCTCTAGTATTCACGTGCTTCTACCTTCTGTATATTACACGTACCATCTGCATTTCTCAACGAAGACGATACATCTTTTTCGTTGCAGCACCTTCCTCGTCGGGGAGGCCAGTCGTAATGCATCCCTTTTAGTCAAAAGTCTGGTCGAAGAGCGCCGTCCTTGCAGGAACGCCATGGGACAACAGATGCTCTGCTCTATTCACCGTGAGTATGCGCCCATGAACTTACTGAGTGCAACAAATGCCCAACTACGACTCGGAGATGTTGACACGTCGATCTACAGAGTTGTATGGCATACTTCCAGAGGGTAAGGAGATCGGGCCCATGAAGCAAGGTCAAATGGGATTGGAGGACCCCTTGAGAAGGGAAGCGCTGGCGGCAAGCTTCCTCGTGGAAGGTGGACTGGTGGTGGTGGAGTATTCGTTGACCTGTGACCATACTGCACAGACACTGAAGGTACGGTCGGTACGTCGGTTTCCTTGCCAGGATGTGAGGTGGTATTAACAGAGTTATTAGGTAGTGTCAGGTGATACTCGAATAGGAATGACAAAGAATGAAGAAAAGAGGAGGACGTATGATGGGAATACAGTTAAAGTGAAGGCTGAAGATGATGCCAGTTGCTCAAAGTCGCTCTCGTCAAGCTGGCCAAACAGAGCGATTACCCGAAACGGACGCGGACACAAGACGAGCGCGTGTTATCTACGCCTATTTGTATCGATCTTTTGTCTCACCACCGGATGACCAGTCACGTACAGTACAGTATCAATAGATCGGACAACTGTAAAGTCCTCGATGTAATGTGTTCGTAGAGATACCCATAAACATAAACACCCAATCTGATGACGTGGCCCCGTGCTCTGACAAAAATCTCTTCATCTCGTCATTCCCGTGCTCCAACGCCAGTTGTAGTGGCGTCCTGCCACTATTGTCTTTGGCGGCTATATCAGCACCATGCTTGAGCAGTAGCTGCGCACCCTCGATTGCCCGATCGATCGGGTGCCAATCCCTCGCACGTGATAAGTAGTGAAGCGGGGCCGATCACTCGTCGTCCTGTGTATTTGCGTCGGCACCGTGGTCAAGTAATGACTGCACAATATGGAACTGATCAGGATGGCTCCTGATAGGGTCCACTGCTAGGTGCAACGGAACTGCTCCCAATACCTTCCGAGGACTGACATCAAGGTCGTGCTTAAGCAGTGCCTGCGCTGATTTGAGCTGTCCGTGCCACGCTGCCAAATGGAGTGAGGTATAGCCCCCTTCCATGGGGGCATTTATATCTGCGCCATGATCCAGAAGCCACGGTACGACGGCCTCTGGCCCGATCGAGCATGCAATAGTCAGTGGCGTGTTGTCACAATCGCCCCGGACATCGACATCTGCACTATGCAGAAACAGTAATTCCGCCACCTGGAAATGTTCCTTGTACAACGCAGCCACCAAAGGAGTCACAAGGTGACCACCACAAGCACTTATGTGCTCAGGATTTTTGCTAATGAGATGTTCGACTAGGTCATAGAATCCACAGAGTGAGGCATAGTATAGGGGAAATGCGTCATTTACCCCATAGGGTGAGTAAAAATCCCAATACGCGTCGATGTTGCAAACCCGGATCCATGCTGCCCAATGTGGTTTGTCCATGTCAAAAAAATATTCCATCGCCTCCGATATGCATGATGAAACGTCCTCGAACCGAGCATGGTCGACCCAGTATTGAGCGGCATATTCCGCAAGAGGAATGTCCTTGGCGTTCTCCTTGTTAGCTGTATCGTCCAAACGGAGTAGAACGCCAAGACAGGCCCGGGCGAGGAGCGTGTGCGCGGGCTTTAGAAATATGTGATACCGTGAGACGTCTTCGCTTGAGCTGGCAAGCCGATCGGAGGTGAGGAACTCCTTGACCGAAAAGTGAGAAAATTGCACCACTCGAAAATCCCCATCATCGACCACCGCAATCAAACTCGAGCACGTAGAAAGCACCGCCTGATGTTGGTCCGCCCATCGCCAATCCGGGTTCAGTTTTGGAATCCCTCCTTGGCGCGCCGCGTTAAAATCGACCGCAAGTACTTCCGCCAGCTCTTCCACGCGGAGTGGCCGTATGGAGACAGTTAGACAATGTAAGAGACGAAGGGCATGTTCCCGATTTGCCTTGTTGATGTCTCTCAATACCCGCTCGTAAGTCTCGTCTAGCGTTTCAGGCAATTCGTCAAGAACGCCTCGGACGCTTGGAGGGAGACAGTGTCGTAACATCTCCAGTTGGCAATACACCCATCTAAACCTACGCAACAGTATGAGAACTATAGCAAAATCACGAAGACGGGAACCCTTACATTCCATCGGCTCTCTCGGAGAGCGTCTCGATGACAAGCCTTCTGTCCTCCTCACGCCATCTACGCATCTTCGTGTCCGAAGAAACGACAGAAGTCACATAATCAACAATGTCTTTCTTTTGTCCGGTTTGATTATGGAGGGACACCCGAAGAGATGTAAGTGGGTCGAGAGTAGTTTGAATGTCGATCTCGGGGCGACTGGTGACACAAACGCGGAGATTTGGGAGGTTCAACCCGACAAGATCCTTCACAAGATCGAGAACCTCTTCTCTTGGAGTTGGCATGCCGGAATTGTTGGGACACTCATCGAGAGCATCAACGATGATGTATACAGGGCCTTGGGCCGTACGCAAGAGCGTTTCTGTTAGGCATTCTGTCAAAGTCCCATCACTGGGTTTTCGAGTGCCGTTGTCATGCGCCGAATAAATGCGGGCGAGCATATCGCAACAAGGATTAGACTGGCCACAAAGTTGCGAAAGGATAGAAAGGAGGAGGTTGCGGCAGTTCTGCTTATCATCATCACGAAAGTCACAATAAAAATAAGCCGTGGTCGCCAATTCTGCCTCGCGTTGAGCCATAATATCTTCTATGATCCCGGAACTGCGATGACTTGAGTTGGTGCGGGTAGCAACCGTAAGAAACAACGAACCAGAGCACACTCTTGCCTGAGCCCGCTACCAAGACAAGAGTAGAGGGTGGGTGGGCGAAGTAGTGGAAGGCAAAAGGGACGTACGTTTGCCGTGGACCCATAGAAGAGATGATGACGATTTCCACTCTTTGAAAATACTACCTTGGAAAAACCAGGTTGCTGTCCCCTCGTGGTGGACCTTACGAGCAATGTTGTGATTCATTGATGGATCAGGGGGAGAAAGCCATTGTTGAAGCTTCTCTCGCAACTGATTCCCTATGATGGTGCTTAGATAGAGAACCAACCACACTGAGATCGGATGACGAACGCTTCTCTTCATCCGCGTTGCCTCCCATTGCTACTCTCCCATCTAACCAATCCAATCCATGATTAAGAACTAGGTTAGGGCGGAGAAATGCATATTGCTCACCTTCAAAGAGCGCAGTCAGGCCCGACACTTTATTGTCCACCCTTTGCGTGACTTTCAAGACTTCCGCGGTCGCCATCCGAACTTCCTCTTGAGTTAGTGTATCTAGCCTTTTCAGGGCGTCCTCAATCTTGTTCTTCCCCAATAACTTCTTCACAAAAGTTTCTAAGGAAGGGTGAGTCAAGTATGATGTCACAGGAGTCGGTTGACTCACTTGATGGTCTTTGTTTAATCTCCTTTGTGGCGATCGCAAGAATTGCGAGCACTTCAACCATAATCTCTATAATTATCCCGGTCATTGCTGTGGTGGGTTGTACTTCCGTGTATGACTCGAGACGCTTGAAAAACCTCTCGATTCGTGAGAAGAGATCAACGAGCACATCTTGGCTCGCGTTGGCATCCTTGGCCGCCTAACAGCCAGCGTCATCACAATCATTACCCGCGCCAAGGAATCGAGGCGAATACTCACCAAGAGAAGGATACCGATCCCGGAAAAGATCACTTTTGCAGGTGAAAACACCTGAGAAATAGCGATCAGAGCACAGATTCGTATGAGATAAGAACTTTGGGGATTACCATGCCAACACCCTCGCCAAGGGTGGCTGAGAACGCAAACAGGACGTTCACTGTCGGGTCGAGCCAATTTCTGAGTCTCTCGTTGCTGCTACGACTTTGGTCGAATTGTTGGACAAGATCTCGAAGCACGGGAAGGATATCAGCGGGGGAGTTGCAGGATTGCAATTGGGTGGCGAGAGGATGGGTAACGAGTTTGTTCTTTGTGGTCTTCTCGTATGTCTCCAAAGCGGCATTAAAAACAGACTGGAAGTCGGCGGATGAGGATGAGGAGGGAGCCGCAGAGGCAGTCAGGGACATGGTGTTAGTGGGAAGGAATCAATCAGTCCCAGGAAGGGTCCCGAAGGGAGACAGGGCCATCAGCGCTTCGCGAGTGTGCTTGTGTGTGGCCAATTTTGGTACTAGGTTCCCACTGGCTGGTTGCGGGACCGGGACGGGCGACTGACGGGCGTCAATTTCGGGCGGCTGTTTACCGGTTCACCCGGACCCGGTCACGGTGGGTCAGCGTAGTGTTGCGTTGCCTACTGACTTTTGCCCATGTGTGGCGGGAACTCAGAATAGTTAACTCTTGGTCCCCTACGAGCGGTGCCAACCCCAAAAAACAAAAACCAAACGGCATCTTTCCTCAAATAATCCATTTCCCTAGATAAGCGTCTCTAGCTTCATTGCTTGCTTCATTGTAAGGGGGTGTCGTGACTGTCGTCACCGAAGAACGTGTTGTGCACTCTGATGCCTTCAGTGCACTTAACTTGATCGATGCACTACTCCTACCAGCGTGCCTGCCTTAACATATAAGTATCCCCGCTTCGGAAAAAAAAACTGTGATTTGCAAGGATCCGGGAGAGCCGTCCGACCCACGTAGCATTGTACGCAAATAGGTCGCCATAGTGAGTGGCGTCTAGCAACAATTAAGTTAGACACACCACCGACATATCCGAAACCTCATATCTGTCTACACCGCAAGTTTTGTCACAACAACACACAACAGTCCTGGACGCTGCGTGTCATGTGACTCATGTCATCAAGATGGCATGCCAACACTAGAATTTTAATATGGTGCCTAGTAAGTGATCCGAGTCCCCCCAGTATACTGCTCTTCCTCAAGAAAGATGTATTCCTCAGGTCAGCCACTTGTACAATGTACATTCTTTGGTGCTTTCCCAATCATACAATCCGAGTCACGATACCGGTCCCACCCGGAGGTCTGCCACTCCTTTGTCGCCCGCCACTAGTACCAGTATTCCAACAAATAACGAACTTGACAAGTCGTCTTCTGGTTCTCTATCGCCACACCAAAATCTCAATGGAGACTCGCCCATGTCCGCCTCCGAGGACCCTTTACTTCCTTGTTATAATGGGCCGAGCTCCCAGGACAAGCATTCCTATTACAATAGCAACCCTACCTCGAACATGGGTTCGAATACTCCATCTAGGCGACTGGGCGGTGACTCTGAGCCCTCGTAACCATTCCTCGTGAAATCGCTCAAGCTTTGAGTCGTGTCGAATCGTCTCGCGTATAATTCAAAGGCAGCTAGGCTTGAAGATGGAGGAAAGGTTCGGCTTGCCGTCGTAACGCGTTGCCTTCGCACCAGGCAATAATGACACGAATAAACGTTTCCGGAGGCCCACCTACTCCGGACAAAATAACATTTAATCAGCGCCATGATCACAAGGCGAGTTTGACGGGTGTGCGAAGGGTAGCGGGCGAAGCAGTTTCGATAGCAGCACGGCGGTATATTACACGCCGTCAGTCACAATGTTTGGAAACAGCGGTGAAACTAGATGCGCATGAAGAAGGCGATGAGGAAGGGTAACACCTTGATTAACCATTCTAATGGGAAACGGGCCGTAGTCATCAGTTGCTAAGAGAAAAATAGCTGGCGAACGGGAAAAGTCTGGTATCCGGAAAAGAGAGTAGGTAGAGAAACATGCGATGATTGGCGAGACATTCGTAGAACGACGGAGCTAAGCGGTCTGACTCGTGCATCGTAGAATTTGGCCCCAATAGTAGTAGAAAACAAGTGTCGCGCAAACCGAGTATCGTTTGAACCGAATTTCCGAAGACACAACTATCCAATCGTCCATCAAACGAGTAATCCCGGACAGCCAAGTAGCTGACAGCGGTTACGGCGGTTGTGGGGCTTGTCCATGGAGAGTACTCATGTTAGCAAGAGATGGGGATGTCTGCAAAGCGTTGCGGAGGTTCGAGGAAGGTTGTGGGGTTATGACACGTGTAGCAACCGGGGCAGAGTGTGGGGTCGTCGTAGAAGAGACGGAAACCGGGAGGGAAGTCGAGGAGGCATTAGACGGCATGACGACATTGTTGTTATAGGTGGAGGCCGATGCATGAGACGAGGGACCAGCGGTAGTCGGTGTCATCTGGGTTTGAAGATGTGCATGTGGGGCCGACGTAGTTGGGGAGGCTGCAGAATAAGTGCTATTTCCCGCGGGACCAGAAGCTGTGGTAGTGGTGGGAGGTATCGGGACAGATTGGGCAGAGGGAGGTCCATTTACCGTACACTCTGTATAAACGGCTGAACTAGGGGCAACCGTCGGGGGAGCACCTCCATGTAGAGTGGTATGGATCTTGCAAATATGTTGGAGAGCCTTCGTCGAGAGGTCAGTTAACCGAGGATCCCCCATATTACGAACAAGTTGATTCCATAGGTGGCAAAATCGGTGTTGGAGTGGCGCCGAAGTTCCCGTAATGTCGAATTTGCACATTGATTCTAGAGCCTTCAAGGATTCGAGAACGAAGACCTGAGACGGCGGGCTCACGGCTTGGAGATCAAACTGAGTGATATGTGAGACAATGCAATTGAGGTTCGCCAGTAACAGCGTGTGCCCCTGGGTGCTGGTGAGATAGCCTTGGAGGATATCGTCCGACACATTCAGGTGACGTCTCGCGAGTCGGATCCAAGGCTGGTGACATCTCACAAGTTCGTCCCAAGGCTTGCCGGGCTCTAACGCCGTCGCCACAACGGCAGAAACTACGCATTGTGCGAAGAGATTCGTGGCGGGTTCGGTTATATCGTCTTGCCAATCTTGCACAAGACGCCCAAAGGGCGCATATCCCAAAAAGTCTTGCCACCCTTTCATGAGGACATGATACAAGAAATACCAGTGCCCCATGAGGTCTTGCTTCGTCGCGCGCACCGCTTCCATACAGATTTGAATCCGCCGCTGCTTGACTGATTCCGGAACCAGAACGGATGAAAATGTACGATCCATCATTCCAGCCAATGCCCTCGACAACTTGTCTTTATTCGGACGGATAAAGCCCCCCAAGGGATCACCTAGAGAGGCACAAAAGTCAGGGATGGCGCCATAGAATCGCTCGAGTTCGTCATCTCGCTTCAAGGACTCAAATGTCCATAAGAAAGCGCGATAGTTGACGGCTATGGGAACATCGAGGGCAGTCTTAACTCTGGCCTCACGCATGCTGAGCAACCTCCGCGTGAGTTCGTCTCTGTCTGTACCTTGAGTTCCAGGCCCTAAGTGGCTGAGAGAGGGGGGAGCGAAGGAAAGGCACGCATCACAGAGCTTGGGGATAAATGTTTTCGCAAACATCAGGATACGACGAAGTGATGATGAGAGTGGTGAATCGTAGGGGCAATCGTGGTAAATGATGGGTATGAGGGTGACACCCCCGTATCCAACACCGCAGATCCCGAGCCAAATAGCCGTTGGCAAGAAGACTGCAAGATCAATCCTCAACAACCATATCAGAAGCCCAGAAAAAAAGAGGAACAGGGAGATGTGGACGAGCACGGGGACGATTCTGACTATGAATGAAACGTGCCATTTGTCGAGGCCCTCAGCAAAAAACACATGGATCTTGACCCGTTCCTGTGGACTGCGCCGGTCCTGCGTAGCCCGAGAGTATGAAGCAATCCATTGCTGTACAAACACCGCCAGTAGAGCACCGGTAAGACTCATAACCAAACTCAAGAACCAGAGCGCGTTGACCAGGACGGCATATTTTGGTGGAGAGAATTTAGGTGGATCAAGAGGTCGGGGGAGAATGATAGGTTGGGACGTAGTGGAGTTGGCGAGTAAATGATAGATATTTGCGACATAGGTGGCTGTGGTATCTTGTGGACTCGGCCGAATATCGAGGACAGAAACCGCAAGAAGGGCTGCGAGAGCGGCTGAAAAGAGACCGGTCTACGTCCGAAGCATAAACGCGGAGGTTGCATTCGAAAGTAAATGGTAACGGTACACACAAATATGAGGATGACCTCGCATTCTTTCTTCCACTTCTCTGTTGTCTTGTTATCGTCATCATCCGCCCTTTCTAGATACATGGTGAACAGAGCTTCTGACTTGTCCACGAGTTCGTCCCTCTCCGGTGGCTGGAGCGGATTTGGGCTCGGGGGATAGCCTACATAGAGTAACATACTTGTGTGAACGAGATACCACTAGGTAAGGGCAACTCACTTGTAGCCATTTCTCTGTCTTTCGAATGGTGTTTCTGGTTTAGGACGTTGTGGGTTGTGAAACGGAGTACACAAGGTATACTAGTGACTAAGAGGAGCGAAGACAACAGGCGGAACGTGCGTTGATTCACCATGGCAGTGACCAGGCACGACTGGGATCTCTTCCTTGCTGACTAATACAGTAATCGAACACGTGGATTGATCAGGCTCACGACTTTAAAGGTTCCCGCGAGCCAAGAAAGGTACTAGTGCTGTTAGTATCATCGTCGGCGCATCAATCAATGCAACCATACAAATTTGTGTCCAGTACAATATTACCGAAAGCGAATCAGGAACTCCGGCTCTAAACACCGACGAGGCTTCAGCGTGCGTCTATCTTCCCGGGGGTCATACTAGTCGTGGTCATGTTTGCTGTCGTAGTCGTCTGCGCACCCTACTCTCCTATATGCGGGTTATCAGAAGTGAGTGAAGCGGGACGAAGCTGACGCGCATGAGCGTGGATCTGTGGCACGGAAGTGCAGGACCTGCCGCAGGTCTCAGTCCGAGAGAAAAGACTGAGATTGGTGTAACTAACTACTAACCTGCCGTTACCTGCGGCGCGGAAGCGCGGGTCTGAGTACAGGTGGTCAGGTTAGCTACGCTGCATACACAAGGGGGCAAGGCACTCGCCTCAGTCCAAGAGAAAAGACTGAGGCTCTAGCTACGAAAAAGTGAAGAATTATAAAGTACTATTGTTTATGAATTCCGGATGCCTAAAGCGTTGTGGGGACAAACCGAGAGTGCGAAAATGGTGAAGTCCTTGCTATCTTAAGCCCCTGGCTTGGATCACAAGCCAACGCCCTTGTGCTGTGGAGAGCGTCCGTTGGCACGTGTTAGTCACCCGATGTCTGATTTCCAACACGGGTTGGATAGCGGGCCTACGCAATGCTCAAGGCGTGTTTTGTGGCTGCCTACGTATGAGTAGCCACAGGCTGAACCGCTCCGGGGTCGACATAGAACAGCGATAGACCCACGTCAAGAGGGAAATCCCTTTGTGAGAGCCCCCGTTCTGATTCGGCACGAATATTACAGTTCGGTTTTGAATGTATCGATAAACCATACAACAGTACAGCAGTAAACAAATGGCCACAGCATTCATGGGTTATCGCGTATAGTATCCGTAGTACCAATGAAAACATCCGGATGCTCGATCTTATCACGTGTGGTATGCTCTGTCAAGATTCTGGCTGTTTCGGCCCGCCCGTACTGCAAAGCCATTTGTAAGGCGGTTCTGCGCTTGTTATCATTAATATTTATATCGGCGCCGTGCTCAAGCAGCACTTGAACTGCCTCGGGACGTGGGGAATAGGCCGCAAAGTGCAAGGCCGTCGAGCGCCACTTCGCCTGAGCATTGATATCTGCGCCGCGTTCGAGCAGCCACAGTACGGTGTCCAGAGGCCCGTTCACACATGCTATAGCCAGTGGCGGCGCATCGTCATTACCCGAACGTCGACATCCGCTCCATGCCGAAACAACAACTCCGACACCTGGAAATGTTGCTGGTACAATGCAGCCACCAGCGGAGCCACCAGTAGACCACCCCTAGCATTTATGTGTTCGGGACATTTTCCAATGAGGTGTTTGACCAGGTCATAGAATCCGCAGAGCGCAGCGTAATACAGGGGAAATGCGTCTTCGACCTCGCCGAAGAAGGGTGTGTAAAATTCCCAAACCACGTCGATTTTGTGCACCCGGATCCATGCTGCCCAATGTGGTTTGTCCTCGTCGAAAAAAAATTTCATCACTTCCTGTATGCAGGCTGACACACTCCCGAATTGAGCATGATCAACCCAATATCGAGCGCCATATTCCGCAAGAGGAATATCCTTGGCGTTCTCTGCGTTCACAGTATCGTCCAAACGGAGTAGAACGCCAAGACAGGCCTGGGCGAGGAGTGTGTGCGCGGGCTCTAGAAGTATGTGATATCGTGAGACGTCTTCGCTTGAGCGGGCGAGCCGATCCGATGTGAGGAACTCTTTCACCGAAAAGTGAGAAAATTGCACCACTTGAGAATCCCCATCGTCGACAATCGCAATTAAACTCGAGCATGTAGAAAGCACCGCCTGATGCTGATCCGACCACCGCCAATCTGCGTTCAGTTTCGGAATCCCTCCTTGCCGCGCCGTGTCAAAATCGACCGCAAGGACCTCCGCGAGCTCTTCAACGCGAGGTGGTCGAATGGCGACAGTGAGACAATGCAGGAGACGAAGAGCGTGTTCTCGATTCGCCTTGTTGATCTCCCTCAACACCCGCTCGTAAGTCTCGTCGAGAGTTTCGGGCAATCCATCAAGAACGCCTCGGACGCTTGGCGGGAGACAGTGACGTAAATTCTCCAGTTGGCAATACACCCAACGAAACCTATACGACAATTTGAGGACATATCAAGGGCGTTAGAATGATAAACTTACATTCCGTCAGCCCTTTCGGAGATTGTCTCGATGACAAGCTTCCTGTCCTCCTCACGCCATCTTCGCATCTTTATATCCGACGAAATGACAGAACTGACATAGTTGACGATATCTTTCTTTTGACCACTTTGGCTATGGAGGGACACTTGGAGAGATGTCAACGGCTCGAGAATGGTTTGTATGTCGATCTCGGGACGACTTGTCACACAAATGTGTAGATTCGAGAGGTGTAGATCGACAAGGCCCTTCACAAGTTCGAGAACTTCTTCTCTTGGAGTCGGCATGCCGGAATTATTTGGACACTCATCGAGAGCGTCGAAAATGAGATAAATGGGGCTCTGAGTAGAGCATGAGAGCATCTTGTTCAAGCAACGAGTCAAGGCATCGTCGCTGGGTTTTCGTGTCCCATCGCCATGTGCCTCATAGACGTCGGAAATGATGTCGCAGCAGAGATTGGATTGAGAACAGAGTTGTGATAGTATGGAAAGGAGAAGGTTGCGGCAGTTCTGTTTATCTTCGTCGCGAAAATCGCAATAAAAGTAAGCTACGGCCACCGGTCCTGATTCGTGTCGTTCGGTTATGTCTTCGATGATCGAAGAACTGTCGATGATGTGATTTTTAAGAGGCGACGACTACGGAAAATAGCATACCAGAGCACGCTCTTTCCAGAACCCGCTTCGAATTCAGAAGTCAGCGAGGCGTGAAGTAGCCGGAGACTGGAAGAGACATACGCTTGCCATGAACCCAGAGAAGAGCAGGAGATGACTTCCACTCTTCGAACATACTGCCTTCAAAAAACCACGCTGCTGTTCCCTTGTAGTGGGCCTTGCGCGCAATATTGTGGTTTGTCGACGGGTCTGGAGGAGAGAGCCACTTTTGAAGGTCCCGTCGCAATTCCCTCACTGTAAAATGATAAAGCCTTAAGAACCGGCAGGGGCTAGATAAGGGATGACGAACGCTTCTCTTCGTCTACGTGTTGTTGTATCATTGCTTTCGCTTCTTTCCCATCTAATAAATCTGTGTTCGGGAATGCGAGTATGGCCAGAAAAACGCATCTCGCGCACCGTCAATTAGAACCGTCACCTTTTCTTCCACCCTCTGCGTGACCTTCAAGACTTCAGCAGTTGCCATTCGAGCTTCCTCCTGAGTGAGTTTATCCAGCTTTCTCAAGGCGTCCTCGATATAGCCCTTGCCCAGTAGCCTCTTCATAAATCTCTCTGATGAAAATAAGTCAAGAACGATCGACAGATGACGGCCTACTCACTCGATCGTCGCTCTTTAACTTCCTTGGTTGCGATCGCAAAAATTGCGAGTACTTCCACCATGATCTCTACGATCATATCCGTCATTGCTGCGGTGGGTTGTACTTCCGTGTAAGATTCGAGACGCTTAAAGAACTTCTCGATCCGCGAGAAGATATCAACGAGTATGTCTTGGCTGGAATTGACATCTTTAGCCGCCTAAGTGACAAACAACATCAAAACGACTCGCACCGAAGGATCGATGCGAATACTCACCAAGAGAAGGACACCGATCCCGGCAAAAATCACTTTGGCAGATGAGAAAACCTAAAAGGTATCAATCAGTCTGCAGATTCTGAACAGGTATTAACTTTGGGAATTACTAGGCTGACACCATCGCCAAGAGTAGCGGAAAACGCAAACAGGACGTTCACTGTCGGATCGAGCCATGTTCTTAGTCTGTCATCAGCATTGCGACTTCGATCAGATTGCTGTACAAGGTCTTGGAGGACGGAGAGGATGGTGGCAGAGGAGTCGCAAGACTGTAGTTGGGTTGCGAGAGGGTGACCGAGAAGCTTGTTTTTCGTGGTCTTCTCGTATGCTTCCAAGGCAGCATCAAGAACATCCTTGAATCTGGAGGAGGAGGCCATGGGAGGGCCTTGGGACATAGGTTGGGAACGATCAGTTTGGCCGCTTTGGCGGAAAGAAGACAAGGACGCATGCGCCAGAGGCCGGAAAAGCCCCCGGCCGGCAAGCAGCGCTTAAGCAGCCTTTACTCACAATCACACTTCCACGACGCTCTCAAAATTGACCCCCACCAGGCGGTGCTGGCCCCTACTATATGACTTAGAACACCGTTTCTTACCTTGAATAAGACAAATACCTATCCGTCGCCCAGAGTCTCTGCCGACGGCACGCACAGATCAGACTATCCGAGTCGTGAAGTTTATGACTTGGATGTCTTCAGAGCGCTCCACCTAGACTATTTCCGATACTTACTCCCACCTCATTTACCTAAAACCCGGAATTCCCGCCGCAGCAAGGGACTGGCACTTTTGAAGACCGAAGAACGTCTCGGAGACTCGCTCCGATGCATTGAGCCAGCCCTGTTATGGGTGATGAAGCGGCGCTGTGTATTTGTGTGCATCGCTTGCTCTCCTCTGAGACGCAAGCACCGCAATTTTCTCAACGCACGATGCGGCGTCTATTGGGAGAAATGGGGTACAACATTCGGCTTGCCATCATGGGATGAATTAGAGGTTCTCTCCCCTGCAACACCGGAATGTAGGACTTCCCGACGACTGGAGACAGGAGAAATACTGGTTCTCTTCCTGGGAATGTTCGCTTTCCCGAAGGAGTCCACCGAAATCAAACTAGGAGAATTAAGGAAAAGGGAAACCATGTATCGGGATCGCGGCGGGTGGATGTACGTTGTGCCGTATTCGACATCGGTCTCACACAGTATATGATTCAGAAGGGGATAATATCTAATATTTCCATTCACAGCTCATGTGCCCATTACGATGCCTAATCACTTCATTTGACAGGGCTTCCGCGAGTTGTTCGCATACACAGTATCTATAGGCTTGAATCCGAACCAAAATGAGAGGTACGTATGGTACTTGAGCATGGTACTTGTCCTTGACCAACGAGAAAAGAACACAGAAAAAGTATGATACCGTACCCCAACAACATTGCCCGCCGACTGAGTCACGTAGCTCGCGCCAACTCGAACTCGGTCTCAGAGCCACCAACAATGATTGCCGTTCACATCATTGTCGTCCCGTATCTGCAGGACGGATAATTTAAGGGTGGCCAGCGTGACGGTTAAAGGTCGCCTAGTTCTCCGCCAAGACACGGGACGTATTTGCCGCAAGTTGACTTGCCTTCCCTGGATCCCTGGTGACGGAAGACAGTACTGTACCGAAGCTAACACCCGGGTGGCATGAAAAGGGGAGGTGATGAGGGATGACTTTCGACCTTGAAACTATCAGAGACGAAGAAGAAAAGAAACATGTCAGTGGAGACGACAGAGATAGAGGTGATATAAAGGCGCAGTAGTAAAAAGAGAGGTCGAGCACTGGTCAAGCAGGTCAAGAGCTGCAGGACAATATTGTTTTACGCGGGCAGGTTCACATGTCAGTACAGGCTCAAACAAATCGGGATAGCTCACTTCCCATTTCAGTCACACGGTGACACAAGAGGGCGAAAGCTCTTTGAACTGTTGATGAGCTTTACGTTTGTTACCAGCGCGGGACCGAGCAGCACGATCTGGGCGACCATCGTCCAGTGTGCTCATACGGGGCACTGTGCCATGCATAATCATGGCCCGGGTATTGTACCCAGTGTCTTGGTGAGCATCGAAACAGACATCCGGCACTGCGCATGGAGGGCGACGAAGTTAACGACGATGCTGGAGCCATGGTAAGTGCTGCGGCGACAGTTTCAGTGTCACGTGTGCAGGGAAGAATGGGGACTTTGTGATGCGTCGAGTGCCAAGCCGCCGAGAGCATGGCAAGCCTGTACCCGCAGGGCAAGTTGTAGTGCAAGTAGGTTGTCGAGAAGAGAAGGGAGGAGTTCCGTAAATGCGGGCACAAAAATCGATGGTTCAGGGACGGAAAGATCATGGATCGCCTGAAAAGAGTGATGATCAGTTTGTTTAGAGACTTTAGTGAGTGGTGCACCAGAGACTCACCCTCAATCCATCGCTTACTGATCCCTTACCCTCTTTCCAAGTTCGCCCTCGACCGCGCGTCGAAAAGCATATGTAATTCGGTCCTTCGCTGGTACCAGAACGTCCGCGGGCAATCGCTGCGTCTGCAACAGCCAGATGGCCAGTGCGCATGTCTTTCGCGAGTTTGGTGTCGGCAGTTCGGACGTCAGAGGGATCGCAAGGGCCTGTGTAACCATGGAGCCGAGGTCTTGGTCTACAAACCGCGCCAAGTCAATAGGAAATAAAAGTGAAAATAAAATTTGGCAAAACAAACCGTCCAACAGATTGTAGACCGCGGGAAGAGTGAAGACCATCCCACACCTTCTCTTTCGTGGGCCCTTCTCTGGGGATGGGAGAACAGATGGGGGCTCAGGGACTGGGCAACCCAACTGGTCACTCCCCTCCATTGGGTCAATCAAAGGGCAGCCGAGGTCACGAACGACTGCATCAACAAAAGCAGTGCGGCGCTTCCGTAGTGGCTGGAACAACGGCCACGAACAATCGCTGTCCGTGCTTTCCTGGACCGCCGCTCTGAGACGTGCTGTGAGAACAGAGTAAACCATGAAGAGATTGGGAAGATTTGCACACGAGGAAAAAGAATTTTGTTCACGGGACTGTCGAGATAATGGAGGTCGGAAAGTGGGTTACTTGGTTCAGGCCTGATTTCGTGTTCGTTTTCAGGGAAGAGCAAGGGTAAGATGGGATAGGAGGCTGCTTGAGGATGGAGGGAAGAGGACGCTCATGAGACGCTGGTAGCGAGCTTCCTCGTGCAGGGGAACTAATGATGGAATGGTATTCGTTGGCCTGTGACCATGATACATACACGGGCACTAATAGAACGGCCAGCACGTCGGTTCTCCTTGTCGAGACGCGTGTGAGGAGGGGTTACGAGAGTTATTGCAGAGTGAAATGTAATGCCCCAACAATAATGATAAGAGATGGGAAGGAGGGTAGAGCTCAGGTGGTTGACTCTGGCAACGCAAGGTCACTCAAGCTCGCTCTCGTCAAGCTGGCCAAAGTCAGAGGAAGGTCAGAGACTAGAGAGTACTTAGCGACCCGAAATGGGATGCGCGGACACAAATTCATTAATTACAATTAAGAATATTAATATGCGTGTCTGTTGATGTTGACCCGTCGCGCGTCCTGTTTGGGTCTATTTGCATCCTTCCCTTATATATACACGTGATGAGTTACCATGGCACCCAATGTCATCACATACTGTAACACGTCCACGTGCTGTGAGATAAGATAAATGAGTTGAAACTTATTCCCTAAAAACTTCACATCGATAGACCCATGTTACGGTCAAGAGGGAAATCAGCCCCCATTCTAATTCGGCACGAATATTACTGTTTAGTTTTGAATGTATCAAGGAACCATACAACAGTAAACAAATGGCTACAATATTCATGGGTTATCGCGAATAGTATTCGTAGTGAGATTCTCGGGATTATACACCGATTAAAACACCGGATGCTCGATCTCATCGCGCTTGGTTGTATGTTCTGTCAAGACTCTGGCTATTTCGGCCCGCCCGTACAGCAAAGCTACTTCTAACGCGGTTCTGCCCTTGTTGTCCGTAGCATTTATATTGGCGCCATGCTTCAGCAGCAGGCGAGTACTTGCGACTGTCCCCGTATACGGCGCACCGATCGATTCCCACTGCCTGTAGGATGAGTGATGCAGCGGTGTCGACCCCTCGTTGTCTCGTGTATTCACGTCTGCACCATTGTCGAGTAATAACTGCATAGTGTCGAGTTGATATTGGCACTGTGCTCAAGCAACGCTTGAGCTGCTTTGGGACGTGAGTGGAAGGCCGCAAAATGCAAGGCAGTCCAGCCCCCCGGGCCCACTTGGGCAGTGACATCTGCGCCACGTTCGAGCAGCCACAGCACGGTGTCCAGAGGCCCGTCCGAACATGCTGTAGTCAGTGGCGTGTTGTCGATAGCACCCCGGACGTCGACATCCGCTTGATGACGAAACAATAACTCCGCCACCTGGAAATGTTTCCTGTACAATGCAGCCACCAGCGGAGTCACCAGTAGACCGCCCCTAGCATTTATGTGTTCGGGACATTTTCCGATGAGGTGTTTGACCAGGTCACAGAACCCGCAGAGCGCAGCGTAGTATAGGGGAAATGCGTCTTTGACCTTGCCGGGGGGTGTGTACCATTCCCAAGACACGTCGATGTTGGATGTTGTGCACCCGGATCCATGCTGCCCAATGTGATTTGTCCTCGTCGAAAAGAAATTCCATCCCCTCCTGTATGCAGAGTGACACGTTCCCGAATTGAGCATGATCAACCCAATATCGAGCGCCATATTCCGCGAGAGGAATATCCTTGGCGTTCTCTGCGTTCACAGTATCGTCCAAACGGAGTAGAACGCCAAGACAGGCCTGGGCGAGGAGTGTGTGTGCGGGCTCTAGAAGTATGTGGTACCGTGAGACGTCTTCGCTTGAGCGGGCGAGCCGATCCGATGTGAGGAACTCTTTCACCGAAAAGTGAGAAAATTGTACCACTTGAGAATCCCCATCGTCGACAATCGCAATTAAACTCGAGCATGTAGAAAGTACCGCCTGATGCTGATCCGACCATCGCCAATCTGGGTTCAGTTTCGGAATCCCTCCTTGCCGCGCCGTGTCAAAATCGACTGCAAGGACCTCCGCGAGCTCTTCAACGCGAAGTGGCCGAATGGCGACAGTGAGACAATGCAGGAGACGAAGAGCGTGTTCTCGATTCGCCTTGTTGATCTCCCTCAACACCCGCTCGTAAGTCTCGTCGAGAGTTTCGGGCAAT
>Ga0307512_10002973_pt1 | contig 20444 bp, 19 predicted proteins | sample 14_EM_MG_FD_200267 | JGI IMG/M metagenome (GOLD analysis project Ga0307512, IMG submission 200267) | Populus trichocarpa ectomycorrhiza microbial communities from riparian zone in the Pacific Northwest, United States - 14_EM | ecosystem: Host-associated > Plants > Roots > Unclassified | place... | reverse complement strand
CCTTCAAGCAGATCGAGGGATACTGGCAGGACTGGAACAACGAGGACCCGACCTCCTCGGCCTGGGACTGGACGGCGGACGCGACGCAGCGCGCGATGCTGGTGAAGGCGGTGAACCGGGGCGCGACCACGGAACTCTTCGCCAACTCCCCCATGTGGTGGATGTGTCTGAACCACAACCCCTCCGGCGCCTCCGACGGCGGCAACAACCTCCAGTCCTGGAACTACCGCCAGCACGCCTCCCACCTGGCCGCGGTCGCGCTCTACGCGAAGAACAACTGGGGCGTGAACTTCGCGACGGTCGATGCCTTCAACGAGCCCAGCTCCAGCTGGTGGACGGCGACCGGCACGCAGGAGGGCTGCCACATGGACGCGACCGTCCAGTCGGCCGTACTGCCGTATCTGCGCAGCGAGTTGGACGGCCGGGGCCTGACGGGCACGAAGATCTCGGCGTCCGACGAGACGAGCTACGACCTGGCGCGCACCACCTGGAACTCCTTCTCCTCAACGACGAAGGGGTATGTGAACCGGGTCAACGTCCACGGCTACCAGGGCTCGGCCGGCCGCAGGGACCTGCTGTACACGGACGTGGTGACCACGGCGGGCAAGGCCCTGTGGAACTCGGAGACGGGCGACAACGACGGCACCGGCATCACCCTGGCGAGCAACCTGCTCTACGACTTCCGCTGGCTCCACCCCACCGCCTGGGTCTACTGGCAGGTGATGGACCCGTCCTCGAACTGGGCGATGATCGCGTACGACGCGAGCACGCTGCAGGCGGGCGCCGTAACGACGAAGTACTACGTGATGGCGCAGTTCAGCCGCCACATCCGCCCGGGCATGAAGATCCTCGACACGGGCGTGAGCTACGCGGCGGCGGGCTACGACGCGTCGGCGAAGCGGCTGGTGATCGTGGCGGCGAACACGTCGGCCTCCGCCCAGACGCTGACCTTCGACCTCTCCAAGTTCACGACGGTGACGGGCGGCTCGGGCGGCCTGGTCCCCCGCTGGAACACGGTGACGACGGGCGGCGACATGTACAAGTCGTACTCGGACACGCACCTGAGCGGGAAGACGGTGGCGGTGCCGTTCGCGGCGAAGTCGGTGCAGACGCTGCAGATCGACGGGGTGGTGATCTGACATCGGAGCGGAGGCTGGCCGCGTGACCGGCTCGTCCGAGGCGTCCTCGCCGTCCGAGGCATCCTCGCCGTCCGAGCCATCCTCCCCGTCTGCGCCATCCTCCCCGTCTGCGCCGTCTGCGCCGTCTGCGGCGTCCGGGCGGTCCGCGCGGATGCCGGCCGGGCTGGTCGCGCTCGCCCTCGGCGGTTTCGGGATCGGCCTGACCGAGTTCGTGATCGCCGGGCTGCTTCCGCAGGTGGGCCGGGACCTCGCCGTGTCCGAGGCCGCGGCGGGGTGGCTGATCTCCGGCTACGCCCTGACCGTCGCGGTCGGCGCGATCGCGGTGACCGCCGCGACGGCCGGCCTGCCCCGCAAGCCGGTCCTCACCGCGCTCGTGGTGCTGTTCGTCCTGGGCAACCTCATCTCCGCCCTCGCGCCGGACTACCCGGTGATGCTGCTGGGACGCATCGTGGCCGCCCTGTGCCACGGCTCGTTCTTCGGCATCGGCTCCCTCGTCGCACGCCGCATGGTCGCCCCGGAGCGGGCATCGAGAGCGGTGGCCGTGATGTTCGCCGGCCTGACGGTCGCGAACGTGCTGGGCGTGCCGTTCGGCGCCCTCGTGGGCGAACGCTGGGGCTGGCGCGCCACGTTCTGGGCGATCACCGGGATCGGCGTCGTCGCCGTGGTCGCGATTGCCGCGCGGGTGCCGGGGTGGGCGGGGCAGGCCGCCCCGGAAGCCGGCTCGGACCGCGCCCTGCCCGCCCAGATGCGCGCCATGCGCTCCCGCCAGGTCTGGCTGACCCTCGCCGCGACCGCCCTCAGCTACGGCGGGATGTTCGGCGCGTTCAGCTACCTCGCCTACACCTTCACCGAGGTCACCGGCTTCTCCGACACGGACGTGGCCTGGCTGCTTGTGGTCTACGGCAGCGGTCTGGTCCTCGGCAACCTGGCCGGCGGCCGAGGCGCGGACCGCAACCGCGACCTCACCCTGATCGTCTCCCTGGCCGCCCTCGCCGCCACACTCGCCGTATTCGGGCTGCTGGCGAGCAGCCCTGCCGCATGCGTGGCCCTGGTCTTCCTCACGGGCCTGTTCGGCTTCGCCCCGGTCCCCGGCATGATCACGCGCGTCACGGACCACGCCCACGGAGTGCCGCTGGCCGCCAGTGCCAACGTATCGGCGTCCAACATCGGCAACGCACTGGGCGCTTGGCTGGGCGGCCTCGCGATCAGCGAAGGATTGGGCTACACAGCTCCGCTGTACGTGGGCGCGGGGATCGTCCTGGCCGGCCTCGCCGTCATGACGTACGCCGCGCGCCGGCCGGACGGAAGGGCGGCCGCCGCCAGGGATCCCGGCCCCTGGAAGCCCTGGAAGAACCGGACACCCACGAACTGACCACGAGCCGGCCGAGCCACCTCGGCCCCTCCCTCCCCCGCACAGTCCGACCTGCGGATACCTCTCCCTTTGTCACTTCTCGGCAGTACGGTGTCCCCCATGCGCCCCGACACGCCTGCCGAGAACGCCGACCACACCGCCGAAGCGGCCCGCCTGGAGCGGACCGCCGGCCTGTATCCCGAGGATGCCGAGGCCCTGCTCCTCCAGGCTGCGGCCCACCTGGAACTGGCCGGCGACCGCCCTGCCGCGTCCACGCTCTACGACCGCCTGCTCTCCTCCGCGGACGGCCTGGAGAACCCCTATCTGGTACGAGCCCTGAAGGCCTCGAACCTCTGGGAGTACGGCCACGAGGCCGAGGCCCGCGCGATCATCGAGGGCGTCCGGGCAGCATCGCCGCGAGACCCGGCCCCCTGGGTGATCGTGGCGGAGGCACTGGAGTCGCACGACGAGCTGGAGGCGGCCCAGGAGACGTTCACGGAGGGAGCGCGTGTGCTCCTGACGGACGTGGACGAGCCCCCGTACTCGACGCATCCGCTGTTGTTCGGCCGCCACAGGGTCCGCCGCATGCTGGGCGTCGCCCACGACGAGTGGGACACGGTGGCAGACCTGCTGCACTCCTCCCCCGTCTCCCTGGACGAGCTCCACGACCCGAAGCGGGTGTGGTCCCTCGGCTCCGACAACCCGGCAGAACTGGCGGCGGAAATCTCCCGCCTGCGCGCCGAACTGGGCACATACCGCGAGGCGTTGTCCCGCCCCTTCCCGGTCGCGGTCCTGCACTGGCCGACGGGCGAACTGACGGAACTGCTGGACGCGTATCCCTCGCTGGCCGTGGAGTACCCCTCGCACGAGGAGCACCTGGCAACGATAGAGGCCTCGCTGCGGGAGTTGGCGGCGTCGGGTACGCCGAACCTGGGGATCGTGACGGGGACGGTGCCGTCGTACGAGGCGTTCTCGGCCTCGGAGAGCGCGTCGCCGGCGGAGCCGGAGCTCCTGCCGCAGTATGCGACGACGCTGGCTGCGCGGGGGCGTGCTGTGGAGTGGCCGCCGCAGCGGGGGGCTGTTTGTTGGTGTGGGTCGGGGCGGGGTTATGGGGAGTGCCACGGGGCGTAGGGACTCCACCGCGCATCCGGGGCTGGCGGTGGGAGAACAGCCATCCACCGACCCTCAGCCGCCAATCCCACCCGGCGTGTCCCCCTGCAACCACACGACCGCGGTATTCAACGGCTCTCCCACACTGCTCAGGCCAGCTCCCACCCGAGGCTGCCTGTCTGAAAACGATCACCTTTCAACAGGTGAGCTTCGCTTGTCAGCGACTGCTGTTAGAACAGATCCATATCGGCACGAGGGATCGCGCGCGAGAACCACGAGGGATCGAAGGAGCAGTCGTGGCGGAATCGGGGGACCCGGCACAGCCGGTCGCGGGCGTCTACGAGCAACTCATCACGCGGACCGTGTACGACCGGATGGAGCGGCTCGAAGCCGCGGGCTGGAAGACCATCGACGAGGAGGTCAGCGAACAGTCAGCGCCCCACGTGCTGGCTCGCCACGTCGGAGAGGCCGTGGAGCGCAAGCTCAGTCAACTGCCCCAGAACAAGCAGGTGATCGTTGCCAACCAGATCCTGCAGTCGCTGGCCACCCATGCACCCGACCCAGACTTGGACGAAGTCGTAGGCACCATCGCCGGCGGCCCTCGGCAACTCCTGGCGCTCGCCGAGCAGGAGTCTCCCGGCGTCTATGCGATTCGCCCTCTAACGCCTCTCTCCGAAACCGCGCTCATCACCAACGCCCCCGACGACCCCAGCCTGGGCGCGGAGTTGAGGGCCGAGCTCGCCACGGCGGACCGCATCGACCTGCTCTGCGCGTTCGTGAAGTGGTACGGCATACGCGTTCTCGAAGACTCGCTCCGGGCCGCGAAGGAGCGAGGCGTACCCATCCGGGTCATCACGACCACCTACATCGGCGCGACCGACCGGCATGCTCTAGACCGCCTGGTCCGCGAGTTCGACGCCGAAGTGAAGGTCAACTACGAGCTCCGATCCACGCGGCTCCATGCCAAGGCGTGGCTCTTCCGACGTAACACTGGCTTCGACACGGCGTACGTGGGCAGCTCCAACCTTTCGAAGGCTGCGCTGCTGGACGGCCTGGAGTGGAACGTACGGCTGTCTTCGGTCGCCACACCAAGGGTGCTCGACAAGTTCGAGGCCACTTTCGATGCCTACTGGGCCGACGCGGCGTTCGAGTCGTACAACCCCGACCACGACGGCGAGCGACTGGCCGAGGCCCTGGCCAGGGCGGGCGGCACAGGAGCAGGCGGCGAGCTGAAGATCAGTCTCTCTGGCCTCGAAGTGCGCCCGCTTCCGCATCAGAAGGACATGCTGGAGCGGCTTCAGGTCGAGCGCGAGATGCGTGGCCGTCACCAGAATCTCCTGGTCGCGGCGACTGGCACCGGTAAGACGGTCATGGCAGCTCTGGACTACCGGAATATGCGCAGCAAGCGTGGCGGAGAGCTGCCGCGGCTGCTTTTCGTGGCTCACCGCAAGGAGATCCTTAAGCAGTCTCTGCGCACGTACCGCGAAGTGCTCGACGACGCGTCCTTCGGCGAACTGCTCCACAGCGGCCAGGAGCCTCGCGACTGGACGCACGTCTTCGCCAGCGTCCAGTCCCTCAACCTCCAGCGACTGGAGCAATTCGGGCCTGAGTACTTCGACGTCATCGTCATCGACGAGTTCCACCACGCGAAGGCGGCCACGTACCAGCGGGTCATCGCGCACTTCGAGCCAAAGGAGCTGCTTGGTCTCACCGCGACCCCAGAGCGGATGGACGGGGTCAACGTGCAAGACGAGTTCTTCGAGGGCCGTATCGCCGCCGAACTCCGGCTCTGGGAGGCCCTGGAGAACGACCTCCTGTGCCCCTTCCACTACTTCGGGATCCCGGACGGAACCGACCTGACCAACCTCAACTGGCGATCAGGCACCTACGACCGCGACCAACTCGGCAATCTGTTCACGGCCGACCACGCGCGAGCCCGCATTGTCATCAAGCAGGTCGAGGACAAGATCTCCGACCCCGGCGCCATGCGCGCCCTCGGCTTCTGCGTCACCAAAGCACACGCACATTTCATGGCCGAGTGCTTCCGCAAGGCAGGCTTCCAGGCCGCGGCTCTCGACAGCGATTCATCGCCCGAAGTGCGTGAGCGCACACTAGACGATCTCAAGGCCGGCCGGATCCAAGTGATCTTCTCCGTCGACCTGTTCAACGAGGGCTTGGACATCCCGGATGTCGACACCTTGCTGCTTCTACGGCCCACGAGCAGTGCAACCATCTTCCTTCAACAGCTGGGGCGCGGGCTACGCCGCACACCGAACAAACCGGTGCTGACGGTGCTCGACTTCATCGGCCAACACCGGGCGGAGTTCCGTTTCGAGGAACAGTTCCGGGCCCTGACCAACCTCTCCCGCAACCGCCTGGTCAACAGCATCGAGCGAGACTTTCCCCAGTTGCCGTCCGGCTGCCAGATCATCCTTGAAGGCAAGTCCAAGGACCTCGTGCTGGACAACATCCGCACACAGATCAAGGCAACCGTCCAGTCCCTCGCCAAGGAAGTCAGGGTCTTCAATACGCCGACCCTCGCCGACTACCTCAGGGAGAGTCGCCGCGAAATCAAGGAGTTGTACAAGTCGAGCAACTCGTGGACGTCCGTCCTGCGCCGCTCCGGCCTGGCCGACCTACCTGAACAGGCAGGCGAGGAAGACCTGTTGAAGCGCATGCACGCGTTCCTGCACGTTGACGACCTCGAGCGCGCTGAAGCGTACGCCCATCTGCTGAGCGATGACGCGCCGGCATACGAGGCTCTGAACCCGAGAGACAGAACGTATGCACGCATGCTTTTCTTCAACGTCTGGGACAAGGCGGGTGGTTTCGGCTCGTACGCGCAAGGACTTGGATCACTCCGCGAGCAGCGAGCCTTCCGTAGCGAACTGCGGCAGGTACTCGACCACGTGATGGGCCAGGCCGACCACTTCCCCATTCCACTGGATGGCCCGCACGCACACCTCCCCCTGAAGATCCACAGCGCGTACAACCGCTCAGAGATCCTGGCCGCACTTGGTGTCGCTCGCCTCGGCGGGCAGATGCCTGGCTCCTTCGCACAAGGCGTCCTGTGGGACGAGCCGAACCAGACGGACGCACTGCTGATCACTCTGGAGAAGAACGAGAAGGACTTCTCCCCCACTGTCCGATACAAGGACTACGCGTTGAGCCCTTCTCTCTTCCACTGGGAGTCACAGAGCACGACCGCAGATTCCTCGCCCACCGGACTGCGCTATCAACAGCACGCTCAACGCGGCACCCATGTGCTGCTGTTCATGCGACGCTACAAGGACACCGACATCGGCAAAGCGCAACCTTGGATGCTGCTCGGCCCTGCGACCTATGTCCGGCACGAGGGCAGCAAACCCATGGCCATCACCTGGCAACTGCATCATGAGCTGCCTGCGGATGTGTGGTCGTACTCGGCCATCGCCGCGGGTTAGCAGAGTCCACGACCTTCATACAGCCTCGCCGAGCCCAGCCTCAAAGTGATTCTGGGCTCGATCGAGTACGTCATCGGGGTCGTACCCATGCGCACACAGCCAGTGCAGCACGTCGGCCATGACCCCGATGGCAGCCTCTTCTGCCGCTGCCATGCTCAGCAGACTGCCGCCCCCGGCCGTGGCCCCACCGTGCGGGAGTGGCCAGGATCCATACAGATCAAGGATCGACTCGGCTCGCGTGACGCGGGGACCGATTCCCTGACTACAGGCGACGGAGGCATCAATAGCGAGCTCACACCACACCACCTTGGAGGCGTCGCGAAGGATCACACCCCAACGGTGGTCCGCCACGGCATCGACGAGCGCCATCCCCCGCCCCGACTCCAGCGCAACGTTGGTTGCGAGCAAGGTGGGCAACGCCCGCGTATCGGGATCCTCGACTTCCAAGCGTAGATACGGCTCGCTCAGCACCATGCGCAGCGTCACGGGTGTTCCCTCGCCGACATGCCGAATCACGTTGGTCACCAGCTCTGATACACAGATCTGCGCTGCGTCCACGTGATCGGGCAGCCCCCACAGGATGAGCCGAAGCCTCAACATCCGCCTCAGCTGGGCGACTTCGTTCGGATGGGCAACGAAGGCGTGCAGCCAGGGCTCTCGTCCGACGCAACCACCTACGTAGATCATCTTCGACCACCTTTCACGCGCACCGTTGCGCACTGTGCATCCGCCGGTGACTCCCAGTGACAGAGTCGCAGTGACTTTCCCCTTGTGCAACGTGCACGAAGGGATTCCCTCTTTAGGGTGATTGGCCTTTCGCGCCCCTTCCGATGGGATGGACTTTCCGCTAATCCACGAGGAGTTGACATGGCCGGATCCCCTACGGCTCGCCGTCGCCGGCTTGCGATCGAGCTCAGGCGGCTACGCGAGGAGAGCGGCCTCACCTGTAGTCAGGTAGGCAGGGAGCTGGACTGGAGCAGCTCCAAGGTCAGCCGCATGGAGACGGGACAGGGGCGCGTCCAGCCCTCAGACGTCGACGCCCTATGCCGCTTCTACGTGACCGCCGATGAGCTACGTGATCTCTTGAAGTCGCTGGCCAAGGAATCCAAGACAAAGGGGTGGTGGCGCGCTCACGGCGATGCGATCCCCGCCTGGTTCTCTGTGTACGTCGGCCTCGAGCAAGCCGCTTCCAACTTGCGTAGCTATCAGGCGGAGTTCATCCCAGGCCTGCTACAGACCGATGAGTACGCAGCCGAGCAGTGCCGCGCATGGGTCGACCACACCGCCGAGGACATCCACGGCATGGTCGGCGTCCGAATGCGTCGCCAAGAGCTACTCACCAGCGAGAGCGCACCCGACCTGTGGGCCGTTGTTCACCAGAGTGCACTGCAGCACATGGTCGGCAGCCGCCAAGTCATGGCCCGCCAACTCGAACGTATGCTGGAAATTGGCAAGTTGAAGAACGTGACCGTTCAGGTCCTACCGTTCGACGCGGGTGCCTACCCCACCACGGGGTCATTCACGATCCTCGGCTTCCCGGAGCAAGAGGACCCCGACCTGGTCTACCGAGAGGGACTTACCGATTCGGTCTACCTCGAAGAACCCAAGAACGTGGCCCTCTACACGAAGGCGTTCGACCACCTCAGGGCCTTGGCGCTGAGCCCTCAGCGCTCGACCTTGCTGATCACAAAAATCCTGGAGGAGCACTCCCTATGATGCCGTCGTCCAGCATCCAATGGCGCAAAAGCAGCTACAGCAACGGCATGGGGGGCGAGTGCTTGGAAATAGCCCAACTCGCCGAGGCAGTCGCGGTACGCGACTCAAAGGTCTCCTCGGGGCCGCAACTCATGTTGGGCGCTGCTGCTTGGCAGGGCTTCATACGGGCTCTGCCCCCATGCATGCAGGAAACCACTAGCTGACCGGCTGTCGTGGATCACGAATGATCTCACCAGCGCGCTGGAGGAACGTGGCGTGCGCCTGCACCATCTCGTCTCTAGCAAGGTCGAATCTGGACCAATCTGCGCTCGCGCCTGGGGAACTCGGGTTCCCCATATGCAGCAAGGCGCGCACGGCGGCTACCGACTTTCCCGTTAGCGCATAGGCCAACGTGTTTGTCTCGCTTGGCCCCCATAGTGCCAATTGACTCGTTTTAGCCTGCAGTTCGAGTGTGCGTTCTCGCACCTCAGGCCCAGTCGCTGCATCAAGCCCGCCCCCACTTCGTACCTCGGGCGCGATACGGACGACCACTTCATCGAGAGCGGCATAAGCCACAATAAGGTCGGCAAAGGACTGATGCCGCTGGCTACGCACCCACTGCCAGTGCTCCGCTGCCGCCTGGCCGTGCACCTGCGCTAACGCTGCCTCAACTGCCTTACGTCCGCCGGCCTCCGCTCCGTGTTTGGCGTACCTGCCAGCGATCACAGCTCCGATGACCGCGGCTGCGAAAGCGATAACACCCGAGATGACCGTCCCTGTTGCATCACCCATCGCACCATCCTCGGATGAACCCGGCGCCACGACAACGCCCCACCAAGCGACCTGTGTCACTCCCGTGCTCCGTGGACACTGAAGCCATTAACCTCGACTCATGACAACTCTTGCGCCCGGGTTTCAACCCGGTGACATCCTCACCCGTGCAGAAATCCATCCCGTACTCGGCGGCAGCGGCTTCGCTGGAATCTGTCCAGCGATAGAAAAACGGAACGTTCTCTTATTCTCGGACAGCAAGATTGGCGAGCGTTACGGATATCGCGACGGATGGCTCGCCGAAGATGATGACGCAGGTCCCATATTCACCTACACCGGAGTCGGCAAGCGAGGTGATCAGGCCCCCACGGGCGGAAATGCCTCGATCCTGGAGCACTCGCAGAAGGGACGCACTCTGCATCTATTCATCGCAGTCGGCAAGGTCCCGGGAAGCGACACGCGAACGCACAAGTACATAGGACGATTCAAACTTGATCAGGGCAAGCCATTCGAGATAAGAGAAGCCAAGGACGAATTAGCCCAGGACCGCAACGTCATTGTCTTCCGACTGCGCCCCATCGGTCCGTGCATCCGGGAGACTTCTGACACTCTTCAACCGGCGTCCAGTTCCAGACTCCGATTCCAGCGGACTGCAGGCCGCCTCGCCCGAGCGTACCGACGTCAGAGGCGGGATCTTCTGCAGTCAACCGACGCCGACCAGGTAGGGGCAGCCCGCGATGACCTGACAGACGCCTTCGAGCAGCGTGAGGTCGCAGCTGGGGAGAGCATCGTTCAACTGGAGGTGTCGATGCGGGACTCGACATCTCAACTTGTATTCGATCTCTACAACCAGACGAATAACACGGTATTCGAGCCTACGGGCAACACAGCGAGCGAGTCGATCACTAAGGCTCTCGCTCAACTCCTGTATGTACGGCGCTACTTGAGTAGCCTCACCCACGATCAGCCCCTCCACCTGATGGTGCTCACTCCTACACTGCCCCGCGAAGATCTCCGTGACCTGCTCACTGAACACGGGATTGGCATCGTGTATCGAAACGACAGCGGCGATTTCTCTGAGTTCGAGGGAAACACCACCATCTCGAGCAGCACTTCTCGAGGTTTGCGCTGCGTGGATTGCCCCGTGCCCGCTTACCGGTAGGCGATCCAGGCGCCGCCAGCAAGTCCGCCACCGGCCGCGGCCTGGGTGAATGATCCGGCTAAATCGTAGTTTTATATACAGAAGCGGCAGCGGCACCCAGGTTCGTGGTGTGGTTGTTGGACGGGTGGACGCTCGCGAGACCACCGCCAAGCAGCCAGGTAGTTACGGGCTTTCCAGTCGTCAGCCTCACGGCCCGGCTCGGGCTCGGACGGCTCAGGCGCGGCGAGTTCGAGACTAACTCGCAGCCAGTACGCGACCGCTGATTCGTATCCGAGTGCAATACGGCGTGTCTGAACTGCAAGTTGAGCTGCATCCATGCTCGGGTATAAGTGATCAGATTTGATCTGATTACAAACTTGGCATGCCATCACCCAATTGTTGTCGCTGTTGGATTGGGCGTAGACCAACGGCACGAAGTGATCAAATGCTTCAGCCAGTGTCACCGGTGAACGACCGAGGCGATAAATGATCGCTCCGATGGGCAGCCCGCAGTACGCGCATCGCCCGTTCTGTTCACTGCTGATTCGATCTTTCAGCCAGGCAGGGCACTTCCTGCGCCCGCTGTCGTCTGCCATAAGCCACTATCTCGCTGAACCTGCTTCACGTCACGATCGTGACTGATCCTCATGGGTGCCTGTTGTGGCTGGCCTTAGGCACTGCGGCAGCCGCTTCCCTCCCGTGATCAAACTGAAAGCTGGCCTACCCTTCGTCCAAATTGTAAGGTCGGGTGGCGGCGACCGACATGCACTCACTGGCCGTGTGGGCATTGATGCCCTGGGCGCCCCGCGACCATGTCGTGTGGATCACGCGCACCGTTGGACAACTTTAATTGCAGTGCCCATACGCGCGCCGTCGGCAGCCTCGCACCCTGATGTGTATCTCTTGAACTGTCCGCGAGTTCAACGAATCAGTGCGCTGACGATTTGACCAGCGGCTCATTCAGTGCAGCGTCGCAGGACCAACGCGTCGTACAACGGCGCGTCGGGAAACGGCAGCACCTCGCCGAACCACTCGTAGCCCCACGACTCATACAGCGCACGCACCTTGGGATGGTCCCGCTCGACCAGGAGCGTGACGCGTTCCTCCGGGCGTTCACGAAGCAGCTCATCGTGGATCTTTCGTGCGGTGCCCAAGCCGCGAAATTTCTCGACGACCATGAGCTCTGAAAGTGCGAAGGTGCGTGAACCAGTCTCCGCCGTGGCCCCGTCGGGCACTGGGGTGCGGAGCCCGTTCCACCAGCGGGTTGTCCCCTGCAGTGTGCACCCGTACGCGTAGCCGACGGGAGTGTCATCGATGTAGCCCACGACCGCTGCGAATCCGGGAACCTCGGTGTTCCAGCCGAGCCGCTCGTCGAACCTCTCGACCCTGTGGAAGTCCTCGCTCAACCGGTCCGCGTAGATCTCGGCGTAGACCTCGAGGAGTTGCTGTCGGATGTCACCCAGGCCGACCGCATCCCTGCGTTCCAGCCGCAGCCCTTCCATTTCATGCTCCCGTCTGTCGAGTCTGCTCCAGGAAGTCCGCGGCCGCCGGAACCTGCGCATGTCGCTGGAGTTGCAGCCGCAGGTCACCCAGCTTTCCCCTGACTCGCTCGCTTTGCACTCGTCCCGCGAGGGCCACTGCTTCGCAGGCCTGTACAGCGGCGTGCTCGATGTCGCCATCGTCGAGGAGTGCTTGAGCGTATTGAGCCGTGTAATAGACCCTGTTGCGCTCGAATCGTGGTTCAAGCATCTGGAGTGCAGAGGCGGTGAGTTGCTCGGCTCGCCGGTGCTGGCCGAGTGCCTGGTGCGCAGCACCTGCAAGGCCTGTCAGCTCGGCCGGGGTGAGAAACGACAGCCAGGCAGCGGGCTGACCTTGAGTTCGCTCGTATGCCGTCTCAGCTCGGGCGAGAGATCGCTGGGCGCGTGTGCGGTCTCCGGTCCGGGCATGGCCGACGGCCTGGCGGCAGTGAAGCAACGCCATCAGCCATGCATCGCTCTTGGCATGTCGGGTTTCGACAGCCGCGCGGCCGATGCGCAGGGCTTCCCTGTCCCGGTCGAGGAGGCGTGCCTGCATCGCGAGGTTGGACCAGACTCGAGCTTGCAGCATCCCATCCCCGGACAACATGCCGGCCTGCAAGGCTTCGTTGTACAGATTAGTTGCGTCTGCCTGCCGACCGGCGTCGTACGCGAACCATCCGGCGGAAGCGGCAAGATCCCCCATCGCTGAGTACAGCAGGCGCTCGACGCGGTCCCCGTAGGTGCAGTGGTTGACGGCGTATTGAACGCGGCGGAGAGCTTGGGAAGCAGCGTCGTGTAAGGCGCCGCCGCCCAGGGCGTGATCGTACTTGTACAGGGTCGGAACGATGGCTCGGATGCGCTCAACGTCGCTGGTGCCGAGACGGCCAGCGGACGGGATGAGCTCCAGGCTGAGGGTCGCAAGGAGGCCGACGGCGATGAACTCCCGCCGTGGCATGGCGTGTTGATCGACAACGCCCGCCGATCGGTCAGGGGGAGGCGGGACGCGGGACGACTTGCGTGGGACGAACCCCATGTCTTGCGGGCTTCTGCCGAAGATGTGCTGGAGAGGCAGCAGGTAACGCTGCCACGGCCACTGCACCTCGCCTGCAATCCACCGGCGCACATGGCGATCAGTGCAGTTGGTAGGGCTGCCGAGGAGATTCTCGGCTGCTCTGTTCACCGTCTCCGCGAGCTGCTCATGGGTATAGCCGAACTCGTCTAACAGGGCCTCGAGCCTGGTGTTCCTCGTGGCGGCCACGTGCGCTCCCTCGCCCAACTGGTCCCTCGACGGTAGTCCTACCGGCATCAGCCGATTGGTAAAACTGTCCGGTCGGCCGCGAGTAACTCCCCAAGATCTGTCCTGATGGCCAACAGGCCACTTCCGGTTTCCTCATGAGCGTGACCAGCGCACTCAACCGAGGGAGCCACGGTGCTGACGCCAGCCGACATGGACAGACTGATCTCTGAGTGGCTCGCCCGCGCGCATCCGGTGCCGCGACAGGCCCGGGCGGACTGGTCGAACCAGGGGGTGGCGCTGCTCCCGCTCGGCAACCTGTTCGCAGCGGTTCGACTGCCCGGCGGCCTGGTATGCGCCGCCGTCGGCTGTGAGGAACCCGACCAAGTGGCCGTCGCCCTCGATGAACTGCTGCACGGCCCAGTCATCCATGACCACCGGAACACGGGGGCCACGTATTACGCCCTGATCAACTGGGGTGCGGGCGTGATCCAGCAGGTGGAGCAGGACGAGGATGCGCCGTGCCTCGGCAAGGGCACCTACCTCGGAGTCCCCCGCATCGACCGCCGTCAACCGCCCGGAACGTACTGGGTGGTGCCGCCACGCTACGACGGTGACCTGTGCCGCCCGAGAGCTGTGCGATCCCTCGTCGCTACGGGCCGAAGGAAGCTGGCGCAGCACGCCACTGCATGACTTCAGCCCTTTCGGATTTCCTCCGCCGCGTCGCAAACGATCAGCCATGCGGCCTCGTCCGGCGGCGGAGGCAAAATCCCTCCCCCCGAGCACGACAGGCATATCGGCACTCAGGGAGAGGGCTACCCGAAGGTCCTCCAACTGTGAGGTGAATCAGTGCTCTACACAACCCCGTCAGGACTGGGAACGATCATGAAGGGAGCGATCCGATGACCACCGTCGTAGCCACCGAATCGCGCACCGGCCGCTCCCTCGTCACCGACCCCGAGTTCGACATGCTCGCCACCTTCTGCGCCGACGAGTACGGCCTGGACCGCGGCCTCGCCGATCGCGTCGTCGACCAAGCGCTCGCAATGGTCTTCGTGATGGGCTCGACGGGCGAGGGCGCCGCCATGGCTCCCTCCCAACAGGTCGACCCCGGCTGGCACACGCTCATCCTGCACACCGACTGGTACGCCAACTGGTGCCAGGAACAGTTCGGTTACTTCTTGCACCACCAGCCGAACAGCAAGACCCGCACGCGCGGCCTGATGACGGACGTCGTCGGGAAGATCCGCGCGGCCGGCTTCGAGGTCGACGAGCGGCTGTGGGGTACGGCCGCCGACTGCAATCCGCCTGCCTGCTGCGGCGACGGTCCCTGCTGCTGAGCAGCGGCGCCCAACCACTCACCCAGTAGGGCGGGTTGGCCCTCCTTGGGTCAACCCGCCCGGCATCCGGCACTCTCCTGTGCCAGAACGGATACGTCTCCGTGCCCCTGTCCGAGTTGACCGCGACCAGCCGCGTGACCGTCTTCCCCCTCGAAAGCCTGACCATCGCCTACACCACCCAGTCCAGCGACGAGCGCACCCTGGGCGACATCGGGCTCGTCACGGTCGTCGACGAACACAGTGACGGCGACGAGCTGTGGCGCCTGGCCCGCGGCCTCGGCGGCCGTAACACCGGTGAGGATCAGGCTCGTTGGATCCTCACCCAGGCAAGCCGCGCCCGGATCGTCACGTCGTACAGGGACCTGCCGGGCGCAACGTGGACGGCGCACATCCGCCGACGCTTCGCCCTCGACGCACTCTTCGCGAACCACGACGTCCTGATGACCGGCCGGATTGAGCTGCCGTATCTCTGAGCGGGGTTCGTTGGACGGCACGTCCGTCCGGCCGGGGGTTCGGAAACCCCCCGCCCCATCCACCACAAGAAGGGAACAACGCCCCGACGTACTGGATGAGGGACAAGGCCAGCAGACTGAGCCCATGGACGCAGGACTCGCCGCTCTCCTCGGTGCCGCCGTCGGCTCCCTTGCCACCCTCGGTGCCGCGATGGTGAGCGGTCGGGCGCAGGCACGATCACAGCACGACCAGTGGCGTCGTCAGCACCGCCGTGACGCATACGCCGACTACCTCAGCGCCCTGCACGACCGCGACATCGCCATGGACGCCATCCTCGGCGTATTGCGTTCGGACGACCCCGATCTGCCCGACGTCGACGAGAAGATGCGCGGTTTCGTCACCCTGGCCCGCGAGGTTCATCGCGCAGTCGAAGTCGTCATCCTCGAAGGGCCGGCTCCCCTCGTGGAAGTCGCCGAGCGAGTCACCCACGCCTCCAGCGATCTCTCCCTCGTCATGCGGCGGATGGCCGAGAACGCCCGCGTGGGAGACGCCACCCGCAAAGCCGAAGACGTCGCCCTGGCCGCCGAAAAAGAACGCATCCTCTACCAAGCAGTCAAAGACTTTCGCCTCGCCGCCCGCGGCACCCTCGGCAACACGAACTGACACGCCCTTCAACGAGCGGGGCAGCGAGGCACAGCCTCATCACTTGGCCCGGTCCGGCCGGCCCTGCCTTCACATCTGCAGCCAGCCGGATCGCGGCCCGGCACACGTCGTCCGCTTCGCTCAGCCGGCCTGGAGTCGAACCCTCCCCCTTCCTCTCTCCGGCCAGAAGCCGACCCGCCCGCCTCGGTCATTCGGCCGATCCGTCGGGTGCCGCCCGGTGCCTACGCTGGGCTGCGTAGCCTTGAGGGCGTCCGTGACCGACAGCCTTACCTGGCAGGCCAGTTCACCCGAGCGAACCCGAAGGATCAGCAAACGTGTCGTTGAAGAACAGTCGTCTCAGGCTCGCTTCCGTGGCCGCCCTCGTCGTGGCGCTCTCCGGGCCGGCCACGGTGGGACCCGCCATGGCGGCCACGCAGCAGGCCGTCGCGGGAGCGTCCGCGGGTTCGCGGGAACAGGCGCCCGCCGTTCCCACGGACTTCGTGGATCTGCCCACGAGCCCCCTCCCTGCCGACAGCGAGCAGCACGAGTTCACGGTCAGCTACCGCAACGAGTCGTCGGCGGACCGGATCGTCGCCCCTCAACTCCTGGTGGAGGCCCCGGACGCGGACTCGGACTCGGACGCGGGGCCGTTCCTGACCCCGGCCGACATCAAGCTGGAGCGGCGGACCGCGGGCGGCCGCTGGGAGACCGTAGACGTCGGTACCCAGACCGGCACGCTGTTCACCGATCTCTCGACCGCGCGGCGCACGTTGCACGCGGGCGAGACCCTCACCCAGGTCTACCGGCTCACCGTCGTCAACCCGCAGGCCAAGGGCACGGTGGCCCCGAGGGTGGCCCTCTTCGGCTAGGTTGCGTCCGGCGGATCATGTGACTGCCGGATTGCGGCCCGACCACCTCAGCGGTGACAAGACATACAGCTCCCACCGCAAACGGCGCGGCAGCTAGGGCGGACACCCGGCTCAAGCACTCCAGGGCCGTCGCCACCCGTTACGACAAAAGGGCCTACGTCTTCCACGGCACCGTCACCGCCGCAGCCATCAGGCTATGGCTCCGGCCATAACCGGCCGGACAGAACCTGGCGGTCAGCGGGTGGGGTGCCGCTCGGCCTCGCGGATCTTGTGGGTGAGTTCCTCCCTGGTGAACCGGGGCAGGTAGGCCGGCGTGCCCCGCTCGACGCGCCAGCCCTCCGCCAACTCTCCGATGTCCAGGGGGTCGAACCCGAACTCGTCGACGAGTACGGACACCGTCGCCCGCGCTTCGGAGTCGTCACCGGCGACGATCGATGCCCGCCGGTTCTGCGAGCCGGGCGGCTGCGCGTCGGCGGTCAGCGCGGCTGCCGGGAAGTGGTTGAAGGCTTTCACCACACGGGCCTGCGGCAGATGCGCCTGGAGCAGCCCGGACGTGGTCGTCCGCCCCTCCTCCAGCTCGGGAATCAGGCCGTCGCGGTCCGGGTAGTAGTTGCCCGCGTCGATCACGATCGTCCCGGCCGGAGGCTGCGGAATCTGTGGGTAGTTCGCCAGCGGGATGGCCACCACGAGCAGATCGCTCTCCGCGACGGTCTCCGCGGCCGTGGACCGCGTGACGTTCTCGCCCAGCTCCAGAATGATGTCGAACGGGATGTTCTGCGGGCCGCGTGAATTGCTCAGGAGAACGTGGTGGCCGTGGGCGGCCGCCAGACGCGCGATCTGCTTGCCGATGTTTCCGGCGCCGAGAATGCCAATCTTCGCCATGATGCACTTCCTGTGAGTCCTGACCTGCTCCGGCCTGACCTGTTCCGGCCACCGCCGAAGCACGGGCGCGCCCCGGGCCGGGGGCACCGCGTCATGACTCCACCTTGCGTATTGGCACTAGCGTCAAGGTCAAACCGAGGGCTTCGCGGGCCCCCGGCCCGGCGTCGGCTCCGACTCCGACTCCGGCACCAGGTCCTCGTCGACTACGGCCTCGACCGCCTGCAAGTAGCCGCGTACCGCCTCACGGGTGCGCGTGAGACTGTCGATGCGGCGTTCGATGTTGCTCACCTGGCGGCGCAGTGCCTCGACGGTCTCCGGCGTCGCGCACTTCTGCTCCTCATCAGGAGTGTGCGGGTTCTCCTTGCACTGGAGAATGGAGCGGATGAGTTCCGTGGTGAACCCGGACTCCAACAGCTCACGGATCATCACCACCCGCTTGACCGCCGAATCCCCGTACACGCGATAGCCGTTGCCGTCGCGACGCGCGTGCAGGAGACCCTGCTTCTCGTAGTAGCGCAGCCGCCGGGTCGACACCTCCGTACGGCGCGCTAGATCACCGATCCGCATGTCGTCGGGGTGCACGACGGCCGCCTTCCTCCACCGGGGTCACCACGCAACCCTACGAGTCCGGCGGCGCAGGCGGCGCAGCACTGGGGCCTGTCCGGCGGATCATGCCGCAGACGCGGGGCCTGGCACGCCCACCTGCGTTGATTGGGCGCCGATGCTTTCCTGCAACCTGATCCGCCGGACAGGCCCTAGAGGGAACCGGCGTTGCGTGACCCGTCCATTCAGTGATCGTTTCCACGGCATGAAAATGCACCGCATGCTGGCCATCGGCGCTCTCGCGCTGGCCGCCGTCGCCACCCCCACCGCCGCCCAGGCCGCTGACCAGCCGCCCGCCCCGCGTTCTGATCAGCTCCCCGTCGTGGGACTCTGGCCGAACCTGAATCGACTCAACGAGACGACCGTGACGCCGGGGGTGGTCACTGTGGCGAGGTTGCTGGGCGTCCCGGTGGAGGCTTCTCCCGCCCAGTCCTGAGCAGAGCACCTGCCCTTGAGGTAGCGGGTAGCGGGTAGCTGGTTGCCGGTAGCTCAGGGCACAGTCTGCGAGATCCCGTCCGATCCGGAGATCGGGCGGGATCTTGCGTTTTTCGGCGCACTCGTTCCGAATCGGTGTCCGAGTAGAGAGGCTGGACGACTCCTGATGGTTCAGAATCCGATGGCTTCGCGGAGGAGCAGGACGGTGCCGCGTCCAGGGTGGTGTTCCGCGTTGAGGACGAGAAGGCGGTTGATGGCGCTGGGCCACCCGTAGGCCTCCTGGGTGCGGTCGCTTTCCAGCGGGAGGCAGTGGTCTTCGACGCGCCGCAGCGCGGTGTCCAGGTCGGGTACCACCTTCTGCGCCCCGACGATCCAGATCGCGCGGGCGGCGCCGCCGGCGTAGCCGGGCAACTGGCTTCCGCTGCCCGAGGCGATCACGAGGGAGCCGGTTTCGGTGAGCGCGGCGACACTGCCCACGATGACGTCCGGGCCGGCGAGCAGCCGCCGGATGGCGTCGGCGCCCGTGACGCGGTCCATGGCCAGGACGCGTGGCTTGATCGCGTCGTACCGCCCGCTGTTGTTGATGTCCTCGTCGATGCCGGACAGGCGGAGGGTCTCGCTGGCCCCGGTGAACACTCCGGCGCCCTCCGGTATCAGATCTTTGATACGGGTACGCGCGGCGGCTGCGTCGTCGAGGATTTCCACGGTGAAACCGTGTGCGGTCAGCGCAGCGGCCGCCCGCTCCAGGCGCTGCGCGGGCGCCGGGTCGGCGAACGGTACTGCCGGCATCGAGGTTGTCATGATGTCTCTGAGCTTCCTGTTCGCAGGATGATGGGTCCGTCTCAGCAGTTCGACAACACAGCCCCCCGGAATGTGAGGCACCCCCGGAATGTGAGGCGACGCAGCGGCGCCGGGCTGTCGCCTCACATTCCTGCGCGCTGTCTTGTCGGACTGGTGAGGGGGGATGCGACCAAGGGAGCCATCGGCACCATGACCACCCAATCCGGCCAATCAGGTCAGGCAGGTCAGGCAGATCAGGCAGATCAGGCAGGTCAATCAGGCCAGTCCGGGTCAGGGCACGGCCGGCCCGATCCGGGCCTGGACGCGATCATGAGCGAGCGGCGTCAGCTGATCAATATCGCCTACCGGCTCCTGGGCTCCCTGGCCGAGGCCGAGGACGCCGTCCAGGAGACCTACGCCCGCTGGTACGCCATGTCCCCGCGGCAACGGGACGCCATCGAATCCCCCGGCGCCTGGCTGACGACGGTCACCGGCCGCATCTGCCTCAACCTGCTCAACTCCGCCCGGGCCCGCCGAGAGACCTACGTGGGCGAATGGATCCCCGAGCCGCTGCCCGAAGGCACGGAGTGGACCACCGGGCGGCCGGGCGGCACCACCGTCGACCCGGCCGACCGGGTCACCCTGGACGAGTCGGTCAACCTGGCCTTCCTGGTCGTGCTCGAATCGATGACCCCGGCCGAACGCGTCGCGTTCATCCTCCACGATGTCTTCTGCCACTCCTTCGCCGAAGTGGCCGAGATCGTCGGCCGTACCCCGGCGGCATGCCGCCAGCTGGCCTCCTCGGCCCGCCGCCGTATCCGGGCCTCGCAGCCCTCCGCGACTCCGCCGACCCAGCGCGCCGGCATCGTCAGGGAGTTCAAGCAGGCATGGGAAGCCAAGGACATCGACGCCCTCATCGGCCTGCTCGACCCCGACGCCACGGCGATCGCCGACGGCGGCGGCCGCGCCACGACCTTCCTGCACCCCATCGAAGGCGGCGAGCGGATCGCGCACGCCTGGGTCGAAATCGCCCGCCGGA
>Ga0307512_10002972_pt1 | contig 20450 bp, 25 predicted proteins | sample 14_EM_MG_FD_200267 | JGI IMG/M metagenome (GOLD analysis project Ga0307512, IMG submission 200267) | Populus trichocarpa ectomycorrhiza microbial communities from riparian zone in the Pacific Northwest, United States - 14_EM | ecosystem: Host-associated > Plants > Roots > Unclassified | place... | reverse complement strand
CTTTATCCGTTCGGATCCTCGCGCCTGCGCTCCCGACGAGTCACCATCATCTTTCGCACCATATTCCATCCATATCATACTCCTATATAGATACAGGTAACATACGTACGTACGGTGTGCTCTTTGATCCCTTCAATCTTCATCAATCCCCAATTTCTTTATCAGCGCGTGTGCAGGACCACCGCACTTCCTGGGCAGGTCAAGCTCTTTCACCATCGGTCGCTCCAAAAGCGCCTGCGCTTGCTCGCGCACATTTCGACCTGAGTTACCGCGGCATCTCAGCTGATGGCCGCTTATCATTCAAATCGCACTTTCGCTAACCTTCATATAGCACTTCATAGACCTGACATACGCCCATCAGATCAATCCACCGCACACTGTAACGCAGGGAATCAACGTACCGCATCAGCAAGAGGGGCTGGGACATCGAGGTCATCCACAATAACCTTCAAGCCCTTTGCGGTTGTCACACCTTCTGCAACACTACCGAGGGTCTGGAGAACAACTTCCAAGCTTTCCCCGCGTCCAAGCCTGTAACCGACCGTATAGTTTCGACTTGTCGATGAACTACACGTCAGAAACAGGTCCCCGACCCCTGCCAATGACAAAAATGTGAGCGGGTTAGCCCCATACGCCACACCAATCCGTGTCATTTCGGACAATCCGCGGGTAATCAAACCTTGAATTATCGAGATCACTTGTGGTAAGCACGCCGTTCAAATGCCCAAGAAATCATAGATGACTGAACTTGCTCTCGTGTTATTTTCGTACCCCAACCCTTCCGCCATACCAGCCGCAATCGCATAGACATTCTTAAGAGCGCCTGCCAACTCAAGCCCAATGGGGTCATTGCCCCTGTAGCTGTGCAAGCACTTCGTTAGAGCTCCACCTCATATTGGTGAGACATCAGACAAACCAGCGGAACCACGGTTGATGAAATACAAGCGACGCCTTCTCAGCATGATCATCTGATAGCGAAGCAATTGAGACCATGGTTGGTTGGCGCCTGATGACTGCACAAGACAAACTTGTCAGCGTGGCCTTTAAAGCCAAACACTCTGCCCATACTTTCTGACGCGAACGACGGTCCGGACTGATAAGGAACAATGTCTCAGATATAAAGTTTTGGAAGCCAAGTCTATGTCGCGCTCACAAGGAAGGTCGATACCCTGGCTATGTCTTTACCACAGGTATCCGCAACAATCTCGAGCGTCAGGGCATTAGTACCCGTCTCGATACCCTTGTTTACAAATATGAACAAGGGGAGGTTCGCATCGTTGAGACTTGGACGCAATTTTTTCAGCAGTGCCCTAGGTAAAGTAGTACATATCGTTTGCGCCTGACACACTGATGCAAGAAAAGAGTACCTGAGTCCTTGCGTCGGTATGGCGAATAGTAAGACATCCATTCGCTTGATAAAGTCCGAACCCGGAAGATCGGGTCCCACCGCACGGATCGTGTTCGGGAAGCAATGGTCCTTGAGATATTGTGGATTTTTGTGGTGCTCGTTGAAGTAGTCGACGACGCTCTTCTCACGAGACCACATGAAGACTTCATGATCAGAGTCTCCGAGATGGTCAGCGAGACAACTTCCAAAGTTCCCAGCGCCGAGCACTAGGACCTTGCACCTTTGGGATGGCGAATTAGATGGCATCCTGAAAGCGGGGCTGTGTACGTTAGAGTATCTAACAGGAGTATGGACGGGATTCGAGGACGGAGAAAAGTGTCGTGTGAGCAGTGCAAATTGATGGGGCAAAGTATGGGAAAAATGGGGCGACTTGTGTGGGGCACTAGCATATAAGAGCCTCGCAAAGGCAAAGCGCATATGGCAAATGGCCTAGTCTAGATTGCCAAATCTTTTGGATATTCTGATACCAATATACAAACCAAACAGAACACACTCATCGAAGGTGGCGGTGGCACTGCTTACCGTGACCACCCTATTGCCATATTAGGGTAAACGTGACAAGCACTGCTGTCACGGCTGATAGCCCAAGTGCGTGTCACGGGCCAGAGCCACGACAACAAAGACACCCACACTCGTTTCTCTTCATCATATACCGTTTACCTTCTCCTTAATCTTATCTATTTCGGCATGCCGTTACAAGATCGTACAAACGAATTCCTTTCTTGCGTCGAGTCCATTCGCACTCGTTCCTCCTTGCCCGCAAAACCTCCTGGAAAACAGCGCCTTCTGGACAAACAAGCGCGCGCCGACAGTAAAAGCGAGTTTACTCGCACGGCTAATGTGATCGGCAAAGACATCAGCAGCACAACCATCAAGCTTGGAAAGTTGGCTCAATGTGAGTACCCTCATCGGCTCCTTCACTTTCGGTTCGCTAACACCTATGACTTTATAGTGGCCAAACGCAAAACGCTCTTTGATGACCGGCCAGTTGAAATAAGCGTACGTGGCACCCGCTCTGTCATTCATTTCTTCTTCGGATCTTTAAAAACGATTGTTAGGAACTTACTTTTGTCATAAAACAAGACATCGCGGGTATCAACAGGCAGATTGCAACGCTCCAAGCAGATGTCAAGCAACGTAAAGCGCAGACCGGCTCCAAGTCGGCAGAGGAGAAGCAGATTGAGGAGCACAGCCACAATGTGGTCGTGCTCTTGCAAAATAAGCTCGCAGATACGAGCATGACGTTCAAGGATGTGCTAGAGGTTCGGACTCAGGTATGTTCTGCCCTATGAGCAACCCTTCGTGTCACGTCTGACCCCTAACGTCACTAGAATATGAAAGAATCAAAAGACCGAACAGAACAATTTACGTCCTCCGCAGCCGCAGCGGCAAGCCAAGCACCAGCCAGTCAGCTCGGCTCTTCTCGTAGCGTCTCCGTTCCGAACTGACCCGACTCATTCCAGACTCGTTTCTATTTTCGAGCACACAACGTCAGGACCCTATGGGTGACGGTCATTCCACCCGGTCTGATACGAAGGGCAAGGGCCGAATGACTCCGAACGACGGCATGCTCGCCCTTGACCTCGAACATGCTGAGGGCGGCATGGGTGCCCCAAATGGTGGCAGCAGTGCATTCCAGCAGATGCAGCTCGTGGAGCAACAGGTATGCTTACCGCCTTGTTCACAGCACAGGTCATTCTGATTCGTCTGCGATGGCACGTGTAGGACACCTACATCCAATCGCGCTCCACCGCCATCGAGTCGATTGAGACTACGATTGCGGAACTTGGCCAGATCTTCAACCAGCTCGCACACATGGTTGCAGAGCAACGTGAGACGGTTCAGAGGATTGACGCCGACACAATCGACATTGCGTCGAACGTTGGTGGCGCACAGCGTGAGCTACTGAAGTACTACGCGAGCATATCGAGCAATCGGTGGCTCATGTTCAAGGTCTTTGGCATTCTTATCGTCTTCGTGCGTCTTTTCTCTCTTCTGTTGGAGGACCTCCAGCTGACCGTTATGCCCGCAGTTTTTACTCTTTATCTTAGTATCATGACGGACTTTGTCCAGCCGTGGCTGCGCCTTGCTGTGGTCATTTATATTCATCATGTAGATAGACGCTATGCGCCATGGACTACTGCCTAATTCACATGCATATGCCAGGAGCTGCTATCCGATTGGAAGCGCATTTACACCAGTGCCAAAGCGTTTTGTCCGTGTGCCACGCTTCTTTCCCGCCTTCTTCCCCCCACGGTGCACACTTTGGTCGCTGTCACTGACAGTCCAAGTACGCTTTGTGCGGGGAACGTCGCCTTCCCCTGAAGTTGTCGAGAAACGTTGTGGCTGTAACGTTTCATGCGGTACGGTATCCACTCCCTGCTTTGTCACTGCCTTCAGGGTCCGTCGCGTCTGTGAAGTGACCATAAGCTTAAGTGACCGTCGGGTAAAAGAGAAGAACAAGAGAGGAGCGTACACGCTGCGCCGCGAGCTGCTTATTGCGGGCTTTGACCTTCGCCAGTCGGGTGTCTCCCTTCCCACCGCCTCCCGCGGTGAGCTCGACGTTGATCCGTCTACCGTCGAGTTCGGACTGGTGCAAGCGCAGGCCGGCTTGCAGCGCGGACCGCGTCGAGAATTCGAGGAACGCACAGCCTTTGGACTTGGTCACTATCGCGCCAGCACGGGTGACCTTGGGTGTGAGTAGGCGTACTACCGGGGGCGGGTCTGTGTTGAGCGGGACGGGCGCGTAGCCCCATATTATGTGTTAGTGGGACGCTAGAAAGAGGGGTTTGTGTGGGGCCCGCTCGCCCGGGGGGGGGGGGGGGGGGAGAGAAACCGCACCGCACTGGGAGAAGTGGGTCTGGATTGCCTCACGCGTCGTGGTGTACTTGAGATTCCCTTCGACGACAAGAGTTGCGGGTGAGCTCGGTTGAGTGGTCGTAGAGGAGGTAGGACTTACCAACGAATAGAATATACCGATGTAGTTTACCCTCCTTGTCCTTCGTGTCCGACGCCCCATGCCCACCCTCGCCATCCTCGAGCACGCTCATCCCCGTCGCTTCGCCGCCGTCGCTGTCCCCTCCGCGCGCCAGGGGAGGAGGAATCTCGTCAGAACCCCGAGCAAGCCTGGCCTTCTTCGTCGCTGACCGTGCCTCCCCTCCGTCGTCTGCCCTACTCCTCCTCCTCTTCTTGTCCTTGTCCCCGTCCTTCTTTTCCTGCGCTGCAGTAGAGTCCGCCGCGACCGCGGCTTTCTGGACCCTGACAGGGAGACCCCCATCGGGCTTCTTCGAAACCGCCTCCGTATCTCCAGCCATCTCAGCCAGAGCTTGATCCTGATCTTCCATGGTAGGTACCGCATTAGCATCTTCATCATCCTCACGGTAATCTTCATCGTGGTGGTGGTGGTGGTGGTGGTGGCCTTCGCCGTTATCTCCAGTCGAAGGTCGTCGTCGAGGGCGTCCGGGTGCAGGGTTTGACCTGCCCGTGTCCTCGTGTGGGACGCCCTTTGACTTTCTGCCACGTTCTCGGAAGGCTGTCGCCTTTCGCTGCTTCTTGGTTAGGCGCCCGGATGGGTTCGAGGGCATGGCAGGATCAGTTCCAGGTTGATATCCAAGTTTTGGGCTCTCTTCTATTCCTGTATTGCAGTAGACTCGGAAGTCCAGTAAGTACAGACGGGTGACGGTGAGAAAAATAGCCCAACCCGAAAAGGAAATGTGTCCATGTGCTCCTCTGCTCTGCAACCTAACCTGGCGTTGGTTGGACACTTTGGACTCAACTTGAAGCAGTCCTAGAGCGAGGCTACGCTACGTTTCGCCAGTGCGGCTTGGCTCGCGATGCCTGCCGGGCAACCCAACCTGGGCCTCACCGCCATCGCTTTCATCTCCCCACAGAACCACCCGATCCTCGTCCGCGCACTTTCGGGCTCGCCCGAAGACCTGCTCAAATACCACTACGTCGCGCACACCTCTCTCGACGTCATCGATGAGCGCAGTAAGCAGCTCCCCGTCGGCATGATATAACATGCCTCTCCTAACCACAACCACCCTCTGTGCGCAGTCGCGGCAGCGCCCAAAGCGCCAGCCGAGAGCAGCTACCTCGGCTTCCTCTACGCACTGGAGGAAGTCGCCGTGTACGGTTACGTGACCCCGCTCAAACTCAAGATCGTCGTCGCCCTCGCGCTGACCGATGCTGTCGTACGCGACGCCGACATCATCTCCGTGCGTCTGTCTCTTTCCCCCTCCCTCTCCACCGCACCGCACACCTCTGCTGATTCTGATGTGACAAATGACCAGATATTCAAGGCACTGCATTGGGCTTATTATCGCGCCGCGGCCAACCCGTTCCTCAAACTCCATACACCACTCGATGCCCCGAGCGAGCACGTCCTCCAAGTTGGCAGTCCGCAGTGGATGTCTTTCCGTCGACGCGTCGACGAGGTCGCGCGCGCCGCAGGAGCGCAGCCCGTCGATCCTAGCTCATAATGAAAAAAGTAGTTGTCCTTTTTCTTTCTCTACCGCCTTGTGCGGCATCTCTGAGGAGCGTGTGCCTTCTTTCTTGGTTTCTTTTAACCTACAAGCCTTTTGGTTCGGCATACCGTCGCAGTTCGTGGATTCAAAAAGCTGCGGCGGGGCGTGCGCGGCTTTTGTGATGTTGCAAAGCTGGGCGAACCTAGAATGAGCGCTCGCCTTTTAGTTGACTCAGCTATCAAAAGACTACAATAGTTGAGACAGATACGAGGCATACACCCTGCTATTCCATGAGGGCCCAGTGATACAAGCATGGAATTGTTAAATATAGGCAGAGACGTGAGCAGATTACAACGTCTGTATGAAATAGTGTAGTAGAGTACAATGATGCGTAAGATGCAATGCAAGAAAACGACAGTGTGAGACAACGGAAAACGACCTAAGATTATAAAACGTGTGCCGCGATGAGGGGTGTCAGACAGTCATGCGAGGGAGAGTCCGTTGACGGCCTCTCCAGTCCCATCAACTTCCCGATCTTCACCATCCACGCGCCTGCTCATGCGCATCGGTCGCGTGATTGGGCTCCCGAGGCCCATCGATGCACGCATCGTGGGACTCGCAAATGGCAACGTGCCGCTGTGTGAGATCGGCGACGATGCGACCGATCCCGCAGCAGATGATGTGATAGGCACAGGGATAGGTCCGCGTGACGAGGAGCCTGAGCGCGGGATATATATCGGGGAAAGAGACGTGTGGTTCTCGCGTAGGAAGGAGACCGAGGGGGAAACAGCACGGCGTTTTGATGAGGTGGGATACGGATCGAAGCGATCATCATCTACATCCGTAGTAAGGGCGAGTCAGCAAAAAAAGGGGTTGACGGGAACGGGAACAAAAGAACAAAAGATTTACATTTTCGCTTGCTTGTGCGCACTGCAGATGACGAGGTTGGGGGTGGTGTGTATCTCCATTGGTGAAGCGAGGCTGAAGCCGGCGATCCGAATAAAGATGGGGGCTAGAGTAGTAGGGAGGTTAGCGTTTAACGTTAAAGAATATGACAGACAGAGGGGAACCCTGACCATGTCGACGTCCATTGCAGCCCCGGGGCTGTCGGCATATATGTCATCACCACAGAGACTCCCGCTCACGCTGGCAGCGGGGGTACGTGTCCTGATGGTGATCGGCTCTTGTGTTGACGGTGCAAATGCGAACGGGATGCTGTCGTCTTCATAGTCACTGTCATCGCTGGGTGTCTGGCAGCGTTGAATGCCTCGCTCTTCGGAGGCCTCTTCGGGATAGCGGCCCCTATCCGACGAAGCGCGCGGTGTGCGAGGTTGCATTGGTAACTCGGAGAACGAGGCGACGAGTCGTTGAAACTGTGCCTCGGACTTGACCTCGTTCTCATCCGGGCGCGACGATTCCCTCACAAGGTTCAGAATGCGTGGCAGCTTAAGCTGGAGTATATAACGCATGTCAGTCAGCGTCGGTGGAGTGGGGAGAAGAAGTATCACGTGACGTACAGGATGCGACAGGCGACGAAGATGCGTGAGATGTGAGGATTCGGCGATGACGTCCATGCTGGACGACGATGGATTGCGCGGGGGAGGCGTCTGGGGTCGGCTGGTTTTCATTGCACTGTCGCTATCGTCCTTATCTGCCTCGCTGCCGTTGAGTGGTGGTGTTGCGTTTTCCGAGCTCTCAGATGTGGAGCCCGAGTCTGCCCATATACGCTCCCGATCAACGTCCGAAGCAGAAGAGGGGCGTAATGGAGAAGGAGATGACGTGGCCAATGGGCTCGACAAGCGTGAATCGGAAAGGTATTTGGGCACGAGCAGACTGGGGCGACGAAACCGAAAGAGGAGGGGATTCAAGCTGATGGGGTCGTCGCTCGGTGATTGGAGGGGAGATGAAGAAGCTCGGAGGGCAAAGTCCGTGGACGAAGCAGGAAGAGAAGGCCTTGGGCGGTGGGGGCTTTTGGACATTGTGAAATCTGGGGGTTCACGTAGTGAAAGGTACCACACGAGACGAGGGTGGCCGCATTCACTTCCAATTGCATTGCCCTTCCCAGGCTAAGGCACCGACCGGACCGAGCAAGAGTTCCATCATAGTATCACACCGCCGTACTGACCCTATTCCTATTCATCCTATTCATATTCATATCATCTCTCTTGTTGTGATATCGATTAATTGCTTTTATATGCAACAACTCACACACGTTCCAGTGTTCTGTGCTGTGCCACCATCACAAACTCAACCAAACATGCGATCATCCGACAATAAATATGACTTATATTAGCTTGTGTCAGAGGGCGCCCTCGGCGGTTTCAGGGTCTACCTCCCTTGCCACGGATGCAGATAGGACAACACACTCCCTTAGCAACTCAGTCCCCTACCGCCGTTCCGTTCCTGAAGAGCAAGCACGGGGCACGGATCTCCAATGAATTCCGAGGACGCTATGGCAGGATGATAGCACCCTTGATCGATTTCGTGATTCTATCATGGAATTGATCAAGTGTGCCCTCCAGGTCCTGCATATGCTTTCCTCTGGACCTTCTCCGGCGGAACTATCAATTGCAACTCGATACATCGGAACTCGGAAGGTGCCAATGGGTGTTCCATGTCTCTGACACTTTTTCTGCAGCTATTCCGCTTGCAAGAGCTATTCTATCTGGCTTTGCCTTCATACTTCCTGTAAGTGTCCTTTTTTTTGTTTATAACGTGCGTAACCCTGTGATATCCAAGCATATCAGGTGGGACATGTAGAGGTCACACGCATTCTCCTCGAATGTGGTGTGGGCGTCATCGTGTCCGGTGTTGGAATGGGGACATGTAGAAGTTACAAACCAGTACAAGTAGGCCCCATCACACTTTATCATGTGAATGTACACGTATTTTCTTGAGAACGGTATGGAAGCGACAGCCCAAGACGCGTACTGGCCCGGGTGTAATCGGGCGTCGTTTAGGCGATATACGGATAGTGCCCCTGCCGTGTAGCACAGATCAGGAAGCGACCCGGATTCCACCAGATCTCGAATCAGTAGGTGGATATCATCGGCATCATATACTGGAGGTGCCATCAAACCAATACTCGGAGGTGGGTTATGAGTAGTTGATACTGTGCGGTGTGCAGCATCTGGCCGCCTGATCACCGCGGGCTTCAGCACGCACACGCTCACACATCTATAATAAACCCAGTTCGTTGGCCGGGAAATCTTTGGCGTCCGAGCTAATATCTGACGAGATCTCTCGCCCATTCCCGACGCAAACGTAAAAGCCTAATTGGTTGAGTTCCGGCATGTGTGAAGGCCCTCAGAGCATGTGGGTAAACACGGGAACTGGTGTATTGCAGTGAGGATGACACTGATGCTCACCTTAGCAGTGGATGCGCACAAACAAGGGAAGTGGGCTTACAAGCGGCTAGCTACGTATCAGATCTACACCGAAATAAAGCGAGCGTCAAAGACTACACAGATGTTTCACCACTGTCAATGGTATCTCCTGCCGTGCGCTCCCTTTCAACACTGCAAAATCCTGCACCCCCGTCCTTCAAGAAGTGTCTGTCGTCTGCACTTCTTTCTACATTAGGGTCCAGTACGACAGAATTTTCTTGTCACGCCACCACAACGTGAGCAAGTAGTACAAGACGATTCCGCACCAGGATGGTAGCAATTCGTCTATTCTTCCGCACACCTGTATGCAACATCAGCTGTATGCCCTAATACGGTCACGCAGCCATCCCGAGCCCCGCAAACATAACCCTTCCGCGGCCTGTGGTTTATACAACGATCTTCGACTTGCAGGTCATCAAGGAGCGCTTACGTCCATTGTCATTGGGCAGATGCTCACAGGTCCATGCCCAGGGACTGTCCCATCGTAATCATCCTCACAACCGGAATGAGCGAAAGATTATATCTATGGGAATGATATGATAACATGCATGAGGTATATACAAGCATGCATTTCCGCCATGACGCGTTGAGTAACCGCTTTGCTTAGATACCGGCTTTGATAAGGTCATAGACCACCTTTCCAGAGAGAACAGATAGAGCTGAGAACAGATGTCAGAAACACTGCGTCAACTAAGACGGCGGACTCTCTCACCAGTCTGCAAGGCGAAACCAATTGTGACTGGAAGAACGCGCTGGATTGGCAGTAAAAGTTTAGACTTTGTTGGCCAGGGCGACATTAAGAACGAAGCATACCTTCTTTGGATCTCCAGCACCATATTGTACCGTGTAGAAGAAGCGCGATAACGTCCAAAGTCCGGATGCCGCCGCCGCAGGAATTGGGTAGTGAAGCCCACTGATGAGAGTTCTGTTCGTTGCAAACCCAGTTATGAGCTCAAATGCGTACGGATGACAACAGCAGAACCTTACGTCAGGACAACCACAGGGGCGTTTTCGAGTGTGTTCTGGTGCGCTCCTGTGGAGATCACAGATGAGAAGCAGAATACGTGGGGAAATTAGGTCCTTACTCTGCATGCAATTGAAAACCATCGCCTCCTTTGAGGCTTCTTGCTCCGCTTTATCGGCGTATGCTGGGTCATATGGTATCAGTCACAAGGTCGAAACAATACCCACACAGTACAACTCACCCCGGGGGTACGGAATGCGGGCCTTCCCCCTCGCGCCACCCACACTGATGCCCTGCCACTGTAGGAGGGTTGCGAGGGAGAGAAGAGATGCGGCAATCCAGGAGAAACTAGGTCGACGTGAGTTCGACGTCGTACGTAGGTGGTCAATAGAAAAAGAGCTCACCCAACGGGAACATGGATAGTCGACATGCTTGTGTGACTGCGTTGCTCAAATGCTCGGAAGAGTGAATGTTGGGCTACGTCCAGCCCGCAAGATGATTTATATACCTGGAATGGTGGGAGTGGCAGCGCATTTGAGTTGACAACGCAGTACGTGACCCAGTGACGTGGCTACTATTTGGGACGACACGCTGCTGCGGCATCTCGGCAAAAATAATTCGTAATCCAATTTGTCAGCTGTGAGATCACGCAGCTGACAGATCCGACGGCTTTCCGCCGACGGGGTCTTCCGTCGCCAGGACGCGATTTTGATCCCATCCACACTTTGAAAGAAGGTAACAATGCCAAAACGCGCATCCGTCGATGCGCGACCTGGATCACAAAAGACCAGTCGAAGTGTCAGCGGCCAGGCACGCGAAAAGCCTTCCGAGGATGAGATGGGCGAGTTTGAGGACGCTTGGGAAGACGAGATCGAGGATGACAACGATGACGCGGCGCAAGGCGGTGGCGATGGTACGCGTGTATCTTTCTACGGGCGCTGTACTTGTACCGCGCATGTCAGGGCTGATGAATCGTTATTGCCATTGCCCCTGGCTATGTAGTTATGGATGTTGATGACCAAGTCGTGCCCCCAATCGAGGAGTCAGATGAACAGCCCCGGGCGCCGAATACCTTCATCCCTGGTCTACACACCCTCGGAAAGGATGAGGTCCTCGAAGCTGACGAATCGGTATACGTCATGCGGCATACGATGAATACTAATTGGCCGTGCCTTTCATTCGATGTGCTTCGCGATGACCAGGGCGATCAGCGACAGCGCTTCCCCGCGAGCGCGTACATCGTCGCGGGAACGCAGGCTGACACGGCGAAGAACAACAAGCTGACCGTCTTTAAGATGACGCAGCTGCACAAAACGCAAAAAGACGGAGCAGGTACTTTCCTCTGTTTGTTTCTCTTTGGTCCGCCACAGTGCCCACATTGCCAGAGAGCGACGACGACAACGACGATGCTGATGACGACGGTGACAATTTGGACGAGGACGCCATCCTCGAATGTCGCACCGTGCCACATTTTGGCGGCGTAAATCGCGTGCGCGCACAACCTCTTCCTACCGGGCAGCCACTCCCTCCACCAACGGCGCCCTATTATGTCGCGAGCTGGGCCGAGACAGGCAAAGTGCATGTCTGGGACGTGCGCCCACTCATCCATGCGCTCGACACCCCTGGCGCAGTTATCGACAAGGGTCGCACGGAGACCCCGAGATACACCATCGATGCCCACGGTCGTGCAGAGGGCTTCGCAATGGACTGGGCTGCATCGGACACCGGTGCGCTGCGGCTACTCACTGGCGACGTTCATTCAAAGATCCACTTGACGACGAGCACGCCCACCGGTTTCACCACGCAGAAAACACCTTTTACGTCGCACACCTCGAGCGTTGAAGATATACAGTGGAGCCCGAGCGAGGCAACCGTCTTTGCATCGTGTTCAGCGGACCAGAGCGTGCGCATGTGGGACGTACGGAGTAAAGGGAGGCAGAATGTCGCGGGCATTGAACAGGCGCATAACAGCGACGTTAACGTGATCAGTTGGAATCGGAGCACGGCATATCTACTTCTCAGTGGCGGCGATGAAGGTGGGATCAAGATATGGGATTTAAGAAACGTGAAGAAGCGCGGGTGAGTAGCGAGGGCACTTGCCAGCCGAACTCAACTAACTCAAATAACCAGAACCACGGCGCCTGATCCTACGCCTGTCGCATCCTTCACGTGGCATCGAGCACCCATCACATCCGTTGAATGGCACCCTACGGAGGATTCGATCTTTGCGGCGTCCGGAGCGGATGATCAAGTGACGCTTTGGGATCTCGCCGTCGAGCAGGATGACGAGGAGACGGGTGCGATGGACGACGCTCCTGAGAATGGACAGGACGTTCCACCTCAGCTGCTATTCGTCCATCAGGGACAGAATGAAGTAAAAGAAGTCCATTGGCACCCTCAGATTCCAGGTACAATTATCAGCACAGCACGAGACGGGTTTAACATATTTAAAACTATCTCTGTATAATGAATCGGCGTATCTGGGATGCTGTACTAAATTAGATAGCGTAGAGCGAACTGTCGCCGAGTACGATATGACGAGGAGCGTGTACCAAAAAAAAACGGTTAATACAGGCCAACGCCATTATTACCTTTTGGTGAACGGAGCTGAAGGAGTTTCAGTTGCGATTGCCTAATTACAAGAGAAATAGGAGGGCCGGTCGCACCTTAGAAATATTTTTATGCAGTATGTCTGTCACAACGGCATACACGTTACGCAGGTCGGAGAGGTTCTGTCTTGCAATGTACAGCTGTTTGTCATCGTGCTCTTTTAACGCCAACTACGACACCGTGAGCACTAGAAAAGCATGAGCACAGAGTGCGTACGGCATAGTCCTCCAAGTGAGGATACTTGATGATTTTCGAGCAGATCTTCGCCCTGTTCAAATGGTGTTGCCGAACACCGTCCCGTATATTATAGCCGCTCTCTTGAGAACGGTGTAGCTCATTTAAGACTTCTGAGAGGGCGTCAAGATGATTGAGCGGTCAGAAGAGCTCAGATGTTCTACCTTCCTGGATTTGTACACCTTCGGCAAATGTTGTCAGCGGAGGTTGGCTACATGCGAAATAAACATATTAACGCACCGAAGTTGTCGCCACTGGTGAATTGATCGTAAGTAGTTCAACCACAGGAGGAAGATACACATACTCCTCGATTCTATATTAGGTGTTAAGGATCCAGGACCGACAAACAGAAAGGAAGGGGAACACACTTAGGCATTGTCAGGTTTATCCACAGCTTAACTTTGTCCTGGACGAAACGGAGGTGGAGAAGTGCACTGGTACAAGAAAAACAGAACTGACCGTGAGTTCGATTAGTTGTTCACACTCCCTCTTTAGCGTCTCGTGCACTGTTACCAGGTGCTTATTTCCGTGAAACAAATTAGGGAACCGGGCATGTTGTGTATCACTTAAAACGTGGTCGTTGTTCTCCCCGACTTCCCGCTTCCGCTTCTTCTTGTCTGTCTCCCCAGTTGAGTCCGAGGCGTTGGGAGGCGAGTGAACAGTCACGTCTGTCGACCCTGCAGCGTGTGACTGATGGAAAGGTGATGACAGCGATGAGGTTGACTTGATAAGTCTCTGAAGCTCCCTGAATGAACCGTATCAAAAAGAGGACAGCCGAGGCATGACATGACCGTACACGATCTGGAATTGGGTGAATAGGGTTGAATAATGGTGGAATTCGGAGATGAAAGGCCGATTTACCTTGCCGGGAAAGATGCGGAATATCACGTCCTCCGCATCAGCATCCACAGATTTACGAAAGTCCTAGAGGGTTGAGAGTCGAGAACTTTGAGGAAAGAATATAACTGTCACCTCGAGTTTTGCAGTTGTTTCCTTGTCAACTTGCGGCTCCTTATGTTTCATGGTGGCCAATGATCATGCGTGTCACACTAGGGGTTGCCAGCAAAGGCGTGCATACATCTGCAGGTCCCACACGCGCAAACCACGTGGGAGTTGCCGGACATTTGTTGCTATTTGGTGGCTGAACGCTGAGGCTCGATCATATTCAAGCTTTGCTATTTTTATACGGGCAAATCTCTAAGCTGCTCGGTTTGACCAAGCATTTGCCAGTCTGGCTTGACTTAGAAGTATTAGACTTGATGCAACGATGTCAGACTCGCGAGGGTCTTGAACGAAGACAGTCAGGTACAGTTTGTATCCAACCATCAACGCACTGTGGCCGTTGAGGCTTTGAAGGCGGACGTGGTGACGCCCACGGCTTTCAATTACCGCCCGTGGGCACGAAACCTTTTGGCACGTTTTTGAACCCGACGACGACTTGGCTGTCTCGACACAACCCTCGCCATACTCACGACTGTCCCTCATGTATGATATGCCAGTCTCATCTTGGAGACCAATCGTGCACTTGGCGCATGGACATCCACAATCGTTTGCGTATCCATTTACTTCTGCTATTGACAATGTCCCTTTTGCTACTTCTAGCCCTGACAACGTCTTAGTATTCCACGCGTACGCTTTAACTTATGATTATGTCTTTCATCAGACTGAGGTTAGTATTCTTCACTCTTGTCAATCACTACTGTAGTATGGTCACTGACTTCGGCGTCAGCGCCGTCGTTCCTCCGACATCTCATACATTCATGCCCAGTCATAAAATCTCAGGGGTCCTGTTAGTCAACACGATGGGCTCTATTCCGGCGTGGGCGTATAGTTCAAACCTACAATGCCTTGTCGTTGGGCTTGCCTGCCAAATCTCTAATAGAAGTCGTCGTGAGGACATGTGTCAGTCGATATGCCACTAGCAATACTTGCGTTGCACTACGCCACAGAAAGGCGGAGTCATCTCCAATGTTACCTGGTTCTTGTTCACTTCGCTGCTTGCTGCGCTCAAGTCACACATCAGACGTCATCACTTGGACTCTGCATAGTTGCACCCTCCATTCTTCGAGTTATTCTCCCGACAGAGCCCGTCTGTGGTAACATTCTAATCTCCAACACAACGGATATTTGTCCCTTAGCAGCCACTCCAATTCACGTTTATGTGATGCTTAAGTTTCAAGGGTAAAAGGATTAGCGACACCAATATTAAATGCAATGGAGGAGGGATACCTTCATGCAGAATCATTACCAGACAGGAGTTCGTTAACAGTTTCACCCAATTTTCTCAAGAGTTCCTCGAGCTCGGCTACGTTGAATTTATTCAAGCTTTAACAAATGGGTGTGGACTCGAGCAGGACGTACCGTCTAAGCCACCCTGACGAGGTTGGATGGGTGGAGCGGCGAGAACGAGGGCAGCGAGAGAGAGAGCGAGGATGTGTTTGATAAACTTCATTGTGTTCGCAGTAAGTCAGAGCGTAGAAGAGAGGACGACACTGTTGGGAAGAGGTGGGGAGGTGGCTCTGCTTTATACTCCGGACATCTCTTGTACATAGCGATGTAGCACCGTGTCACGTTCAAAGTAAGATAAACTGATGCATGGTGGTGCAAAAGTAATTCCATTCTTTCGACGAGATATTCGACTCGCTCCGTTACTTGGCAGATTTGAACATAGAATTGTTTGCGAATCTGTCTATGACATATAATGTTCAATTTACGCAGTTGATCTTCTGCGCCATGGATAATTCATCCATTCGAGAGGAGTTACGACATATCCTGTAAAAAAAGGGTTCGGTTGCAGGCCAAGTGAAGGAAAAGCTGTGGTGTAGATTGTTGCCAGTATTTTCAGGTTCCATGAATGGTGGTCGCACAAGATGAAGCCAACTTGAAAGCACGTTCAACGTTGTTTACGGATGCGTGAGAAACAACCCAACGCTTGCACTCTGACAGGAGCGAAAAACGGGAAGTGCTTCAATTCTGTTGTCGCAGTCGTTCGAGACCACTTCCCTGCTCACTGCAACCACTGAGACAGAGTGGTTAGAATGATCATGGCTCGTTCCATAATTCCTACAATGTAAAACGTACAGGCTGAAAGCACGAGATATGCGCCATCAATTGAGTCTCCATTCATGGCCACCTTCCTTAAGTTACCACTAATGCCAGTTACCATGTGGTTGTTCCCAATGTTTCGCTGCGTGATCACTTTACCTTGCACGATGCCCTCAATGTATCGGTATCCATGATACCCACAGTGAGGATGGTGTTGCTTGGAAGTTTGGTCATGAGATGCGCTACTAGTTGAGGGTATTCGGCCAGATGGTTCAATTAAATTCAAATTGCTTGAACGAAAAAGTCATCAAGTGAACGAAGAGATAGAAGAGGTTCTGGGTTGAATACGAGTGGAATTATCCAAGATCGTCTTGGATCATCGTATGTTCGTGGCCAATTTGAAGCCGCCACCCTGTGGTCCGCGCTGTCACGGTGCTGTCCCAACCTAACACGACAGGCAAGAATGGATAAGCCAAGTCTGCTTATGGTCTGCTTATGGTCCAATTAATGTTTAATAAGTACAGTTACATTATTTTAAATAAGAATAGTTATAACGACTCCGGTCTCCTCGTGGCGCGACCGCCTCCGAGATGCGACAAAAAGCCAGGGTTCACGTTCATTTCTCAATCTCTTAATAGATCTGGATTATCCGAATATGGGGCTCATGGAAGATTGACGTTGTGGTATTTAATAATGCCTCAGTCGCAACCCTCCTCGCATGCGTCTTAAGCGACGATTCTGGAGTTGGTTGGACAAATTTTGAAAGTTCTCCTCTCTGCTTCTGCATCGCTACCGATGCGGTTTAATTCCCATAATATAGCATCTATGCTCACAAGCGTTCAAGAAGGCGCCGTGTGGCCTTGAGAGTACACCGCATTTTCGTGCCGAAATAGCCTCGACTGCTGTTTGTATGCTGCACGACTCCAATGTAAGCAACAGGAATGTGTCATTGGCCTTTTCACACCTTGGTATGTCATAGCAAAGTCGAGACAAGTGAGGGCAAGAATTAGGTCACAGCAAAGATTGCTGAGACGCAGTAGGCTGTGATCGATGGCCTGTGGCATCGGAGTGACGGCTTGGCCATCTTGGCGGGTGCTCTTCGGACAACCGCACGGTCAGTGACTCGGACGTACCTAAGGGATCAACGGATGTCCAACTGAGGCATGGGACATGCACTGTATAGGTAGTCCTTATCCGGATACAGTCGGTCACCGCAACAAGATGGCACGCACTCAAAGGCCGTCCTGAGATCTAAAAGCAAGATCATCCACATCATCTCAGCACTCTCTACAAAAATTCAAGGATGAATATTTTTACCGCAATTCCAAACAGGTCAGGGGGGTCAAAATGCTAACCGGCGGCAACGCCGTGCGCGACCGAGACAGTGACGGGAAATCATCCAGGCGGCGGCATTTCAGGAGGGAGAGGACGGGATGATTCCAGGAAGGGTCCAGCCTCGGTGGTGGTCTAGTGCGTCTCTCACTCGTCATCGTTGGCCTCGTCTGATGTGTTCGACAACTTTTTCACGGTCGGCGCGTATCCTTTTTTTTTTTTTTTTCATTTTGCAGGTAACACCCGGGTCATCTCGCAAACAGCATTGGATCACTTCCGAACGAGCTTGCAGACAAAGCAGCATGCTCCTTACGCGGTGCTTCTGCGACGCAACAAGCTCCCCATGTAACTCCTCGACGATGCCGCGAACCCCAACGCAACTACGCAAGGTTCATATAGGTCGGCCTCAATACATCTTGCGTCTTTGAACCAAACTATGCGCAGCGCTCTCATATATTCGAAACGATGCCATACGCCGCTTTTTTCGGTCCCAAGGCGCAACGGAACCACCCGTGCATCGATGCTAGCACGTTCGAGACCTCGGTAGATCAGGCGCGGCCGCTTCTGAAGAAGCTACAAAGGCGAAAGTGACCATCGAACTTGCGGAGGCCTCTACGCCCGCAGCGATGGAGCATGCACATGCCGACTACATCCAGCCGATATACGCGAAGGGCACGTCGCGGCGCATATATGGCGAGTTGTACAAAGTCACCGACTCATCGGACGTACGGGATCCGCTCGGCACGCTCTGCGAGAGCATTCTGGAATACATCCGAAAGGAATCTTCCCGTTGGCCTCTGTCATGTATTCCGAGACGTCTGGCCTGTGGACAGGCACACGATATATTCAACATCTCACGCAGCGGTACCCGATAATTGATTCCATGCTTCGCCAAACCATTCACCTAGCAAGGGTTTGCTCATCCAGCTGCTGCGACAAATTTCCTAGTTACATTCGGACAAGAAGCAAATCCCGGTTGGGTTTATCTACCCAAATGTAGGGAAGAGGGGCGCCGCCCATACGCTCAAGGACGGTAAAGTGTGTCGTACCAGGCGAAACGAGACGTCAGTTAGTAATCTTGCACGACGTTCCGACTAGATGTCCCGTAGACAAGATCTTAGGTCTGGCAATACGTCACGCTCCCTTTTTAATGGCTCGTGCACTGTTACCAGGTGCTGCTTTGCGTGAAACAAATCAGGGAACCGGGCATGCTGTGTATCACTCAAAACGTGGTCGTTGTTCTCCCCGACTTCCCGCTTCCGCTTCTTCTTGTCTGTCTCCCCAGTTGAGTTCGAGGCGTTGGGAGGCGGGTGAACAGTCACGTCTGTTGACCCTGCAGCGTGTGACTGATGGAAAGGTGATGACAGCGATGAGGTTGACTTGATAAGTCTCTGAAGCTCCCTGAATGAACGGCATCAAAAAGAGGACAGGCGAGGCATGGCAGGACCGTACACGATCTGGAATTGGGTGAACAGGGCTGAATAATAGTAAAATTCGAAGATGAAAAGCCGATTTACCTTGCCGGGAAAGATGCGGAATATCACGTCCTCCGCATCAGCATCCACGGATTTACGAAAGTATTAGAGGGTTTCGAGTCGAGAACTTTGAGAAAAGGATATGATTGTTACCTCAAGTTTTGCGGATGTTTTCCTTGTTGACTTGCGGCTCCTTGTGTTTCAGGACAACGATCGTGCGTGTCACACTAGGCGTCGCTAGCAAAGGCGTGCAAACTACGGGGGAGTTGCCGGAAGTTTGTTGCTATTTGGTGGCTGAGGCTCGTTGCTGCCAAAACATCACATGCATCACTGTTGGCCCTATGGCATCGAATACTCCTCTTTGGGTTTGAAGCCCATTCGGCCAAACTTCTACAGAGCAAACTAACCACTTCCATCAGACGCAGAGAATAGCCCATCGAGGACCCTTCCTATTTGGAACTTTCAAGGGACTAACGACTTTTGCGCTGGTAAATCCCTTGCGCTGATCAGTTTGACGAAGCACGATGGACTCCATTCCTCCTTGGAAGTATAGTTCAACCTTACAATGCCTTATCGTTGGGCTTGCCAAATCTCTACAGGAAGTCATCATGAGGACAAGTGTCAGTCCATGTGCCACTAGCAATACTTGCGTTCGATTCAGGCCGCAGCAGAAAGACGGAGTTATCTCTAAAGCTACCTGGTTCTTGCTCACTTCGCTGCTTGCTGCGCTCAAGTCACACCTCATACGTCATCACTTGGACTCTGCATAGTTGCACCCTCCATTCTCTAAGTTACTCTCCTGACAGAGTCCGTCTCCGGTAACATTCTAATCTCCAACGCAACAGATATTTGTCCCTTAGCACCCACTCCTATTCATGCTTATGTGATACTTGAGTTTCAAGGGTAAAGAGATTAGCAACGCCAATATTACATGCTAAGGAGGAGTCATACCTTCATAACCCACTAGTTATTGAGACCGGCACCGAGGAGGTCACTAGTGACTTTAGAAAGATCGTTTAAGAGATCGCTAATGGCGTCTACATTGAAATTATTCTGGCTTTAATAAATGGGTGTGGACCCGGGCAGGACGTACCGCCTAAGACATTATCGTTCGCCTGACGAGGCTGGACGGTTGGAGCGGCGAGAGCGAGGGCAGCAAGAGAGAGAGCGAGGATGGGTGTGATAAACTTCATTGTGTTCGCAGTAAAGTTAGAGCGTAGAAGAGAGGATGACACTGTTGGGAGGAGGTGGGGAGGTGGCTCTGCTTTTATACACCATTCAGGCGCCTCTTATCCAAAAACAGACTGCAAGCTAAGCCTCAGGCTTACAGCCACGCGTGGATGGCCATGACGGAGCGCGTCTCAACGCCACAAGTCTTCCTGTCATTCTCCCTGTCTCATGGACTCGTTCCCTAGTTCCTTTCGCTTCCTGTACATCCGGTAGTGGCTCATGTCCGTGAGGGAAAACTCCACTTCTACGGCCCGACAATGGCGGAGCCAAGGGAAGTCAAGTTCCAAATGTACTTCGATT
>Ga0307512_10002971_pt1 | contig 20451 bp, 21 predicted proteins | sample 14_EM_MG_FD_200267 | JGI IMG/M metagenome (GOLD analysis project Ga0307512, IMG submission 200267) | Populus trichocarpa ectomycorrhiza microbial communities from riparian zone in the Pacific Northwest, United States - 14_EM | ecosystem: Host-associated > Plants > Roots > Unclassified | place... | reverse complement strand
CAGGATAGTCGATCTGGCAACACCATGGCGATTCATCCAGTCTTTGAAAGCGGCCTTCTCTGTAGCGGTCGCGTTTGCTGCTGACTCTTCCGGCTTGTCGTCGTATCCTTTGATGATACCATACACTTGCTTCTGCTCGAGAAGTAGGGCCATCTCGGTTGCCCATTGTGCATAGTTCGTGCCATGGAACTTGGTGATGGTGATCGTGGTCGAACTCATCCTGTAACGAGATGTTATATCGCAATCGTCAGTTATCGTAGTCTCTCAGACTGTACGGGAGACGTCCAGCAGCCGCCGTCAGAAACACGGCGGAATGCGGGGTAATCGCTTAGCTTGTGGAGACGCTTCTCCGTGACGATGATCTCCACTCGACAAACGAAAGTGGAAGTGTTTATCGTCGGTTCCCTTTTACACGCAAGGGCTCATAACCTGTTGTACGGTGGCGTGTGCTCGAGTAGTCGAGTGTGCGCGGGCGTATGCGAAGGTGTGTCTATTGTATCGTGTAACGAGACATGTCGCATCGACATAAGGTCGATCGATGACTAATGGTGCTAACTACAAAAGAGGCAAGTTACATCATAGTCCTTGGCATAGTGATATCCGTACTTCCAATCAGCTCAACAACTCGTACCACCTAGCGCAGTTGTGCTGGATCGCTTGAATCATTGATAGTCAAGGCTCCCGTTTCAGATCCATTTTCAGTCGCGGTCGTGTTCACTGTGTCGGTCATTGTAACATCCTCTGCCTGCCCTGTTGCCTCCTTCTCCTCCATATCCGCCATCTCCACTTCGCTTCACCCCCCTGCTGCTGTGATCCCCTTTGGTTGAATACCAAGCACCACTCAGTTCGTCCCCGATGCCACCGGAGTAGCTTTGTTCGTGGGTGCACGTCCTGCCTTCCCTATCATCCTACTCTGTAGTGCAGCACTGGCAGCTTCGGACTTCTTCGCGCATCTGTTGCTGAACGCAATGTGATTTCCTTTGCAGTTTGGGCACTTCTCCAGTGTATGACCACAGAGTTATCCCTACTTGGCCGTGCATCCCGCCACTTTGCACGTGTGTGCACCTGTCCGGTGATGACCTGAGCAGTAGCCGCACATGGGCTTGTTGCCGCGCTTGATCTTGATGTTACCCCATCCACAGCAGAGCTTACATCTGTTGTCAGGGCCGGGATTCATGTACATTTCGACCCGGTACTACACTCCCGCCGCTTTAATGCACTTCTTGCCCAAACCATGTGCTGCCATCGTCCCCATTGCAACACAGAAACCTGACGATGCGGCAATTTCTCCGTTCTGCCTCTTCTCCCTGATGGTGTGGGGGTTCGCCAGCCACCATAGTTGAGGGGGGATTGTTATGCCTGCGTTCTTCGCTTGAAATTACTATCGCATCTTCTGCAGGCCTTCCATGCCTTTTCCCATGTACTGTATGAGAGGTACTGCATGGATCTTTAGCCTTTCCCAAGACTTACATCAGCAAAAAACATTTCCGTCCGGGCACAATGGCTGCGTCAAAGTGGACTCGCTCTGTCAGGGCCGTAAGACTCACCCAGGTGGCGGATTACTCCGTGCCCGGCGTCAATAACAAGCATCGCATTGCATATCGCCGTCTGATCGCAGTTTCGCAGTTTCTTCTCGCTCTGTCGGTCTCCTATTTTAAACAAACACTCTGGCATTGTGGCCAACTGTGACCATCTGTCAGAATTGGTTCATTGGGTACATGCTTGCATCAGGATTGCAATGCAATGGGTGACGCTGCGAAAATCTCTCCTCGCGTTCGTTCTACATCAGCAAAATGTCAACCAGTCTGGAAGCTACACGCAAACCTCCCAGACACTCCGGTAGCCCTCACCAGTGCTTCTACGTACTTCCAGATGCTCCCCGGCCCCCCTGGAGCTTTGCAAAGTGCTCTCAGACTCTGCAAGAGCATTGTCAGATGCTCCTGAAAGCACCTGCAGTTATGGATGTGCATTCAGGGCGCTGTGAGATTTGACTATTAGGAGAGTCAAATTTTGGAGCGGGTGAGACCTCCGCGCAGGTCTGTGGGAGACTTCGAGAGCAGCTCTGCAGGGGACTTGGTGCCGTATTCTCAATGTAGTTGTTCTGAGGATTCCAGAAGCACAAGGCCTGTCATCTATCATATTCGTCTTTATTACAGTCACAAGATACGCTACCTCATAATATGGCATGCATTATTTAAGTACTTCTATATATATACATATGGTCAATCTGGCCACAGATGGTAGTCGAGCATAATCGCAGGAGCACCTGGAGACGCCAATTGAGAGCACCATGAGATGCACCACTTGGAGGCCGTTGCGGTGAAACGACGGAGCTAGAAGGCAGATAGCTCACCATCAACATTCCTCCACACCTCTCGCAACATCCAAACGGAATTTGTGAGGGAGAGCCGTTCTAGCTCGAGGAGCGGAGGAAGAAGATGAGAAGATCTCATGCTACCCGGCCGTGACGATCCACGCAATTGCCTGGATACACGAAATCTCGGAAAAAGCGAGTGAGACCAACAGTCGGGAATGATAGAGTGTGTATTTTCGTTGTATAACATGATGAGATGAACATGAGAAGCTGTCTATCTACCCCGGGGTCTCCCGAATATATACTCCTCGTGACTCATTACACCTCCGTTACCCCTGTATCTCCGTACACCCACCATCGCTACTTAACGATATACTTGGAGGCCATGATCGTGCTAGTTTGGAGATGCACTTGGAGGCCGAGATCGAGTGGACTGAGAGATTCACTTGGAGGCCATGATCGATCGCCTGTGGAGATGCACTGGGAGGCCGTGATCGAGCGAGTTTGGAGATGCAATTGGAGACCAAGATCGAGTGTACTCAGAGATGCACTCCGAGGCTGTGACTGAGCGAGGTTGGAGATGCACTTGCAGGCTACGATCGAGCGACATTGGAGGAGTACTTGGAGGCGTTCGATTTGGAGGGAAGCGCGACGGCAGCCGGGACTCTATTCATTGGGTAACTTGTAATTGTAGGAATGTCGAGAGTTGAGTACAACATTTGCCAAGAGATGAGAAACTGGCTGGGAGCAGGAGACTGTCGATCTTGGGATGATGCTGTACTTGGTGTATGCTGTACTCGGTGTTAACTCATGATTATGGCATGGACAGATAGCGCTGGATGACTTAACTTCGTGTTCTTAGGTGATGGTAGTGTTGAGCACAAGAAAGAGAGAGATCAGAGGAGATGGGGGAAATCATCATGAGAAACTGTGACTTAGAGAATTTCATGTGCGAGTCAATTGACCATCCCCGAGACAGCAGGTATGAGTCCCGTTCCGGCGGGTAATAACACCGATACGAGGTCCTCTAAACCCAATCAGGCAAGTCGTACTCCTGATTTCTCATCGCCGCTGGTGTCCTCCAGATCGTTCTCATCCTCATCCACCATCTCTCTCTTTCTCGTCCACAACACTACCATCATCGCAAGAACACAAAGTTAATTCATCCCGCTCTATCTCTCCATGCCATCATCATGAGTTCATACTGAGCGCAGCATACACCGAGTACAGCATACACCGAAGAGTGTCTGTCGTCCCTTCTGTCACACGATTTCGAGTTGACCGCTGAATGTAGCTTCAGCTTCCGGCTTACCTCCCTACCGATTGACCGCCACCAGCCAGTTCTCCATAAGAGCTTCAAAGATAAAGTCACCTCGTCACATTCCACAGTTTCGAGTTAACTAACCGATGAATAGAGTCTCAGCACCTGGCACGCCTCCCATCGACCGCCACCAGATCGATGACCTCCAAGTACTCCTCCAATCTCGCTTGATCACAGCCTGCTACAAGTGCATCTGCACACTCGCTCGATCGCGGCCTCCCAGTGCATCTCCAAACTAGCTTAATCACGGCCTCCAAGTGCATCTCTGAGTTCACTCAATCTCGGTCTCCAATTGAATCTCCGACCTCGCTTGATCACGGCCGCAAAGTGCATCTCCACACTCGATCGATCACGGCCTCGAAGTGAATCTCTCAGTCCACTCGATCTCGGCCTCCAAGTGCATCTCCAGACTAGCTCGATCACTGCCTCCAAGTATATCGTGAAGGAGCGACGGTGGGTGTACGGAGATAACTCGCTCGATCACGGCCTCCGAGTGCATCTCTGAGTTCACACAATCTCAATCTCAAATTGCATCTCCAAACTCCCTCGATCACGGCCTCGGAGTGAATTTCTGAGTTCACTCGATCGTCATTTTCAGGCGCACCTCGTATTGCTCTCAAGGACCGCCTGCAGCCAGTCCAGATATACCGTGTGTAAATGGGTAGCTATATTGACACGTAGATACATAGATGAGAATACAGACGGAATACATGAGTTTTAAAAATCGTTGAACGATTAGTAGTAGCTGAGATTTCCAGGATCACCAGTTGCGTTCCCAAAGAAGATGTTGTTTTTCCCAGACTGCTCTACTGTGATTCGAGGTGCTCCTAGACATGTCGCCGGTGCTTCCAGGTGCTCCCAGGCTTGTCGTCTGCACTCTCAGGCTTGTCGCCAGCGCTCAAACTTTCTCTGAAGGCCGGCAGGAATGCCCTCCTAGGGTCTGATACTCTCCTGAAATTGACGCATCTAAGTTTACACTCCACATCTTCCCAGACACTCCTGGAGGCTTCAAGTGACTAAAATACATTTGGCTGAGGTATGCAATGCGACCCGTCGCCTGGGCGACGGGAAGCGTGTAATTCTCCGTCACAGGGTACGAGGTTCAGTCAGAGCCGTCAAAGCCGTTCGGAACACCCTGGTGTTTCTGACGGAAACTATAGTTGTAGCATATGTATTGTCTTTGACATCAACAATTCCTTTTTCGACAGTCCTCTCTGCCATGATGATGATATTGCACTATCGCAGAGGAAGCTCCGCTGTCGCATTCTGGTGCGTGATTGCCGTGATTGCGCCCTTGGCATTCCTTCTTGCAATTATGATCCTAATGTGAGCCGGTGCCTGCTGGGGGAAAAGCGCTCTGTTGATTGCTGACGAAATTTCCTGGTCCATCGTATTGGGGAGTGGCACACTCTCATCTCTCCTGAGGATCAGGGGTCTGTCTGCCAAGCTCGAGCCCGGTGTTGTGGCAGGGGCTGCGCTGGCCAGTTTCATTTGGATTCTTGCTGGGACTGTCTCCCATTGGCTGGTTGGTGTCGGCACTGATGGTGTCGCTGCTATCGGAGTCGATGTGGTTCTCGGCGTTGGTGTCGCTGTCGGTGCTGGTTTCAGATTTGGCTTTTGCTACAATTGGAGTTGCCTTCCAAGCTGCGGTTGTTGGCGCTCCTCCAGCTTTTTCAGTCCCCCTGTCTGCGTCAAGTCTGCATGTATCGAGGTGTCCAGACTGACACCCTCGGTGTCCACTTGCCTTTCCTCTTTCTGGAACATTTCAATTGCAGCCATCACTGTTGCGACGATGTCTGTAATGACTTTGCCCCGCAGCACATCATCTTGGTGGTACGTGTCCTGCTTCTCCTCCTGTTCCTCCAACCATATTTTAATCCCTCGCCCCTGCGCTGCCTGCAGGGCAGTCTGCATCTCAAGCATGTTAGCCATCATAGCAATGAATCGGTGTAGCTGTGCCAGCTCGCGGGCTTGCTGCTGTGCCATTCGCTCCATGCCGCTCCTCCTGTCCCCAGGGCCCACGGCGGAGGCCAGAGCCTTGGTTCTCCTGCTCCGCATCCCGTACTCGTTTCTCACCATCGGCTCAATTGCAACTGTGCAAGCAGTATCCACGGTGGTGGGGGTCACCGCCGTCCCCATCTCCATCGCCATCTCCATTGTCATAGCCGTGGGCGCGTTACGCGTCCCCTCTCCCGCTTCTCCCGTGCCCATGTCCCCTCTCACTCTGTCTCCGATCGTCACCTCTGTGAGGCCGTCGCATTCCAGGGTAGGCCTCGTCGTTGCTCTCTCACTTGTGGTCGCGTTGCGTGCTGCTTCCGCCAAGCCTTTTCGCGAAATCCACGCAATTGTGTGGTTCTTTGTGCCGCACCCTCCTCTGGCTGTCCAGAGGTGCCAGGAGTCTCGTTCCGGGGTCAATTCGACGTTATAAATCGATTGCCGCTGTCCGTTTTCCGATTGTTGTCGTCGTTGTTGACTTATTTCGCCTTCTTTGATTTGCCAAGACTCGCGTCCCCCAACGTTGAGTGACAGGTAGAGAACATGTCTCAACCGAGTGCAAGATAACGGTATAGAAATAAGCGTATGTCAATGTGCCGAGAATGTCATGAAGGCTGCAGCACATATCATACGATGCCCAAACTATCGTTGCAAGCTGGTAAGCTGTTATGCGGTAGACACTGCAACACAGTCCTTGCATATGGATCATGATTTTCTAATGGAACAAACGGATGATGTATAGTTGCAACTTGGCGGAAATCGATGCTCAGATAGCCGCTACGCTTAAATAGAGATACATATTCATTGGTGATTATGTCTTCGTGACATGTGCCGGCGATGGGTATCGACGTCCTCGACAATATCTTAGAGTGTTAGTGATAACGTCAGGAAATCATATCCACTGGTACCATTTCAATCTATTGGCCCAGGACGGTCGCGGAAACTTGTGGAACAGTCAGTACACACTCATGTAGGGCTGATGGCGCAGTGGTAGCGCATCCACATAGTATTTGAAAGGTCCTATGTTCGACTCCTAGCTTGTCCATTCCTTTCTTCGTGTCAACATAAACACTGTGTGGGAGTGCGGGTACATCTCAGCTGAAAACCAAGTGAGAACGATCTCTGAAGCGAGGGCGGCAGCAAGAGCGAAGTGGAAGGGGGAGCGATGCAGCGAAAATAATGGCTCGAGGAGCGCGTCAGGTAAATCTAGAAGCCGGTACCCAATCCCAATGAAGAGCAAAAAGTCACACGTTACAAGATACTACCGACTCACATGCGGCCACCGTGAGTACCTCTAGCAATTCGGGTTGCGAAACAATGACATGGGTCACAACAGTCCGTTCGCCCGCCAGTCTTTCAGGCCGTTATGTCGTTACCTAGTCATGGGCACATAATGTAAGACCAAGACCTAATCAGGGCGACGGGGGTAACACCTAGGGCTAGGGTTTCTGGTTCCCTGTAGTTTTGCTGTTATTTCGATTAAGAACCGTGATGCAGGCTCTCCAAACTGTGGATCGTGAACTGGGATGGGATGGTCAGAAACAAAGCGCTAAGGATCGCTTCCGTCCGACGCCACAACGGCTCGGCCCGACCCGATCCGACCCGTTTTGACATGCGCCAGCTAGATTTGGAATGAGGAGTCGCGCACTATTCTCCATCTGTATGCAGCGGCATCGGGAAAGTCAATGACAAGCGCGGAGGCATGAGCAAGAAGTAATGGAAGAGAGATATCGACGTTGGTGTTAACGTTGTGAACCTGAGGAGTTGACAGTGGAGCAGTGGAAGATGCAAAGTCCAATGCTTTTAGGGGAGTCCCGGAACAAAGTAAATTCGGTGATGTGTTCTCGGCCCATTCCGTTTCCGGATGCTGCCGGGTATGTCGAGCCTAGAATGGTTTGGTGGGACGCTAGTGCTGCTGCTCTACCAGATTCGAACCCATATATGCGGATAGAAGAGAGTTTCTGTCGGCTGGGAAGAATACTGCACATTCAGTCAACAATTACAGTCTCCACCTTCAAGTGTTCTTGAGCACCGTCCCCGAGTACGCTCCCCAAGTGCGAGCGCAGTCTGTAAGTGCACTTTAGTACCGTCTACAGCTAGCCCAGATTGACCAGATATCCTATACAAATATAGAAATAGGTAGGAATACATGGTATATTATTATTTAACAAATGTTTCTAGTCATGAAATTGAAGAGTGACGTGCGTTGTGCATATTTAGCACTGTTCCGTTCGCTCCAAGACGTTTTGTGGTTACACATTGGCGTAGGAACCACATATCAAAATTAGCCGCGATGGAAATTGGATCGTAATTTCCGGTACAGGGTAGTGGGCGACGACAAAATTATACAGGTGCGATCATCGTGCTGCCAAGTCACTCCACATCCTATATAACCCCACTATAATTTATGCTTGTTGATGTCCGGTCCAGGCACTGACGCACTAGTGCCCGCCGTACCTGACATAAGCACCAGCTGGTTTTGGCTTACTAGAGTGGGCGGGTGTTGCATCTACTTGACGCCACAAGCCATATCGTTTCAAACCCTCCGACCTCCACCACCGACTGTTCTCCGCGCTCATCTCTCCTCAGTCCTAATACGCAGCTCTCGTCTATCATAACTTGTCTACACCGCCCTAGGGAACATGTTTTTGGTGAGACGTAGTGTAAATAAACGACCGTGGTGTGACTCTAAGGGAGTCGGAAATGTGCTTTTCGTACGATTTTCCCTATGCAAATGGAGATGAAAATGCACCGGTTGTATGGTAAAAAGGCACCAGGAGGTTATAGAACTCGTTTCATGCCTTTTGAAAGTTCTAATGTCTTTTATTCTGTGCCCTTTCGGCTTGTGACTTTTTGAAATTGCTGGACTCCCACCAAAGCCATGACTTTCTACGCTGTGCTTTTGGAATGGTGCATTTTCAAGACCCAGCCAGCATTGTCTTTATATGTGGCCCTTTGTGTGTGTACCTTGCTGCCGCTAAAGGTCAGCCCCAAATGATAGATTTTGGTTGTCGATCGGCTTCTCACCTTCCTTCTTATTACAACACCCTTCGCCACCTCTTCTACCCGCACTACCTGTATGCCAAATCACCATCACCACCAGACTGCAGCCACCGCTACCATCCCCACGCCACCCTAGACTGTACCATCATTGGAGACACCACTCACAGGTCGGGACCAACAGACAAAATCTACAAGGCGGGAACTTGCAATGGCTAGAGTGTTAAGATGCTGGGTGCGTTGGGGGGCAGAGGAGTCGGTGCTCCCACTAGTTGTTGGTGTCTTTAGTCACCGCCTTTGGACTGACGAGGGTTATTACTGATTTCAGAACTTGATGGTGCAAGGTACGAAAAGGCACAGAGGACAGATGCGGAGAAAGGCACAGGGGGAGAAAAGGCACTGGGAAAAACGACACAGAGACAAAATGCACCCATAGAAAACCATTGGGTAGGTCCATTTCAGTACCATTTCCACGGTGCCATTTACTGCCATACCGAAGAACCCCGAACTCAAAGCTTGCACTTAAATTCCTTTTACTTTCGGTGTAGGAAACAGCCCTATTCTATGCCTTTTCCGGTGCCTGTAAATAAGCTCATTTCCAACTCCCTAACAGTGAGATATAGTGTCAAATAAATGTGTAAATGTAGTTTCGATTCTATTTAATTCGCATTACATTCCGAACAATAGTAGCATATATCTGCCATTAGTAGCAATGCCAGCCGAGCTCTGCCAATACAGATGGAGCATGATGTTACGATATGGAAGTTGGGGAGAACCATGTGTGTGTATTCTATGGTACAGAGAAGAGGGAAGGAGAAAGACTCGAGATATATACAGGAGGCATCGGCCCCTTTGGCAGCACAGTGTATCAGACCTGTATCATGTCTCCGGTACAAGTACACCTGTAACACATAATTTGCACAATGGTGTGAGTGATAGTTCATTCAGCGTATTGTTGCATACATGGTCTATCTCCCTGCCGTATGGCTTCAGTTGGGCTGATGCATAATCTCTCTAAGATGATGGTCATTCCAGACTCAGCTGGAGATGCCAGCTGAGTGCACATGCATGCGTACATGACAAACAAGACATACTCCGAATACCGTATATATAAGATCACGAATGTACCTGTACTTGAGAATACAAGCTTCTAGCAATCAGTACATTTCAACACGTATTGTTAAAATAGTGATGCCAGAGAAGCTTGATTGTATATTATCTTAGAGTGCCACAAGGCCATATATATACGAGTACAAGTGTGAATGCGTGCGTACGATCTATGTATAGACCCTTCAGGCCAACAGCAATCTCCGGTCATACGAGAGTCATCTCCGGCCATAAGATGGCAGAGACCTATCATGCAATACGTATAAATCACTCACATGCGAGTGATACTTCATGTATAGTGTTAGTAGTGAAAATTGCACTATATAGCGAGTAAGAACTCATGTAGAGCTCTATGCAACTATCGTAATGTTTCAATTAGGTGTTCAAATATTCAAGCAGTAGGACAGCTTAGGCTTTAGAAAGATAGTTTCAGGTTATTTACATTTACCTCTTACAATTTCTACTGCAATCTTTTGATATGGTTTCTTTAAATTTTGTGTATATGCGGCGTGTGGGTGCACAATGTGAATGGTGGCAGTATGACGGTGACGATTGTGGTGGTGGAAGCTAGGGTGATGATGGTAATTGCAGTAAGTCTATTGCACGGTAAGGATCCAAGCCCTTCCAGCATGCACATTTGTTATGGCGGGGCAACGGGGTGCGCGAGCACCAGACTGCGCATGATGCTCGATTAGTTGCGGCTGGACGCTTCTGCAGTTAGACAGCTGGCAGCATCGCCGATGACGACATGCGGCATAATGTGACCCCGGACCTGAGGGATATAGCACAGCGCGGGGATGGAGATCAGGGTGCCAATGGCGATGGGTTCTGTTCAGTGTTGTTAGTCATTTATATTATCGTCTGCTATTGAAGTTGTCCTCAGGCGTTGAGTAACGCAGGGATCGAGCCGATGGTGGTTAAGGTGAACAGGGCGATCTTCATTCTTGAGCGTCGTTAGCAAATATATTTTCTTCCAATCCAGCCACGGAGCATTGGTCTGACTAGTTTTGTAGAGCAACACCAACCGTACCTCATGTTAGATCTAATTTCTAGAACACGATTGGCTATTGCATAACACCTTGTCAATTTGCCTCAAAGGTCTTGCGTCCATCAAATTGATCTAAATTATGCTTGTGTATTTGAGGTTCTGAGCGCGTTACGCGAATTTTGGGCAACGACCCCGCGAACGCGTTTGCACAGCCTACTAGAAAGTACCGTGCTTTTAAAATTAATCTAGTGTGATATAAAATCTTGTATTGCATAACGTCGCATAACATCCCCACATCCAACAAAAAAGCAGCTGCGCAGTCACATGGGTGTGAGGCAATGCTGCAACCCACAAATTCAGGCAAGGCTCTGAGGGATTTGTGCGAATGTGCTTCTAGTAAATACTCCACACGGAAACGCTATGGATTGTCGATCTGGTCCCGGGCGGATGGTTCGCACTATGTTATTACATAGCCTGCTACAGTGTGGCAAAATGCGTGTAAGTGACGTCATGCACATACGATCCCATGCCATCTTGCGCTGTTTGCATGGGCTTACAACAAGGTTTGACGTTGCGCAGCCTAATCCGCTGTTTGCATTAATGATTCGTTTGAATTGCAGGTCACCCACCATCAAAAATGCTGTTCACTTAGTCAGCCACCAGCTAGACTTTTCGGGACAGCGAGCGTTGAGAAAGGGGAATATGTATATATTCTCCCTCAGGGGACTACGTATTACCACTCCACCATCATTCTACACTCGACAATTGCAGCTTAAGCACGCCACCATGTTTTTCACTCGAAATTCTTCACTCATATCACATTCCGATGGAATGTTTACTCGCTACTCCGCCTCGACGAATTGCACCAACGATCACTTCCAAAGCGACCTAATCGCATTTCTTTCAGTTGTTCAAAAATGCAATGTTGACTACCTCCCCATAACATGGCAGCCTGCACTCCGTACTCTCGGCGTCGGAGGTTCTGCGATGATAAACCAGTCAACATTCATTACCGACATGCCCCTTGCTTTCAAGCGGTTTCACGACTCCGAAGATTCTGATTGGGACTATTTACCGTTGATGTCAGAAGTATTAATATTGAGCCAGACTCCAATTCAAAATCACCCAAACATAATCAACCTCGAAGGGATTTGCTGGGAAATCAAGCCTAAGATGGAGAAAGCTGTCCCTGTGCTGGTGTTTGAGAAAGCAACCTGGGATCTAAAACAATTCTTGAATGCACGTGAGGGCTTGACCATGTCGATTGATGACCGGCTCAAAATCTGTGCCGACATTGGAAGTGCAATCGCGGCATTGCATGCTTATGGTTTGTTATTGGAAATGATTTCTGCATTTTAGAAGTCTAACATATATTAATACAGACATCATTCATGGCGATATCAAGCCCCAAAACGTGTTAGTTTTCAAGGATGCTACCGGCAAGACTACAGTCAAGATGGCCGACTTCGGGTATTCTACCCTTGCTACAGGTGATGTAGGAAAGGTTTTTTTGCCCAAGTCAAGGCCGTGGAATGCTCCTGAGCATCACTTCGGAGGATTCGAAGTCCCGGAAGCTAAAAAGACGGATGTTTACTCCTATGGGATGCTGTGTTTTTGGGTTCTATTCGGCACAGTGCGTATACCAGAGAATACTATGCAATTCACATTTGACGCATCTACCGGGCCCCACACACCGCTTGAGAGGCTCAAAGATGATGATAAACTGAGAGATATAGCCAATATACTCATGGAATCGGTACCTCTAGTGGACTTGAATTCCGAACATAGGATTCATCTGAAAGAAATTTTCAGCCTGACTGTACAGCTTAACCCCGAAAAACGGATATCTGATGTTGGAAAATTGGTGGGTCTCTTCAAACAAGAACGGTTAGTGTCACCCATGATTATATCAAAGCAGTCACTGAGAAATTTAGAACCGAACCTCTTACTCCTGGACCGTTTGAGATGACGAACGAGCTTTCAAAGCATGCAGATTTCCGGGTAATTTGCAACCCATTTCCGCATTCCTCCGAATACCTAGCTGAGGACAAGTATTTTAGGTTGCCAACAGCCTTGCAGAGCTCATGAATGCCGACTATCGTGTGCGGATTCAGATTAAACTTAGCCTCGAAAATAAGTACAACCAAAATGGACATCAACCCTTTGCAGCCCTTCTCGCATTCCAGGTTGCCTTTTGTTACCAGATTGGATTTGGGGTCAGGTCAGATGACGATGAGTGCCGTAAGTGGCTGGAAAAAAGTAACAAGCAACCCAACGATTTGACGATTGAAAAAGAAGCGGTCCGTCCTGCAAATGGGAAGAGAGGGAGGTTGAGCAGTTTGAGTGGAATGGTTTCAGTCGACCTCATACACGAATATCGAACATGGGGATTGAAAAAGCTCGAAGCAGCTCGGAAAGAGTATGAAAGAGAGGTTCAAGATATGGCACAAGCTTTCGGTGAGCTCCACATCATACCATTGGGTTTATACACTACGATCGGAGAACTATTGGATGTATTGGGGGAATTTGCAAAATCGAAAGTGCTGCGGATGCGGATCAGAGATCAAATAGAAAAAAACGAGGGAACTGGTCATCCATATTACATTCAATCGGTCATTGATATCGTCCAATCGCACATAGCGCTGGGGGAATGGGTGGAAGCACAATCATTGCTGGAAGAGGTTCATAAGCATACAGAAAGCATCGACCCATAAACGATAAACTACCTCGCAGCGACATACCAGAATCAAGGGCGATGGAATGAGGCGGAGGAACTACAGGTGCAGGTCAGGGATACAACAATGAGAGTACTCGGCCGAGACCACCCGTCTACTTTGATCAGCATCGGCAATCTGGCGTCGATATACTCCAAGCTGGGACGATGGAAGGAGGCCGAGGAACTGAATTTGCAGGTCATGGAAACATTCAAGAGGATACACGGTCAAGATCATCCAGATACCCTGAACAGTATTAATCACCTCGCATCGACGTACAGGAACCAGGGGCGATGGAAGGAGGCTGAGGTCTTGAATGTGCAGGTCGTGGAGGCATCCAAGAGAGTACTCGGTCAAGAGCATCCCTTTACCTTGACTGGCATTGGCAACCTCGCTGGAATATATTGGGAACAGGGGCGATGGAATGAGGCAGAAGTGCTAAAGGTGCAGGTCATGGAGACGTCCAAGAGAGTGCTTGGTAAAGAGCATCCAGATACCTTGATCAGTATGACCAACCTCGCAGCGACATACTCTAACCAGGGGCGATGGAAGGAGGCGGAGGTGCTGAGGGAGCAGGTCATGGAGACGTCCAAGAGGGTACTCGGCCTAAAACATCCCTCCACTTTGTCCTGCATGAGTAACCTTGCATCGACATACTGGAACCAGGGGCGATGGAATGAAGCCGAGGAGATGCAGGTGCAGATCATGGAGACTAGAAAGAAAGAACTCAGCCAAGAGCATCCAGATACCTTAAATAGCATGAATGCCCTCACCTTGACATACAAGAAGCAGGGGCGATGGAAGGAGGCCGAGGTCCTGAATATACAGATCATGGAAATATCCAACAGAGTATTGGGCCACGAGCATCCCTATACCTTGATCAGCATGGGAAATCTTGCATCTATATACTCTGAACAAGGACGATGGATGGAGGCCGAGAAGCTGAATGTGCAGATTATAGAAACCTTCAAGAGAGTACACGGCAAAGAGCATCCAAATACCTTGACTTGCATGACCCACCTTGCATCGACATACGAGAGCCAGGGGCGATTGAAAGAGGCCGTAGTTCTGCTTATGAAGGTCATGGATATATGCAAGAGGGTACTTGGCCAAGAGCATCCTTCTACATTGGATAGCATGGCCAACCTCGCTTCGACATATTCAAAGCAGGGGCGATGGAAGGAGGCGGAGGAGCTGCAAGGTCAGGTACTGGAGATGTCCAAGAGGATACTTGGCCAGGAGCATCCTGATATTTTGACCAGAATGAACAACCTTGCATTCATATATATGAATCAGGGGCGATGGAAGGATGCCGAGGAGCTTAATCTGCAGATCATGGATACATCAAAGTGTACACTCGGTCAAGAGCACCCTTCTACCTTGACCTGCATGAACAACCTCGCAGCTACATACGAGAACCAGGGGCGCTGGAAGGAGGCTGAAGAGGTGATTGTGCAGGCCATAAAGACGTCCAAGACACTACTCGGTCCAGAGCATCCAGATACCATGACCGGTATGAGCAATCTTGCATCGACATACTCTAGGCAGGAGCGATGGAAGGAGGCCGAGGCGCTGACAGTAAAGGTTATGGAGATAAGAAAGAGGATACTTGGCGAAGAGCATCCAGATACCTTGACAAGTATGGCTAACCTCGCATCGCTTTACTGGAAGCAAAGGCGGTGGAACGAGGCCGAGGTGCTGAAGGTGCACGTGATGGAGACATCGAAGAGGATACACGGCAATGAGCATCCAAATACCTTAACCAGCATGACCAATCTCGCATCGACATACTCTAGCCAGGGGTGATGGAAGGAGGCTGAGGAGATACAAGTACAGGTCGTGGAGACGTCCAAGAGGGTACGCGGCCAAGACCATCCTTCTACCTTGACCACTATGGGCAACCTCGCATACACGTTCTGGGCGCAGGGGCGGTGGAAAGATGCCGAGGAACTGAATCTGCAGGTCATGGAAATAAGAATGAGAGTACTCGGGCAAGAGCATCCAGCTACCTTGAACAGCATGAATAACCTCGCATCGACATACTCTAATCAAGGGCGATTGAAGAAGGCTGAGGAGCTGGAGGTGCAGGTCGTGGAGACTTCCAAGAGGATATGTGGCCAAGAGCATCCTTCTACCTTGTCCTACATGGACAACCTCGCTTCGACCTATTCTAAGCAGGGGCTATGGCAGGATGCCGCGGAGCTGGAAGTGCAGATCGTGGATACACGAAAAAGGGTACTCGGCCAAGCGCATCCAGACACCTTGACCAGCATGAATAGCCTCGCATCGACATATAAGTCACAGGGTCGCATTGACGCAGCTATTGCATTGTTGTCACAGGTAGCATCTCTTCGTTCTGGTGTTCTCAGTAAAGAGCATCCAGACACAAAGCAGTCGGTAGATATTTTGATAGAATGCAGAGGTGAAGCGGAGTCGGAAGCTCGTCTTGATTTCTCGTAGGGTTATATTTGGAAGTGTAATTATCCCCTTTACCCCACTGTGGGCGGTACCTATGAGACGTTTGACTTATATGTGCAGTATATAGTTGGTTGAATCATCGGTTGTCATTGTTTGGCGTATTTTAGCAATTTGGAAGCTGGGTTCCGGTTTTTTCCTGTTGTGGAGGGCAGTGTAGTCGGACCGTTGCTTTTATATTTGTTATCTCTTATATCTTAGCGAGTAGGAATAAGTTACATTGATGAATGAGAGAGACATAAAGGTGCACAGAACGAGTACCGTCGATGGAAATTTTGCGGTGGCAGTCAAAGGTCATATTTTGATTATTCTTACCAATATTGGATTCTTAAAGGCTAGCTACGAGTGCCTACTAAGTTTTTTCACGTTCACATCCTATCAGTCCCTGGCAGAGGTTACCGCTCTGTCTCGGGGATTTGAAGATTGAAAACCACTCATTGTTTAATCAAATAGTACGCAACCGTTGTATTCCGAATCATAATGGTGAGCATAGGAACGTTGCAACAGATGTGCAGTGCACAATTCGGGTGAATTCCAGTCACCACTACATCACTCGCTTCACCCAGCCATCACTCGGCTTGTATCCTGGCTCAATAGTCTCCAAGTCCAAAAACCCGACAAATCGTAGTCTAGGATTGGATTGAAATTCACCCCCCGTAACGGACTTTAGGAAGCCTGGTGGTGTTGAAATGCACCACAGCTGCGAAGCGCCTCCTTCGACACTGCGGGGGTAATAGACCGAGCTGCGGGAATTATGGTAAGCGATCTGATGGCCACTAGGCTGGAACCGAGAAAATATCGGCATGTGCAAATATCGGAGCTGTTGGCCTCGGAGGATTGTTCATAATTTTGATCCGAACTAAGGCAATTGTGATAGATGTTGCGAAGAATGGTACAAAACATGCGCAAGGAACCCCCGCCAAGCGATAACATTGGTCATATACTAAACTCGGCATGACGCGTGTTGACATACGCCTGCCAGATTTGTAAAGTGATCCGAGGATTGCCGATGCAACTATTTGGTCGCCTGTTGCAAACAAGGTCTCGTCTGCGCGCTAATCCTAAATTTGACAGTCTTCAGATTGTGGACTTCATTCGACATGAGTGTAGGACATTTAGTATTTGTCACAACGAAGTTGCAAACCACTTGGTATAGTATTGTCGCGATGACAGCATTCACTTCCGAGTGAGAGAAAACACCACAAACCAACTCCTTTTCGGGTACGATGAGATGAATAGAAATGACACCTTCAACTACAGCGCTGCAGTGCTGTTTCGATCACTCTCTGTGGTGTCATGATCACAGTTTATCACTCCGTCACGGATCGTTACTCGGCCTTTCACAATGCCCGGTGTTACATATCTAGTGGCAAGTGACTCAGAGTGGCGAGTGACTCAGAAGTGGCGAAGCATCAAAGTTTTCTCTCATAATTCTGTGTATATAAATCGAGTCTTTCTCCTTCTCTCCTTCTCTTCACTGCCTCATATAATCAACACACGGTTCTCCCCTAAGTACTATAGCAACACCCGGTAGTTTTTTGATCATACCAAAGGTAATGCGTCTTAGGTGTACGGGCACAGTGGGTGGTGGTTCGGAGTTGCGCGGGGCAGTTTCACGGACTATCCCCATCCCTGTACCCCATTGCATTGGTCGCTATGGAACTGTTGGGGGCACCACGAATCACGGTACTGATGAATACCGACAACCAACAACAAGCTAAAGATGCGTAACATGATTTGGAAAGATGTGATGAAATTTTCGGTTCATCAGTTACAGCCATAGATTAGACACTCATCATGCACGATTCTGGCGACTGTTAATAGAAATACACTGAACAAAAGACTAACAATTGGTTAAGAAACCGGCAGACATATACGTAAAGTCCTATAGATTAATGCCGGTATATGTAGATCGCTCCCAAGCTGCATGTGTAATGGAGTGGCCAAAACATGTGCAGATATATGCAACTCGCCGTTAAAGCCCAGCAGGTAAGTGCTGACCGACCTAGGCTTACTCAATCTGGATCTGCCAGAACTTTGGAGGGTTCAGTGTTATCTAATCCAGGAACACTACTCAGAAACAAGCTTCGTATGAACCATGCGCAAATGAGGGAATATTTCTAAGATGCAAGGTTCGGGTTATGAAGCAGAAGCTCAAAACGACGGGAGTGCGAGGTTTGTAACAACGAGTCTAGATACCTTGCAGCGAAGAATATATATTGTGCAATGCACCAGGCAAGTTTACACCGTTTTCCTTGCAAAGTTACATAGTACATGTAAAATTGCTGTTGGATGTTGCGTTGCATAAACATCTGAATTTGAGATATGTGCATGGCGTGGTGTAAACTTAATTTTGGAGAAATTTGGACGCCATAGCTAACTAATCTCTTGCTCGCTTACGCCCGAGGAGACCGTTCCAAGGTTATACAGGCAGCATGTGTATGCACTCAAGGGTGGGTGATATTGGTCATACCGCATCACTCGTTTTGAAAACCGCAAAATATATTGCATGATAGGTCTCTCTCTTCTTATGGCCGGAGATGAGTCTCGTATGACCGGAGATTGCTGTCGGCCTGAAGGGTCTATACATAGATGCGTACGCACGCATTCACACTTGTACTCTCATCTAATAGTTATACACTTGGTTTGTCTGCTCGAAGCAATCTCATTGGTCGGGTGAACTTGCCAGGTGGCGCGTGTGGCAGTGGCAGATACAGTGGCGGGTACAGTGGCGGGTACAGTGGCGGGTACAGTGGCGGATATCTACATGTTGACTCCGCATTTATCCCGAAGACCTACAAGTTTTTAGAATGCCATCGAAGCTGGATTGGAGAGTGCTTGCTAATGCACTGAGTTATTTGTGTAGACTCATTCACAAATTTTCACTCGCCACCCGCCATTCGCCACTGCCGGCGCGGTTCTACCATCTCCAGCGAACTTCAAATTTCTTAGGCATATAAAGGCATGGATTCTACCCTTAGATAGTTCGGTAGACAATCACTGTTGTACGATAGATAATTCAATCTCTCTCAACAATACAGCAGACACAGTGGCAGATATACAGTGGAGGATATATATACAGTGACAGATATACAGCCAGATATACAGTACTAGGTCAGGATACATATTCACAGCGGCGGATATACAGAAGTAGTTCAAGATACACAGCACGATATACACAGCGGCGGATACACGGCGGTTGATACACAGCAGCGGATACACAGTGGTAGATGAACAACAGCAGATACAGTAGTGGATATACAACACAGTAGACATAGTGGCGGATACACAGTGGCGGATACACAACAGCGGATACACAGCGGCAGATACACAGCGGCAGATACACAGCGGCAGATACACAGCAGTACCAAATCAAGATACACAGTGGTAGACACACAGCAGAAGTCTAGGTGATCTGCCTGATATCGTAACAAGTCCACCATGCTCAACGTTTCGAATCCTGGGGGCGGCAAAGCCGCCACCGGTGCTAGTATTTACTTATAGTTCAGAGGTTCCACAGAGATTATGCAGTAGCGCTCGAAGTAGCGAGTGGGGACTGGCGACTAGCGAGCGGTGTTACTTTGGATGCTTCTTTGACTTGTTGATTGACTGATCTCTCTAGTCCAGAAGGCCCGTATATATACAGACTTGTCTCCCATATTCTCAGCCATATTCGTCTCCATATCTATCTCCGTTTGCTCATCCGTTTGCACTGATATGAGCCGCTCTGTACTGCTACGAGCCACTCTCCTGAGGCATATCTTCATACACCAACTGCATATCAAATGGACCTGAGCTATGAGGCTCACGATGCAGGTACACATGCAACAAGCGGCGAGTGGTGAGTAGCGAGTGAGCAGTTGTGTATCAGTTTAGCAGGATGATTTAGCACCCTCATTCCAGAACTTTATAATAACTACCAGTGTTGCATATATATGGATCTCCACTCTTGGTAATTCTTATGGGAATCAAGATATCATCGGGGTTATCAGTCATTCGGGACTCAGCTAGATATGACGGCTGAGTGCGCATATATCCGTACAAGGCATACTCTGAATGCTCTATATATGAGTATAAGAGCTCCTACGTAAATAGACTGTATTCAGATTCATTACAAGTTTTAGCGACTAGTATTGCATGATAGGTCTCTGCCATCGTGTGGCCGGAGATGACTCTCGTATGACCGGAGATTGCTGTCGGCCTGAAGGGTCTATACATAGATGCGTACGCACGCATTCACACTTGTACTGTCATATATATATGGCCTTGTGGCTCTCTTAGATAACATACAATCAAGCTTCTCTAGCATCACTATTTCAACAACTAGTATTGCATGATAGGTCTCTGCCATCTTATGGCCGGAGATGACTCTCGTATGGCCGGAGGTGAGTCTCGTATGACCGGAGATTGCTGTCGGCCTGAAGGGTCTATACATAGATGCGTAGGCACGCATTCACACTTGTACTCGTATATATATGGCCTTGTGGCACTCTTAGATAATATACAATCAAGCTTCTCTAGCATAACTATTTCAACA
>Ga0307512_10002970_pt1 | contig 20458 bp, 15 predicted proteins | sample 14_EM_MG_FD_200267 | JGI IMG/M metagenome (GOLD analysis project Ga0307512, IMG submission 200267) | Populus trichocarpa ectomycorrhiza microbial communities from riparian zone in the Pacific Northwest, United States - 14_EM | ecosystem: Host-associated > Plants > Roots > Unclassified | place... | reverse complement strand
AATAGGATGCCGCAAATCACCGTCTCAAATATGCATATTGGCTCTCACAACTGATGCGATACCCAATTCATCACCGACTAACATATCAAAGCCTGTTAAACCCGTAAGCATTTAGCCCTGCATATGACCTCCATACCTACGCACCATAGAGGAAATTGATTCAGGTGAACATATTGTATTGGCTCGTAGGGCATATGTATACAACCTGCACAATATGTGACTATTGACGACATATCTCCGCAAAAAGTAGTTGGTGTATCTATCGCGATACGTGAAATTTTTTTTTAATCTGACTGACTATGTTGTAAGAAATCATAAATTGTCTGTGCATGTGCAGGGGTCATACGGGCCATACGAACGGTCCAAACTCCAAACCAAGTTAATTGACAACTGATCAACACAATATCATCCTGCCTTTCACGGATAAGTAAGAAGGCGCAATCTAAGCTAAATATAAAATTTACTCACAAAGTTTCACTTAGTGATGACATACGAGTCATAGCAGGAGCAGTCATTGCGCAACGGAAATCTGTATGAATGACCACCATCATGTTGCATTCTTCCATCCAACCAACTACACTACTCCGGGTTTAGACCGGGTGCACATAGTGAGCATTGGGAGAATTGCTTCTGGTACGTCATGGAAATCGAGCGGATCAAACTGGATATGGCAAACTGAGTATGTTGGGCTGTATTAATGGAAAATTAGGTTATGGCTCTATATGCAGTGAATTGCCAACTGGAAGCGCTGAAATGTCACTGCGCTAAATTATCCATCGCTCAGAGAACTTCTGCATCAGTTGATCAGAAATTGATACGCCATAAAGCTTTTGCATGCAACTGAGTATTGATACAAATTATTCATTGGCTGTCAATAATGACTATATGATTATTAAAGCGACACGGGAACAGCCCCATTTTTACAATAAGCGTCAACGGAGCATTAATGATTTTTAGATATGTAAGCAACTTAATTGGAACGTGATTTGCTCGCTGCTATTCATAATCCACAGACTGGTCGCCTTTGTAGGCAAAAGAGACCGCAGTGCGGTAACAGCCACATTCTGATACTGAGCGTCCACGCAGCGTGAACGATATTTCCTGTGGTAAGCTCATTGGAAACCCATTTGCTCGGTGTTATCCATAACCAAAGCATGGGCAGCCTCTATAGGCAAAAGAGCAATCGAGACGGTAACAGCCATAATCTGCAAGTGAGCGTCAACGGAGCATCAATGGAGCGTCAATGGAGCGTCAACGGGTTTTGATCTTGTAACTAAGTCCAGTGGGATTCCATTTGCTCGCTGGTATCCATAAGAAACATATTGGCAGCCTTGATGGGCAAAAGAGAAAGCGACATGGTCCCATCTGCAGTCTGAAAATGAGCGTCAACAGAGTGTCAACAATTTTGGGTGTTGCATCTTGTATAATCCAAGGGCTGTGATACGGCATTTATCCATGATCAAAGTATTGGCAGCCTTTATAGGTAAAATCGTGTGTGTCGATACTGCTACACCTCAAAATGACTGTCAACAGAGCGTCAACAGATTGTCAACAGAGCATCAACACAGTGTCAACGGATTGTCAACAGAGTGTCAACGATTTTGTGTGTTGGATCATGTAAAATCCAAGTGCGCTGCTGTGGCATGTACCCATGATAAACGTATTGACATCTGTTCTGAGCAAAAGCGATCGCGACATGGTCACTGCCCCAGTCTGATAATGAGCGTCAACAGAGCGTCACCGATTTTGTGGGTTGCATTATGTGTAATCCAAAGGCTATGCTACGGCATTTATCCATAATCGAAGTATTGACTGCCTTTACAGGCAACATCATCTATGTCGATACTGCTACACCACCAAATAAGCGTCGACAGATCGTCAACAGAGCGTCAACAGAGTGTCAACAGAGCATCAACACCGCGTCAACAGAGTGTCAACTGAGTGTCAACAATATTGGGTATTGCATCTTGTATTATCCAAGGACTCTGCTACGGCAGATATCCATAATCATAGTATCAGCTTCTGTTTTGAGCAAATGTGATCGCGACATGGTCACAGCCCCACTCTGAAAATCAGCGTCAACAGAGCGTCAACGATTTTGTGTGTTGCACTTTGTATAATCCAAGGGCTGTGCTACGGCATTTATGCATAATCAAAGTATCGGCAGCCATTATTGGCAATATCGTGTGTGTAATTATTGTTGTACCTCAAAATGAGCGTCAACAGAGCGTCAACAGCGCGTCAACAGAGCATCAACACAGTGTCAACAGAGTGTCAACAGAGTGTCAACGCTTTTGGGTGTTGCATCATGTATAATCCAAGGGCTCGGCTATGGCATTGACCCATAATCAACGTATTGGCAGCCATTCCGCGCAAATGACATCATGACATGGTTACAACACCTGTCTGAAAATGAGTGTCAACAGAGCGTCAACGATTTCGTGTGTTGCATCTTGTATAATACAAGGGCTGTGCTACGGCATTTATCCATAATTGAAGTATTGGGATCCTTTATAGGCAATATCGTGTTTGTCGCTACCATTACACCTCGAAATGAGCGTCAACACAGTGTCAAAACAGTATCAAACGAGCGTCAACATAGCATCAACACAGTGTCAACCGAGTGTCAACAGAGTCTCAACGCTTTTCGATGTTGCATCATGTATATTCCAAGGGCTCTGTTCCGGCATATCTCCATAATCAACCTAGTGGCAGCCGTTCTGTGTAAATGAGATTGTGACATGGTCACAGCACCTGTCTGAAAATGAGCGTCAACAGATCCTCAACAATTTTGTGTGTTGCATCTTGTATAATCCAAGGGATGTGTAACGGCATTTACCCATAATCGAAGTATTGGCAGCTTTTATAGGCAATATGGTCTGTGTTACTGCCGCTACACCTCAAGCATCAATGGAGCCTCTACAATGTTTGGTCTTGTAAATGAGGTAATTGGTAAGTGATTTGCTCGCTGCTATCCATAACCAATGTATTGCCATCGACTATGTGCAAAAGAGCAAGTGACACGGTCATGGCACCATTCTGACAATATCTGTCAACTCAGCATCAACTGAGGGTTATCAATTGCTGGTGATGCAGATCGGGTAATGAAGGCATTGAATGGATATTTGAGCTTATAATTGAACTATTGACCTCCACCCTGGTCAAAAATACATATCATTAAAAGAAAAACATGAATTAAAATTTTGTTGATCTCGCAACATGCAAAACATGCAAAATGTGATTACTGGATCACAAATAATCTATTTTGATTGAGTACTATAATCGAATAGCAAAGGCATGCATGTTATATGAATTTACAGATGGACCCGGTGTTCAACCCGCTGAGAACCCGCCCAATTCAAATTTGTAGTGATATGTTGATGGAACTGTACCCAATTCAACAGTTCCGGTTTATCGACAATCCGGACCGTCAATCTGGCTCCGGTTCAGTTCCGACCCCTACCCGGACTCGCAGTGACGGTCCAGACCCATTGCCCACACTAGCTCTGGGTTTAGCCAACCGAAAGTGAGCCGGTGGGGTGTTTAGACGGGTCTGGTACCGAAACGACCGGTGTTTGACGTCCAAACCCGATCCTCTGGTGGGTTAGCCGGATCTGTTGCTGACACTCCATTTTCACAACCTCAGAACTTTGGCTCCAATTACGTATTACAGTTCTGATCATATCACAGTACGATATAGATGTCACAGATGCAGTTTTAGATACTCTTTCTCTTCAGTTTCTCCAGTTTGTGATGTGATCACTATTCCTTAAGTGCCTGTGAGGTAACACCAAGATTTGGGCGCTTTGCTCATAGGGTCAACAAATATTGATCAGATTGGAAATTGGACACTTCGAGGTGAAAAAGCATCGAAGAAAACATCTTTTACGTATACATCATAACGTGATATGATGAAGACTCATATTGTCATTTGGAGCCTATTTGCTGAGTTTGAGAAAATGAGGATCTGCTGTCCAATGAACTAGGCCAAAAACCCATGCATTTCTATCCGGCCCAAATAACAACCCTGCAAAGAAAATGCGGGTTGGGATTTTGGACGGGTCGGGAACCGAACCGAACGGTTTGTGTTGTCCAACCTGGTCAGCTAGAGGTAGAGTCTCCAATGGGCCTGGGTACCCCGCCAGCGGTCTGGATTTGGACCGGATAAACTGTTCGGTTTGGTTCCAGAATCCTACAACAACCTGACCTGCAGCTTGTTGGTGGGCCAAACCTGTATCTGTACCCATCAATACGCAGGGTATACCCAATTTGGCTAGACCTGTCGGTTCAGATCTCTTGGTCGTCTTTTCGGGTATTTCGATTCTTCTTATCATTCTAATTTCCTACTGTTATATGCAAACAATTAACTTTGAAACATCGTGGTCTGTATATCTTGTATTGGCTTGCTTTATAATCACAATGAACAGTGACACGCTCCCTACTATATCCCGAACTTGAGTCTCAATGGAGTGTGAACAATTTGTCATCTTGTATCAGAATTCTGATTAGAGCTACAAGACAGCCACATTGCAAGTTACGGCCATCAAAAAGCCTAAAATGGATCATTATTCCCCTGCTCTTACACTGACAACATCTGGAGAGCTGATGGAGATACTTGATACCGTCAGGGCAACATCGCAAATGCCGCGAGCCACATCATAAGTACAAGTACTCATAATGAGGTCATCTTCCAGCAAACCTCAGTCTGACATACACATATGGTCTCTCCCAGTTGACCCAGTCCCCAATCCGTCCCCGATTAAGTGATCAAAGCCATTTATACCCATAATCTTCTAACCCTGCATATCGCCTTCACAGCTAATTTCTATACAGGTAGTGGATTCAGATGAAAAAATTGTCATTGCTCATTTTTCGTCTGCAGACTAGATTAGCAACTTGTCATTATTGATGACATACCTCCATGAAAAGTAATTTGTGTACCTAATTTGTTATGAGCAGTATTTTGGTTTTTGATTGACTAAGTTGTGAGACGTGATAATTTGTCTGTCTATGTACAATGGTCATAGGGGCCATAAAAATATTTTTCACACAAAATTGTGTGGATTTGCAACTAATCTAGGTGATATTGTCTTGCCACTTACGGATAAGTGAAAAAGCGCAATCTAAATTACACACAAACTGTACATGCAGAATTTAACTGAGTGATGTCATATGCGTTATAGAAGGAGCGGTCAATGCACACCCTGAACCTATCTGAATGACCACCATCATGTTGGATTCATCCATTCATCCACCTGCGTCATTCTGCCCCCAGCGGAGTTGTAAATGGTGAAGATTATGAAGATTACATATTGTAGGTCAGGGAAATCGAGGTGAAGGAACTAAAAAAGTAAATGTGAGGAAGTTGGGCTATATTGATAACAAAGTAGTGTATGGACCTAGATGCAGTAAATTGCCAGCCGAATGAGCTGGAATGTGAATGCGCTACACCATCCATCGCTCAGAGAACAAGTGTTGCAGTGGATCCGAAATTGAGAGGCCACAAAGTCTTTGGATACAACTCTGTATTTATACAACTGAGATGTTGGGTGTCAAAATTGACTATATTATTATGTGAACAAAATTAGAGACCATACAACAGCAGGTAGAACATGTTTGAAGTGAGCGTCAACTGAGCATCAATGATTTTAGGTCTGTTAAATAAGGTAATTGGAAACTGATTTGCTTGGTATTATACATAAACAATATATTGGCAGCCTTTATAGGCAAAAGTCCAAGCGACATGGCCACTATCCCATTTTGAGACTGAGTGTCAACTGACTCTTAGAGATTTTAGGTCTTTTAGGTAGGGTAATTGGAAACTGATTTGCTCGCTGTTATGCAAAAACAATGTATCAGCAGCCATGATATGCAAAATGGAAACAGACACGGTCACGTGGAATTCTCTGTCAGAGGGTAAGAGGTTCCATCAGAGCCGTCAGAGCCGTTCGGAATATCCTGGTGTTTCCGACCGAACCAGAGTTGTTGCTGATGTATAGGGGCAATATCTTCTGTGTTGATGTCACTATACTTAAAAATGTGCACCAACAGATCGTGAACAGAGCATCAAGAATTTTCATTATTGCATCTGTGATAATGCAAGGGCTATGCTACTGCATTTGCACAGAATCGAAGCATTGCCGGCCTGTATAGGTAATATGTTATGTGTTGATGTCACACCAACTAATAATGAGCATCAGCAGAGCATCAACAGAGCATCAATGATTTTAATTATTGCCTCTGTTATACTCCCAAAGCAATGCTACTGGGTTTAAACATGATCGAAGTATTGCCGACCTATACAGACCATATGATACCTGGCGATATCGCTAGACCTCAAACAGAGCATCAACAGAACATAAACAGAGTTTCAACAGAGCGTCAACAGAGCGTCAACAGAGTGTCAACAGAGCGTCAACAGTGTGTCAACAGAGTGTGAAAAAATTTCAGTATTGCATCTGTTATTATCCGAGGGCTATTCTACCGCATTTACCCATTATCGATGTATTGCCCTCCTTGATAGGTAATATGTGAAATGTCAATATTGCAACACCTACAAGTGAGTATCAACATAGCATCAACACAGCATCAACAATATCAATTGTTGCATCTGTTATAATCCAAGATATATGCTGCTGTATTTACCGATAATTAAGGTATTGCCTGTCTTTAATGGCAATACGGTAACTGTTGATATCACTAGACCTAACGATGATCAGCAACTGAGTGTCAACAGAGCGCCAACCGAGCGTTAACGGAGGGTCAATCGACCATCCACAGCACATCAACAGAGGATCAACAATTTTCATTAATGCATGTGTTATAATCCGATGAATATGCTACTGCATTTGCCCATCGTCGAAGTATTGCCCACCATTATAGGTAACAAATTAAATGTTGATATTGTGACACCTCAAAATGAATGTCAACAGAGCGTCAACAGAATGTGAATGATTTTCATTATTGAATCAGTTATATTCCATGGGCCATGCTAACAGATTTTCCCATAATTGAAGTATTGCCTGCCTTTATGGGCAATTTATTGAATGTTGATATCGCTACACCTAAAAATAAGCGTCAACAGATCATCAACAGAGCATCAACAGGGAATCAACAATTTTCATTATTGCATTGGTTGTAATCCGAGAGCTATACTACTGAATATACCCATAATCGCAATATTGCCTGCATGTATGGACAAAATGTCAAGTGTCGATATCGCTAGACCAACAAAATAGCGTCAACAGAGGGTCAACAGAGCCTGAACACAGCATAACCAGAGTGTCAACAGAGCATCAACAAGGCATCAACAGAGTGCCAACAAAGCATCAATGATTTTCATTATTGCATCTGTTATAATCTGAGAACAATGCTACTCAATTTACTCATAATCGAAGTATTGCCTGCCAGTATCTGCACTATGGTCAGTGTTAGTGTAGGCAACAGGTCCAAAGTGCCATTTCGGTTCCAGGTCCAGTTCCGACCCAGAACCAGGCCATTACAACTGCTGTCCACCCAAAACCCGCTCTTCAGGAGTCAACATTTCTTGCTGCAATTAAGTATTGGAGTTCTCATCGTATCGCGCCAAAATCGACACGTGAAATATGCAGTTTGAGGCCCTGATTCATCTCGCATCCTCCAATCTGCAATCGTCCCAATTGTCATGGAGTCCGAATGGAAATCCAGTCATTTTGGCATGATTTTCGGCTGAAGTTCAATGCAACTCAATGAACATTGATCTGATCGCAAATCAGAGAATGTGAGATGAAACAGGGCATCACTCTGCACATTTCACGTATAGATCAGGTTGTGCTACCATCGGAATTCCAATACAGAATTGGACCCAAAGTTATAGGAACCGTGAAATAGATCCGCGGTCAGGTTCCAACCTGTCTCTATATCCTGTGGGTAACCCTGTTATCCGGGTAACATGCCGGACTTGACCATCCAGTCCGGTTCCAAACCCGGACTCCAGCTGGGTAACCTGGAACCATTGCTAACACTAGTCATTGTCCATGTCACTACACCTAGAAATCTGCATCAACTGAGCGTCAACAGAGCATCAAGAATGTTGGGTGTAGTATCTTCAATAATCCAAGGGCTATGTTACGGCTTTTATCTATGATGCAAGTATTGGCAGCCTTTATAGGCAATATGGTTAATCTCGATATTGCTACACCTAACTATTAGCGTCAACAGACTGTCAACAGAGTGTCAACAGAGCCTCAACAGAGAATCAACAATTTTGCATGCAGCATCAATAATATTCGCGGGGCTGTGTTACGGCATTTACCCACGAACAAAGTATCGGCCACCTTTATACTCAATATGGCCAATATCAATGCCGCAATTCTTAGAAATAACCGTCCACAGAGCATCAACAAAGTGTCAATGGAGTGTCGACAATGTTTGTTAATGGAAGTAACGTAAGTGGAAAAGGATTTACTCCCAGTTATGCATAATCGACAGAGTGGCAGCCTTGATCCACACAACCGGTAGTATCACGGTCGCTGCCCCATTCTGAAAATGCTTGTCAACAGTGCGTCAACGATTTGTGGTCGTGTAAGTGCGGTAATTGAACTGTGATTGGGTAGCTTTTATGCATAACCGAGGTATTGGCAGGCTTTATCGGCAAAAGAGAGAGTGATAAGGTGACCACCTCATGCTGAGAATGAGCGTCAATGGAACATCATCGATTTGTAGCTTTGCCTCTTGGGTGATTTGTGTTCAGAATGGTTGCAGACATCCATTCATGAAATATTGGCAGCCTCTGAACACAAAATCAGCAGCTACACGCTCCCAGTCGCATCCTGAAAATGCACGTCCATGGAGTATCAACCACCCAGATCTTCAGGAACATAGCAGTATTATTGACCGCCTTGATAGTCCAAAATACAATAAATCAAAGGAAAAACACAGATTCTAAATTAATCGATATCACAAACTGCACATTATGCAAAAACATATTGTTGTGTGTTTACAATACGATTTTGATAAGATACCATGAACGAAGTACAAAAACAAGAGAATTCTATGAATCTATACATGGACGTGCTGGGCATCCCGCTGAGAACCCGCACAATTCACACAAGTTGGGCGTTTACCATTGAACTATACCGTAATTGATGGTTCGGGTTTATTAACAATCCAGGCCACCAATGTGGCAACAGCTTGGGTTGGACCTGGATCCTGACCCGAAGTGATGGTCCGGAACCGTTGCTATCACTAGCTTGCGGGTTATCTTGTCCTGTTGCTAACACTATCTAGGAATCTACATATGATTTCACACGATCCTCATTTTCAAATGCACCTTGAATCCCGCTCAAGCACCGCCTGCAGTGACTGCAGACATATTGTGTGTTGATCGGTAGATATATAGACACATAGATGAGAATACAAACTGAATACATGAGTTTTAACAATCGTTAAACGATAAGTAGTAGCTAAGATATCATGGCGCACCAGTCGCATTCCTAAATACCATGTTGTTTTTCCGAGGCTTGTTTACTGGGACTCAAGGCATACATAGACTTTGGGCTGGTGCTCTGAGGCTTGTCGTCACTCTACCGAGACTGGTTGCCAGCGCGCCAAGACTTCTCGCCAGCCTACTCGGACATATCACAGGTGCACTGAGACTTCTTGCCAGCACTCCCAGACTTGATGCTCGTGCTCTGGGGTGCTCCCAGGTGCATACAATGTTCTCTCCGGCCCTCCAAGGTGTTCCCATCCTGAATACAATCGCGTGCATTATACTTCTGTACCAGTGATCAGCGATCACAGCTACTCTGAAGGCTGGCCGGAATGTCCTCATAAGGTCCGATAGTGTTCTGAGATTGACCCATCCAAGTTTACACTCGACAGCCACTCAGATACGCCAGGAGACATCCACCGTCGAAGATACATTTTGCTGTTGTCCATACTATGACCACCTAGACATCTACACCAGCCAGTTGCTCAAGGTGAGTTTGAATACTCTTTGGTGCTATCTTTTATGCATGCATTCCAATCAGCACTGTGAACCTGGAATCTCATCCGTTACTGGTATTGGTTCCTCATTTTATTATTCAAGGGACTGTTCTCCAATGGGATCAACAATTATCTTCTTCTGAACAGCTTTAGCAGTTTCACAGTAGATGCAGTAGTTTTGTGATATGTGTTAAATTCACAGTGTTCTACAAGAATACCAGACTCCTTCAGCAGAACGCTGTTATCACTGCAGTGGTAATGTTCATCACACATATGACAGAATCTAAAACCTGGCCTGACTGATCGAGGTATTTCCAACACCTACAAAGATAGTAATAACAACCTTTCACCTTGCAAGGTTCTCTAATGACAGACGTAAGCCTAACGACTGATGGAAGTCGCAATACGTATAACTATTTGCTGGTCCACTGGCGAAAGCGTTACATTATTCCATCATGGCAAACCACTATAAATATTAGAGAATTCACTACTGTAAAGATGTATACTTATTGTGCAAAATCTGCAGTTGCTGGGGTGAAAGTCTCTTAATCCACTCCAGTGAGAACAATGAAACAGAAAATTTAATATCTACGCAGTTGGTGTATACGAATATCAGTAGTTCAAATTTACCCAAAGTAAGTTGTGTGATGAATTTCACAAATGTTTGGCTAAGTTTAAAGACTAACCTGACTGGCTGTAGCCACAATAAATGTGCACAATAAAGTATATATATATTAATGTACTACAGATAATAAACTGAATTTCTGATGATGAAACTTCTTTATAGTAATATCTGCAAGTGTGGAGAATCCCAACTCAACAAGTTACATACTTTGCTGTTGAATATAATTAGTATTGGATAGTGTGGTAGACAATTTTCCTCTTGGTCCTAATCTAGACTCTCTGGTGACAGCATAAATATAGGTTATCTAATCTTGAATGTCTCTTGGATTAGCTTTGGCACCTTCAGAGAGTGCTTTAAAGGCCTTGCTGCATGTTATTAGCATGGTGGTTATTGTAAGGATTTACAGTGTGGTGATGTCTCCAGTCCCTTTCCCCTCACTTTTTCTTGCATCTCAATTTGGCATAGGTTGACTTAACCCAGCTTAATCTGGCATAGTCCAGCTTACAATGTGATGTATGTCATAGACGTGTCGATTTTATACTACCACTCACACTAGGCAAAGGCCGGGGTACGATGCCAACGTCTTCCGTTCTTCTCCGTTCTTCATCACTCTCCTTCTCCATCGCCCTACTCATTGACCTGTCCTCTCCTACGTTTCCGACGACCGAAATTCTCCCTTATCTCCGATCACTATCGGCCCCTGTAGCTACCCTAATCGCTTCCTGTGTCTAACATTCCTTCCACGACAACCGAACTGCGTTTAGCAAACTACAATGGACATTGAGGCGATGATGCCGAATTCACCGCCGCCCGCCGAAACAGTTCGAAAATTGAAACGCCCTGAATTACTTGAATACCTGGAACCAATCCTTTCGGATTTTCCTAGACTTGGAAGACAAATATTTGTGGGTGCTGCCATGGATGGTGAGGTGTTCCTGGAGCGTTGTTCCGACGAGGAGTACTTGTTTAACTTAGGTATGCCACGAGGATCATCCTCCAGCCTTGCGATAGAGGTACACAAGATCGTCAGAAAAGGAAAATCGGCTAAGAGTATGTTTCCGCTTGTGTTAGGTAATGTTCTCCGGAGAAGACTAGCAGCTAATAGTGTTGTAGGGAATATCGAGCTCCAATGGTAGAAGCTAAAAAGTCGCGTATCGAACAGGATACTAGCCATGATTACGTCACATATAAGATAATATGTGAGAAGCTGCAGCGCTTACTCTGGAAGAAATGAAAGCGCTGCGTGATGCCATCTTTACCTCGGAGACGGTCAAAGTGCCTACATTCTGCATTGAAGACACCGTCACTGAAGAGCTGACGCATACCAAACTCTCATTGGATAGCGTTATCCAACAGTACTTGTTCGAATACCCCAGAGAGGATCAGTCAAAGCGGAAGCAACTTCTGCCGTGCGGTTCGAATGAGCTACTTTTTCGAGAGGCGTACTGTGAAATGATGCAGTGCATATTTGAGTATGACAATGAGAATGGATATACGTGACAGCGCAGCAACGACAATGACAGCTCTAAAACGAAGCCTTCCAACCGCGATAAATCTCACAAAGGTTTCATAATCACTGCACACCCTGGGATCGGAAAAACCCGGGTCTTGTCCGCAGTTCTTGTTGGCCAGCTACTTATTGGAGGCAAGAAAGTCTTACAGGTTGGTTTCAAAAGGGATTACAGGCATCTTCTATTCGATCATATTGGGGTCCGTTATGTAGACGAGCTCCCCGGTTGCGCCAAAGTCTTCCAAGACGTGATGGTGTGGGCTCTCGTGGACCAGCAGCTGAAACGTCGACTTCAAGATCACAGGATTCAAGAATGGCTCGTGGTTGCGATATCCAGTGTTCCTAAGCGGCCCGGCCCAGCCTGGCCACCGCCAAGGCAGGCCTCCAAAATCGAGGCCGGCCTGATCTGAGGGTGGCTGTGATGGCCCGGCCTGCCGCCAGGCTTTTTGCGGCATAGGCTTTTCAAATGCAGGTCTCAGATTTTGCGGCCGGGCCGGCCTGGTCTGCGTGCCGCTTAGAAACACTAGTGACCAATGATTCCACCAGTCCGGCATTGGACCGGTCCAGACCTGGTCCGTCCAAGTCCAGTCCAATCCAGTCCGAGAAATTTTTGGGCCGGGATCGGACAAATCCCCACTTTTTCTGGACCTGGACTGACCTGGCCTGGACTGATTTGGACCAGTCCAGCACAGTGTCCTGGTTTAGGGTATTTTTTCACTGTATCAGTCTATCAATGGGGGGAATATATCTCGATGGCACCAAATATACAGTCAGAACTGTCATAATTTCACCCAGAGTGGGTATCCAGAGGTGTGCGGTGATAAATGTGAGGATGAGTCATGCTTTCAGTGGTACTTGACTAAGAAACAGTGTCAAGATTGCAAGTGTGCGCGGACTGGTCCAGACCAAGCCCGTCCAGTCACAGACAGCCAGTCTTGGGCTCGGTCCGGTCCCACCTAACAGTTGGACCGGACCGTACTGAGCCCTACCCCAGACCGGGTCCGTCCGGATTGGTGGGATCATTGCTAGTGGCATCTTCGCTGAGGTATGAAAATTACGAACAGCACGACAAAGAATGCTAGCTGCATAAATACATTATACCTTCATGGATGTGGCCTGAAATAGTTTTGGCTTGGTTAGTCACTGATTCCTCATTCTCCCGCTATTGTCAATATGTACTCATAAGCATTTTAGCCCCACTCCCGACATAGCGACATTGCGCGCCATTTTGGACCTCTACAACAAATATGGACCAGTTGCCTGGCTGCTTCTTGACTAATTTTCTCCCGCTGCCAACAGCAGTGGGGAGGCACTAGATGATTGTATATTAGCTTATGAGTGAAAACTTGATACAAAAATGGTGGACTCCCTTGGTGCAGATGCGGACATTTTCAATGAAAGTCATTTCGGCACCAATGACACATTCTATACTTCTACTTCAACAAGATATTAGTCCTAATCAACCGTATAAATGTATTTCAATACTAGGATCTCTACAGATTGCTACACCTTGGATTTGTTGTACCGTGTCCGCTGTGCTGAATCTCTCTATTGATCTAAACTGACTAATCTCTCTAAGTCTAATTGACACGTACACAGGAACTAGAGTGCATGCGGCTTCGCCGCGCTCAACCCTGAACCAATCCTGGTGATAACCGTACTGAAATCAGCTCCACACTCCTCCAGGGTGGTATCAAAAGAAACCAAGATAGAGCTTGCCTGAAGCTGCTCCCAAATGATCAATCATGGCTGCAGCTCCTCCGAAGCAATCAACCGTGCCTGGAGCTCCTCCAAAACAATTATCCTCTCGCTCAATGCCTCATTCCTGCAACCTTCACATCCAGCCGCTTCTCATCCGGTCGGAATCACCCTCCAATCTGGCGTGCCACGCCCACAAGACTTCCTAGACCTCGACCAGTGCTCTCAGCCCGCGCATTATCTAATATCTTCATCCCAAAGCCGTTGACAGGCACAATCCACAAACCCCGATCCATAAGCCGCGATTGTGACAGCAAGTTGTGTGCTCCTTCGATATGCAAGACGTTTCTCACGACAACCTCATGATTTCGGCCGTATCCTGGCAGCCGAAGTCTCAATCGCACATCTCTATATCCGATAGCCTTGCCTGCGACCGTTCCAGCAAAGTCGTAAATATCCCGCTCATCCCTATTGGTGTACTGCGTATACCGTATGAACGCCTGCCCATCTCCGCAAATGTGAGAGGTGGTGGAACAATCCAGTACCAGCTCTCCTTCGATGGGTTCTCTCCGTTCGTAACTGTCATTGTATCGTTCCGAATTGATGTCGTTGTCATCGCTGCCGTAGCTGCAGTCTCTGTCGGTGCTGCACTCTCCACTTGTGGGGTGCATAGTCAATGCTGTGCAATGTGGCCCATCTTGTGGCATCAGTCGCGTTCCTGAGTATCCCTCCAATTCGTGTGGCGATGCTTCTTCTAGCCCTCTGAATTACGGCTCTCACTCTCACTGCCGCTATCACGTGTCTTCCGAGTCTTCAGAGTATGCTTTGAATTCCACTTCTCGCTTTTCGTCCGGAACTTTGAGAACGTGACTGCCACCGCCGAATCGTCTTCCTTCATTGTAATCGCGATTCGTGGGCTTTCATCTTCGTAACACCTCCACCGGGTTGTCGGCCAGGATGTCGATCTTGTCGTACATCAACAAGGTGAAAAACCTCTAATTATCATCCTGAGGTATACCCTTCATCAGGTAGTAGATGTGCTCGCTCGTTGGCATTGAACCACCCCCAGTTCAACTGTCTGAGTCGGCACAGATGTTGAAGTCGTTCACGTACCCCTGGATCTTCGATGCATATTCCTGCACATTTTCGCAGTCGCTTAATCTCAAAGCTGACATCTCATCTCCCAAATTCCACACATTCAACTTCACCTTCGACTTGTAGTCCTCCTTGAACTGATCCCAGAGGGCCTTCGTGTCTTTCTGAGCGCCATACTGCTACTGCAAAGACCTCTCCATCCTGAGGAGAAGAGTCGACCACGCGATTCCATGCTGCTTCATCCATCCTTTAAACTCAGGCGTGTCCTTCGCGTCTGGTGCTTCGTCTGTACCATCGACAATGCCGAGAACCTGCTTCTATTCCATGAGTATTTCACTATCCAAACTCCAGCTCTTGTACTGCGTAATATCAAACATCTTGATCGAGATCGCTGTCGATTCGGCCATCTTGTGGTCCGTCCACGTGTCAGATCTGTCAGTACTCCTCCGAGATCGTATTGATGTTGCCGCAATTCCAAATCCCGGCGAAGTACCCAGGCTCAGAAACTGTTGTATGGTGTCCGCTGTGTTGAATCTCTCTATTAACCTAAACTCACTAATATCTCTAAGTCAAATTGACACGTACACAATAACTAGAGTGCATACGGTTCCGTCGTGCTCAACTCGAAACAAATCCACATCACAACCGTACTCTATCAGTTCTACAGGAATGGCATGAAACCAGGTTTTCTTTTCAGGAAACGTATGGAATCAAAATACAGACAACTCTTTGAATGGCTAATGTGTCACCTATCTATGTCAACCGCAGCTAGTTCAGTATTTGAGGGTAGAGGAAATAATGTCTTTTGTTTGGGAGGAGTATTCGACTGTATCTGCCTGATGACTAATCAAAGGCACTCAAACATGTACAAGAATTTTTGTATTATATGAACTTGTTCATCCAAGCTATTACAGACCAAGGTTACTGTTCTTCTAAGAAATCATGCTGGAGTCAATTAGATTTTCATACTGAAATGCCCACTATCCATTGTGGAGATCTTTCCCAACCTGAACCAGCAAAGGGCAATAGTTGATTCGAAGCAAGATACTAAGGAAATTTACAATTACAGAAGAGACTCAACATCTAGCTCTACTGAAGCAACTTTAGTTGGACAGATTGCATTGTAGTCTGTATCAATGGTGGTAATAACCAATAGGCAATGTCTCATTCATATCAAATGGAAATATGCATACTGTAGATTGTGACGGCTTACTAGCTCATCATTCATGCAGTGACTGGTAGCAGTTATCTACAATTGTTAGGATACTATGAGTCTTCGATCATTAGCAATAAACTTAACACAAATCTACCCATAGTATCCCTCACCATCGTATATCCAATTACTGTTGCTTCAATACGGAATCTCTCACACTATCAGCATATGTGCTCCATCTGAGCTGTTGTCGATCATAATCACCAGATGCGATGAGTAATTCTGGAGTCAGGTGCATTAGGCAGTTAAGTGTGGATGCAGATATTCCTGGTTTAAAAAGAGGGAATATCTGCAATGCGTTTTGCTGCACACACAGACCTTCCGAAGTAGCTTGTAGTAAGATTCTGCTTCACTGCTGGGTGTCATTCAATCTAAAATCATATATAGTTGATTAGTTGGAATATATGTGTGGGCTGATGGGACAATATACAACTGGTAGCCAGCGATAGACCAAGCCATATCGTTAGTACTGCCTACCATGTTCAGATGTACCAGTACTGTGATATTGTCCGAGACAGATGGCATTAGAGACTGATGGCATGGGATAGCGGGCCTCAATGCCAGCTGGAAAAATCTCATAATAGACTGCTTCACTTGCTTTCTAAGGGAGTCCGGTTACAGAAAGCCACTTGTGAGGAGAGGTGGAGTATCTATTCACAGTGTCATAAATACATTCAGTGTGTGTTGATGATTTGGCTAATAGATGGCTCCAGAACCGTTAGATAGGTAGCAACAATTGACACTAGTGATAGCAACTGTGCTGGACCGAGACTTCGGGTTGGGGTCCAGGTCAAAACAGAACCATTCCCAAAATGTGGTGTGCGGTAGTTAATAGCCCTGAACCATCATTTCAGATAAGTTTCAACGGAAACTTCCAACCCGGTATGAATTGACTGGGTTGCCATTGAGCTGTCCATCGGGTCCATCTGTAGATCCATACCATGCTCCTGTGTTTACTATTTGATAACAGTATTTTCTCAAAATCACTTATTCAGCATCCACCAATCTCGGCATCCATGTGTTGCACTTTGTGATATCGATAATTCTGATATTGGTGTTGTTTTTATTATGTTTAAAATTTTGGACTATAAATGTACGCAACAGTTATGTCATAAGCTCAACTATGCGCACAATGGATTGATAACTGAATATGCCTGGTCACATATTGTTCACCCTCAGTAGACATTCATATGTATGATGTTGTAACTTAGATGTCATGAACTGTTTTGCCTAAAAAGACTGGCATCACCTTGTAAATAAAATATTGTCACAATGCAACGCTTAGGTTACACACGATCCAATAACAGAAATTGTTGATATGCTGTAGATGCTCATTTTCCGGATGTGGTTGGGGGATTGTTGCTACTGTTGGTGCGTTTAGAGGTAGCAAATATCTTATTTATGAATACCTGCAACCAATTGCCACTTAAATTAACCAAGACTCACAGCCAAACATCATTGACTCTGTAACAACACTCATTTTCAGAATGGAGTTGTGACCGTATTAGTTTCCCTTTAGCATACAAAGGCTTACATTATGTTGGGTATACATAACTGCAACAAAATCACATTTCAATTATAATACTTGGATGACCAAAAATCATTGACACATATTGTAATATATTTACCATTCAAAATCCACTGCCATCCTTAGTTGTATTCGTAATGATATTACTTGATTGGTTGCTTTCCGGACTAATCATGTCTCCGCTCATTGGGGAAGCCAAGCCCAGTAATACTCTTGCCCAGGTTACTGGTATTTTGTATCAATATATATATCTGGCTAAATGATATATTTTAGCATCTATACTTCTGTTCAACAACAAATATTCACCTGTGACTGCTCACCATTCTGCAATAATAGTTCTCTATATGTCATTCTCTGTCAAGCACCATAAAGAACCTGGCGAAAACATATTGACACGTTCTGTCCTACTTTTTCTTCCTTCCCTAATTCCTCTTTGTTTCCAATGTACAGACTGTCATTAACCTGTCTTCAAACATTTTGATTGACCTGCATGTTGCCCCAATCAATCTGGTACAATTTGGTGCGACACTGACATGTGGGTTCACTGGGCTTTCTGCATCCTGAATGCCATTGTCCAGCACTCTGTTGGATGCATCAACTGCCTACCAGTCATTTTCATTCACTTTCAGACTAACCAAGTTACCGTTCCAGTATTACCAATGTTCAGTGTCCGGATTGATTGCAGGTACACATATCATATCATGTTACGCTGATTGACAGTAAATTCTCGTTAGTTGGTGGACATTTATTTGCTGAGCTTGTTCTCCAGTCAGTTTCAATCTAGACACAGCTGGTTGCAAAGGTGATCTTTCAAATAAGTTAAATGCAGCCACACCATCACATTAACAGTTAACCATGGTGCTTTGACGATATCTTCAATGCCACAAATGTATTCAACAATAGTCATTTACTTGTTTTAAGGGAGAAATTCATTCTGTGTGGGACGCAGGTTTTAGCTGTGCTTCCACATTGCCAAAAGATTGCAACCCTTTGCCATTCTGTCCAATTTTCATTCCTCAGCCTAGCACTTCGATTCCCTGTGATTTCGTGTTCTTGTTGTGACCAGTACAGTCTCATGATCGACCAATTTCGCATAATGTATTCACCCAAACTGCCTTATGACAACTTTGTCATGATTAGTGTTTGTGATTGTTCTATCCCGTTAGAACGGTTCCGGCTCAGAGTTTGAACCAACACCGAACAATTGCAACAGGCTTTGACACACAGAAACGCAGACCGTTGCAGTTGACCCGGTTTTGGCACCAAATACCCTGCATTTCAACATCTCCATTGTGCCACCGGTTAAGTATTTGAGTTCTGATCATATTGTGACATGATCAGTCCATAGATTGTGAAGTTCTAGCTGCTCGTCCACCCGCCAGTTTCAGATTTGTGATCAGACCACTATTCATAGAGTCACTATTGAAAACCGGCTATATTCGGCATAACTTTGGCCTGATTTAACAGCAACTCAACGAATATCAGTCGGATCAGAAATCTGACAGCGCGAGGTAAAAGAGCGGCTAGAAATGCACACTCTGTGTACTGATCATGTCCTGATAGTATCAGAACTCAAATATATAATGGGAGCGAAAATTGCACGAACCGTAAAATAGAACCGCAGTCCGTCTACAACCTGGCCAAACAACTGCAACTATATGTCCGGTCCGGGTTACAACCACACAACAACCAAGCCGGTCGGGTTTTCGGCCGGGTCTGGAACCAACCCGACCTGAACTGCCAAGTAAAAAGTGGACCGCTGGCGGATTACTCGGACTGGTTGCTAGCAGTAGGCACGATGGGCCTGACATCTAATTGTTGTGTGCCTCCTACTGAATGCATTGTACGCAAGAAATATGTTGGCCTCCACTCTGACACCATGCCGTATCAAAGAAAACATCATCTATGCCACATTTAAGATATCACTGTGGTAAAAGTGCATTTCCTCTTCTTCATGACACTAGTAAGTGATATCTGGTATCCATAATGTACTCCTATTATCCTTGGGGTTGCAATGCAAATCATTCTGGTTCAGATTCATTTGCCATCGGTGTTTTAGCAATGCAGGCATTAAATTCAACTTGAGCGTTGGGGCTTTCAATCAGCCTGCATCATGGTCGCTTCGTCCTGGTGTTTTTCAAGACACATGTTCTGGCATTCAGTATTCTTCATCATCGCTGGCCAAAATGCATTGGTCAAAACCAGATTGGCCACGTCCAGAAGCCATTGCAGAGGAGAAGAGATTGTTGCTTGGTACTAATTCAAGTTAAATGATGGGCAAACTTCTCTATTTGGCACAGTATTCAATATCCCCATGATTCAGAAACGCCTCTTTGTGTCAGGTAATATAGAAAGTTGCATCCTCAAGATTAATATCCATTCCCTTGTCCCACTTCATATATTGTCATAACATCTGGATAGGATCCAGGAGATCTGGTGAAATGAGACGCATACCTGTCAATGGAGTAACTTAAGCATAATACTTGGACAGATTCTGTCGTGCAAGCTTCACAGTGACATATCACTCTAGCTATATTTAGGTGGTCTTCCGCCCTAAAGCATGCTTTCCGACTGTAACGGGCGGGGTCGGGCGCAGGTGATATGGATATTGCAAGACTGAACTCGAAGTGCGTATCGAGGGACAAAGATCGGAATATGTTTTCAAAGTCGTACTATTATTTGCTATACAGGAGAACGAGTAAAGAGAGAAGAAAAGGAAATCCTCCAACACCATCGACACTCTCTTTATATACAATTCGTCTGCCCCTTCTCGAACCATTCTCCATGCTCCGATGTACCATCCGAATCTTATCCCATGATCTT
>Ga0307512_10002968_pt1 | contig 20462 bp, 15 predicted proteins | sample 14_EM_MG_FD_200267 | JGI IMG/M metagenome (GOLD analysis project Ga0307512, IMG submission 200267) | Populus trichocarpa ectomycorrhiza microbial communities from riparian zone in the Pacific Northwest, United States - 14_EM | ecosystem: Host-associated > Plants > Roots > Unclassified | place... | reverse complement strand
GTCACACGCCGCGAGATCCTCCGCCGTCACCGAGTCCACGACATGCACAACGACCGATCTTGACATCGGTCACTAGATTCTTTTCGCTCCAAGATCTGGGGCTGTAGTACCAGGTAGGGGGCCATTCATGATGTTGGCAACAGTTTGACGGATCGCCCAAGATCAAGATGATGCAGGCCACGCTCGCCCACGCCGAATCGCCCGGGCGCGCCTCGCCCGAGATCCCGATCCGCCCATCATGCAAAGACTCGTCAACCACGACGCCCGAATTCCCACCGGCTGGACATGGCCGCCAATCTGCGGAAATCCGACAAGATGAGCGTGGGCCGCTCGCGCCAACGTCCCATCAAGCGGCTCCACCCATCAAGCATTTCCGCTGGTCAAGACGCTGACAACCGCGACAGACAGCCGGACCGAGCCCATATCCCGGCAAAGCCGCCGGTGGAATTCCTTCAAAATCGAAGATCTCGCCCGGTGCGCCCGCCCATATCACGAAGCTTCCGGCGCCCTTCAAGCGGACCAGCGGTTGGGGCGATTTGCGACACGAATTATTGGCCGCGTGCAAGGTATCGCTAAGGATTGCTTTAGCAAGATGAAAGCGTAGGTTCCGGGGAGTAGACAATGATCAGTGCAGGTGCGCATGAGGCGCAGTCGTGCGCGTTGCCGGGGGTGTCCAGCATTTGACAAGATCGACCGGTGGGCTGGGCTCGGCAACGCCACGCCGCCATCTGCGCATCGCGGCGGGCAATCCGCTGCTCAACCACGGCCGAGCCGGCCGCCCCGGCACGGGATTGCAGCGCGTGGCGATCGGCGCGGAAGAAGCGTACAGTGTATGCGTTTGCCCTGATTGCGGGTGGACGCAGCTACCTCGGCCGCGGCTGGGGATCCCTCAGGAGGACAGCTAGTGGCCGGTTCGCGCATCGTCTCGCTCGGGCATTACCAACCCGTCCGAGTCCTCACGAACCATGAGCTGACGACCATAGTGGAAACCACCGACGAGTGGATTCGCAGCCGCGTCGGCATCGAGACCCGGCACATCGCGGCCGAGGACGAGTCCATCGACGAAATGGCCGAGCACGCCGCCAAGAAGGCCCTGGCCGAGGGCGGCATCGACGCCGCCACCATCGACTACGTCATCGTGGCGACGTGCACAGCGATCGACCGCTCGCCGAACATCGCTGCCCGGGTCGCCCGCCGGCTCGGCCTCGACTCCCCGGCCGCCCTCGACCTCAACGTCGCCTGCGCCGGGTTCACCCACGCCCTCGCCACCGCCGACCAGGCGATCAGGACCGGGTCCGCCACCGCCGCCCTGGTCATCGGCGTCGAGAAGCTCTCGGATTTCACCGACTGGACCGACCGCACCACCTGCGTGCTGGTCGGCGACGGCGCCGGCGCGGCCGTGCTGGTCGCGGCCGAGGAACCGCAGGTCGGGCCGGTCGTCTGGGGTTCCGTGCCGCAGATGTCGAGCGCGGTGCGGATCGAGGGTGTGAACGGCAAGTTTGCGCAGGACGGGCAGAGCGTCTTCCGCTGGGCCACCCAGTCGCTGCCAGCCATCGCGCGCAGCGTCTGCGAGCGCGCCGGCATCGCCCCCGAGGACCTCGCCGCGATCGTGCCACACCAGGCCAACCTGCGGATCATCGAGCCGCTGGCCAAGCGGATCGGCGCGCCCAACGCGGTCATCGCCCGCGACGTGATCGAGTCCGGCAACACCTCGGCGGCCAGCATCCCGATCGCACTGTCCAAGCTGGTCATGCGCCGGGAGATCCCGTCGGGCGGGCCGATCCTGCTCTTCGGTTTCGGCGGCGGCCTCTCGTACGCGGGCCAGGTCGTCCGCTGCCCATGATGCCGTGACCGCTAGCGCGGCGGCATAAATCTCCGCGAGCCGGCCGGCCAAGAGCCGGGCCGGTCTGGCGATCGAAGACCGTCAGCTTTCCGAGTTACTGGTCGTCGACTTTCGCGAGAAAGCCACCCACCGCCTCGATCACCGCAGGATCGCCGAGAATTCTGCGGTGCCCGAGGCCCTCGGTGACGATCAGTTCCGATCCGGCGTACGCATCCGCGATGCTGCGCCCATGGTGGACGGGCACCTCCTTGTCGTTCTCGTCGTGCACCACGAGAACCGGCACGGCGATCTGCTCGGGCCGGGAAATCGGCGAGAATCGCTCCCAGATATCGGTGAGCGGGTGGAAATAGTGCTCCGTGCGCCGCCGCAGTTCCCGGCTGATCGCCGGGCGCAGCCGCAGTTGCGTGCAGAACGCGTCGGCCAGGTCGGCGAACCGGCTGACGCCGCTGATCGACACCAGCGCGCCCGCCGTCGTCCCGTTACGCACCGCCTCGAAGGCGCAGAGGACGCCGAACGAGTGACCAACGATGCCCCGGAACGGCCCGTGCAGCTCCTGCAGCCGGGCGATGACGGCCGCCTGGTCCACAATGGTGGCCGAGACGCCGCCCGAGTCGCCGTGACCGGGTGCGTCGTACGCCAGCACGGAGAGCCCGAGCCCGCTCAGCGCCGGCACGACCGCGGCCCAGGACGCCGACCGCGACTGGAAACCATGCACCAGCAGGACGGGTCGCGGCCCCTCGCCCCACCGGTACGTGCGGACCTTGGTTCCGTTCATGTCGACATCGGACGTCTGCGCCGCCGCCATCACCGGCTGCTGCGCGGGCGATACCGGCGCGCGACGCATCGGCTCGATGAACAGCTTGAATGCCTCGCGGCCCGCCCTCCGGGGGGCCACATACGAGATGGCGTTGAGACGAGTGCTGAGCGGAATCGCCATGCTTCCTGCCGATCAGTTCGGGTCTAGTTGACCTGCCGAACTCTTCCGGCCCAGAACGTGCCACGCAAGTCGCGTCGCAGGATCTTCCCACTCGGGTTACGTCACCGGGCGCGGGCCGAACCGGCCGAGTCTCGGCGACTCCATTGGAGCGTGAACCGGCTGCGCCCGGCGTACCGGCCAACCCGGCCGCCGCCTAAAGCACGAGTCCACCATCGATACCGAAGACCTGCCCGGTGATGTATGTGGCGCGCTCAGAGAGCAGGAAGCCGATCAGGTCCGCGACCTCTTCGGGGGTGCCCGTGCGGCGCAGCGGGATCTTCTGCACCATGGCGGACAACGACTTCTCCGTCATCGCGCCGGTCATGTCCGTGTCGATGAAACCGGGGGCGACCGTGTTGGCCCGGATGCCGTAACGCGCGTACTCCTTGGCGATGGACCTGGTGAGGCCGGTGATCGCCGCCTTGGAGGCCGCGTAGTTGGCCTGGCCGACGTTGCCGTCACGGCCGGCCGTCGAGGAGAGGGTCACCACGGCCCCTCGGCGGCGCTTCGCCATGCCAAATAGGGCTGCCCGGCAGGCGTGGAAGGTGCCGTCGACGTTGGTGCGCATGACGACGGCCCAGTCATCGTCGGCCATCGACACCAGTGCCTTGTCGCGGGCGATGCCGGCCGAGGTGACAACTGCCGCCAGCGGCCCGAGCTCGTCCTCGACGCGTCGCACGAACGCGGTCACCTCGGCCGCGTCGGTGACATCGACCCGCACCGCCAGCCTTTCGGCTCCCAGGTCGGCCGCGGCTCGCTCCACTTCGCTCGCTTCCTCAGCCCGGGAGTGGTAGCAGAACCCGACGTCATAGCCGGACTCCGCGAGGCGCAGCACGGTTGCCCGGCCGATCCCCCGCGAGCCTCCGGTCACAAGTGCCACCGGGCGTTCCAGCATGGTCATCCCCTCCGGGTGATGGTGATCGTCACGTGCTCGGCGGCCAGCACGGTCTCCCCGTCCACCAGCGCAAGACCTGAGAAAATCGCTGCGGTGTCGATGCTCCGGTCGATGAAAACCCGGTGTTCCAACATCTCACCCGGGTGCACCGCCCTCGCCACGCGGACCCCGCGCAGCGCACCGACGAGCGGCACGGCGACCGTCCCGGCGCCTAGCGACAGCAACGCCGCACAGGCCTGTAACCATGATTCGAGGACCAGGTAGGGCGCCAATCCGCCCGGCCCGCACCAGGGATCGCCGGCCGAGACCATCCGCCGGGCGATCAGTGCCACGCCGGGTTCCGCAGCCACGACCTCGTCCAGCAGCAGCATCGGCCAGCGATGCGGCAACAGCTCGGCCGGATCTGTGCCGGTCACGCCACGCCCGCCCGCAAAGTGATCCGGCACGCAACGCCGCGATCGTGGCGAACGATGCCCCGGACCTCTCCCTCGGTCCCGCCCGAAACGGAGACCGTAAGGCGATCGCCGGGCCGGACCGGAGAAGTGAACCGGGCGCGTTCGACGGCCAGTTCCGGCCCGCCCGACGTCAGGCCCAGCGCGGCGGCCGCCTGACACACCAGATCCACGAGGCAGACCCCCGGCACGATCGGCTCGCCGGGATAGTGCCCGGCGAAGACGGCCGATTCGGTGTCCACCTCCGCGGTCATGCTGTCCGGCGCCGTGCGGGTCATCGTCCAGCGGAACGGGGTCAGCAGATCCGGAACAGCGCGCATCCGACGCGTCCTTCCGCATCCACCGTGGTGGCGACCCCGATCCGGTCCGCGGCGCCCGGGTGGGTCAGCAACTCGACGATCTGGAACGCGGTCGACACCGCGCCGGTGTTGCCAACTGCCTCTGCCGTTGCGGTAAGCATCGGTACGTCCGCGAAGACCTCCGCCACCGCCGCATGCTCCGCCGCCCCGAACGGGCCGCCACGTGCCGACGGCGACACGGCGTACACCGCCGAGGGATCGCCCCCGGACCGCTCGAGGGCCCGGCGAAGGCACCGGACCAGCGCCGCACGGATCCCGCTCGGGTCGAACCAGACGCCGAACTCCACCGCGATCACCGCGGCCAGCGGGCTCCGGCCCTCAGCGACCGCTCCGGCCGACTCCAGCAGGAACATCACGCAGCCCTCGGCGCAGGAGCACCCGTCGTGACCGGATCGCGCCGACTCGACCGCGGCGCGATCATCGGAGTACTCGTCCACCGCCCCCCAGACCGTCGCCTTCGCGTGCCCGTTGTGCTGGAGACGGCGCGCGTAGTTCAAGGCCAGCAGACCTGTCGCGTGACTACCGCAGATCGTCGCGTTCGGGCCCTTGATGCCATGCCAGATCGCGCACTGCCCCGCCGCGTAGTTCATCAGCGTCCGCGGGATGTGGGACGGGTCGACGTCATAGGGCTTGTCGCGGGTCCAGCTGTCGCGGACGAAGTCCGACACGCTCTTGATGCCGTCGTTGACCCCCAAGACCAGACCGATCTCGTCCGGCAGGTAGTCCCCGAACGGCGCCTCGGGGGTGCCGACGCGGCCGAGGAGTCGGCGGGTGGTGGCGACAGCCAGCCCGGCCGCGCGGTCCATGGCGCGCGTTCCGGTGCGCCCCAGCACCTCGCGCACCTCGAACCCGTCGATCCTGGGCCGAGGCGGCGCCGGGTGGCCCGCCGCCGCGCGTAATCCGGCCAGATGCGCCTGCGCGCCGTGCCCCAACGGGGAGTACGCGTCCCACGCGGTGATGACGGTTTCCGTCACGAGTCCCCCTCATAGCGCCCGAGGATCAGGACGGCGTCGTTACCGGCGAAGGCCAGCGAGTTGTTCTGCACCACTCGCAGGTCAGCAAGCCGCGCGGTGTTGGGAACGCAGTCGAGGTCGATCTTCGGGTCGGTCTCGTGGTGGTTGATGGTCGGCGGGATGAACCCGTGCTCCAACGCCAGGGCACAACCAGCCGCCGCGACGGCGCTGGCCGCGCCCATCGCGTGACCGAGCATCGACTTGAGCGAGCTGACCGGTGGGCGGCTGTCGGCGAACACCCGACGGATCGCCGCGGCCTCGGTGATGTCGTTGGCCCTGGTGCCGGTGCCGTGCGCCGAGATGTAGTCGACCTGATCCGCCGTGACGCCCGCGTTGGCGTGCGCGCGGCTCATGCACCGGGCGACGCTGTCCTCGTCCGGTGCGACCGGGTGGCTGGCGTCGCACGCCAGGCCGTAGCCCAGGACCTCGGCGTAGATGTGCGCGCCGCGGCTGAGCGCCGAATCGAGGTCCTCCAGGACCAGCATCGCGCCGCCCTCGCCGGTGAGGATCCCCTTGCGGTCGCGATCGAACGGTTGACACACCTGCGGAGCGATGGTGCCCAACCGGTAGAAGGTCACGAACGTCATCCGCAGCAGCGCGTCGACGCCGCCGCACAGTGCCAGGTCGACCTCCCCCGCGGCCACGGCGTCGAATCCGTAGCCGATGGCGTAGTTGCCGGCCGCGCAGGCCGTCGGGATCGTTACCGCCTCCGCGTCGGTAAGCTCCAACTCCCGCGCCACGTCGATCGAAAGCCGCGACGATGACGCCTTCGCCGCCGCGAGCCTGTCGACCTCCGCGGTGCCGGACTCGATCTGGCCCTGGACGATCCGGTCCAGCTCACCGGACTCGCCGTAGGTGGTGCCTACGGCGATCATTACGCGGCGCTGGCGGACCCACTCGGTTTCCAAGCCGGCGTCTTGCAGGGCAAGCCGGGTGCTGGCGATCGACAGCTGGGTGGCCCGGCCCAGGTCGTCCGGGTCGAGCCGGGTGATCCACCGCTGCGGTACGAAGCTCGGGAGCTCGCAGGCGTTGGTGTGTGCAAACCCTTTGACGTCGAACGCGGTGATCGGCCGCACCCCGGAACGCCCCTGGCGCAGGGCCTCGGTGAACTCCGCAACTCCGGTGCCGATGCTGCTGACCACCCCGAGACCGCTTACCACGACGCGCTTGCGGAGCCGGTGGTCAGGGAGCATCGGACCGGGGCTCGCGCATTGCCGCGATGACCACTTCGTACGTGCTGCGCACGTCGTGCATCTCCGCCAACCGCGACTGATCGATTGTGATCTTGAGTCGGCGCTCCAGCGCGGCCAGAATCTCGATGCCCTGCAACGAATCGGCCTCCAACTCGTCCCAGAAGTGTTTAGTCCAGCCAACATCGCCGACATCCACCTCGACGATATCCGCGACGATCTCCTGAATGGTGTCGCGCATAGCCTCGTCGATGCCTTCTGTCTCCATCTTGCTGTCCCCTCTATATTTTTCCGGCCACGATGGATACCACGGCCTACTTGACGACGAACTCAACCGCCGCCGACACCACGTTCTGGTCGGCGAGGATGCGCCGATGGCCGAGACCCTTGGTCTCCAGATACTCGGCCCGCTCGTACCCGGCGGCGATCTTCCGGCCCTGCGCCACGGCGATCTCCTTGTCGTTCTCGTCGTGGATCACCAGCAACGGGACCTTCCACTCCTCGGCGCGATGTGTCGCCGAGAACCGCTCCCAGATGTCGGTCTCCGGCCGGAAGAACTCCTCGCTGCGCCGGCGCAATTCAGCAGTGATCTGGGGGCGCAGCCGCAACCTCCCGCTGAACCACTCGGGCAGGTTGCCGAAGTCGCACACCGCACCGATCGTCACCATGCGCTGCACATCGACGCCGCTGCGCACCGCGTGGTAGGCGCACAATCCGCCGAAGGAATGCGCGACGATCCCGTGGAAGGGGCCGTACTCGGCGGTTACCGCCCGGACCGCACCCGCGACGTCGACGATCGTCGCCCGGGTGCCCTCGGAATCGCCGTGCCCGAAGTTGTCGAAGGCGACCGCGGTCATGCCGAGCCGGTGAAGGCCCACCGCGAAGGCGGCCATGTTCGACGCGCGGCCCTCGAAACCGTGCATGAGCAGCACCCGGCGTCCGCTGTCCCCCCAGCGGTAGACCGCCAGGCGGCGGCCGTCCACCGACAGACGGTAGACGGTGGCCAGGTCGTGGACCGGCTGCTCGGCCGGCCGTACCGGTGCGCGGGGACCGGTGCGGACGAACAGCGGGAACGCGTAGTGGCCGGCCAGCCTGGGCGACAGGTAGGAGATCGCGTTCAGGCGCCGGCGGATCGCGGCGGGTGAGGTCAAAAGCTTGCCTTTCGGGCTGGTTGGCTCAGTTGACATTGCGGGTCCGGCCCTGCCAGAACGGCTCCCGCAACCGGCGTCGCAGGATCTTGCCGCTTGCGTTACGCGGCAGGGTGTCGAGGTAGTCGTAGCTGGTCGGCAGCTTGAAATCGGCCAGCCGGGAACGGGCGTACATCATCAGCTCCCGCGGGCTGGCCTTGGCACCGGGGGAAAGGACGACGAAGGCGTGCACGGCCTCTCCCCAGCGCTCGTCCGGAACTCCGACGACCGCCGCCTCGACGACGGCCTCGTGCGTCGCCAACACATTCTCCACTTCGGCCGGATAAACATTCTCCCCGGCGACGACGATCATGTCTTTGATCCGGTCACAAAGGAACAGGAATCCGTCCTCGTCCAGATATCCGGCGTCGCCGGTCCGCAACCATTCGTCCACCAGGGTATGCGCAGTGGCCTCCGGAAGTCCCCAGTATTCGACCATATGAGCGGGCGTACGGATCCAGACCTCGCCGATCCCGCCGGGGGGCAGCGCCACGCCGTCGGTGTCTCGTACCTCGATCGCGAAGCCCGGATACGGCCGTCCGGCGGCCAGCGTCCGGGGACCACGGACCACGTGCTCGGCCGGCGGTAGGCAGACCGCGGTGTTGCCGGTCTCGGTAAGCCCGTAGATCTGGGCGAACTCGCAACCGATCCGTTCGACGCACTGGCGCATCAGGCTCTCGCCGATCGGCGAGCCGCCATAGACGACCTTGCGCAGGCTGGCGAAATCCGCCGCGGTGACCGAGCGCTCGGACAGCATCAGCTGAAGCATCGCGGGCACCACGCAGGTCACCGTCACGCTGTGCGCGCGGATCGCGGCAACCGCCTCGGCGCTGGTGAACGTCCGCAGTGCCACGTTCGTGACGCCGGCGTTGAATCCCTGCGTCGCCCACCACAAACCGCCGATGTGGAACCCCGGCACGCCGATCAGGCTGACGTCGCCCTCCCGCCAGTCGATCCAGTCCAGTCCCGCTCCGGCGAGCGCGTCACGAACGCGAAAGAAGCTCCGGTGGGCGAGGACGACCCCCTTTGGTAGGCCGGTCGTACCGCTGGTGTACATCTGGACGATCGGGTCGTCGGGACCGGCCGCGTGGTCGAGCGCGGCATCGGAAGCATCGCCGAGCCACCGCACGAAACCGGGGCCGCCCTCGGGCTCGGCGACGATTTCGATCTCGGTCGGCGCCTGCGCCAGGTGCTCGGCGGCCCGCTTGACGACCGGCAAGAACTCGGCTTCGGCGAAAACGAGCCGGGAGCCGGAGTCCTTGAGAACGTGCTCGACCTCCGCCGCGGTAAGCCGCCAGTTCACCGGGACCAGAACGGTGCCGGTTTTCGCGCAGGCGAAGAGCAAGACGTAATAGTGTTCCGAGTCCTGGCCGAGGTAGACCACCCTCGTCCCCGGGCCCGCGCCGGACGCAAGCAGGGCCCGCGCCGCCCGGTTGCTGCGTCGGTGCAGGTCACCGTAGGTGAGGCGACGGTCTTCGCAGAGCACCGCGGGCTGGTCGGCCTGGCGACCGGCGTGGAACGCGATGGAGGCGTCGAGGGTCGTCAGTTGGCCGAAGTGCATCGGAACTCCCGTCCAGTCATGACCATCGGTGGCTTTCGGGCCAGTAGCTGCGTCCCGCTTGGGCGGCGGGCCGGCGCGGTGGCCGTGGCACGGAACCGGCGACCGACTCCACCACCGTGTGGCAGGACGTTCCGGTAAAGCCGAACGAGCTGACCCCGGCGATCCGATTCGGCCGGCTCGATCCGGCCGGCCCGCTCGGCCACGCTGTCGGCTTGCGGGCAACCGTGAGCGACAGCGCCTCCCAGGCGATCTTCGGATCCGGGACGTCGAAGGCGGCCTGCGGCGGAATCTCGGCATGCTGCACCGCCAGCACGGCCTTCATCAGGCTCGCCATCCCGGAGACGGTCTCCAGGTAACCGAGGTTCGCCTTGACCGAGCCGACCGGCAACTCCGGGCCGCCGGTTCCCTTCCGGGCGTACGCGTCGGCGACGACTTCGGCCTCGATGACCGCGGCGAGCCGCACACCGTTGGCCTGCGCCTCGACGTACCCGACATCGTGCGGCATGACATCGGCCGCACGCAGCGCGTCCTGGATCACCCGGGACAGCCCGAGCGCCGACACCGCGGTGATCGAGTCACGGTCCCCGTGCTGGTAGACCGCCGTACCCTTGATCGCCGCATAGGCGTTGGCGGTCTCCGACTGGCGTCGCAACACCAGTACTCCGCAACCCTCGGCGCGGACGTAGCCGTCGGCCGCGGCGTCGAAGGGCCGCGCGTGCCCGGTCGGCGAAAGCATTCCGGACCGCGCGACCACACCGAAGGCGCCCGGTGCCAGCGCCAGATGGCTCGCGCCGACGATGGCGACATCGCACTCCCCCGACCGTAGCGAGGCGCAGGCGAGATGCAACGCCGTCAGCGCCGAGGAGCATGCCGTGTCAACCGTCAGCGCCGGCCCGACGAGCCGGAAGCACGTCGCGACCCGGCCGGCCGCGGCGCTCGCGGCGCTGCCCGGACCCATGTGGGCAGACAGGCCATCGATCCCGACGCCGTTACGGATGGCGGCGTAGTTGTACTCCACGTCGCTGGCCGCGGCGAACACACCGGTACGCAAACCGGAGACGTCTTCAAGGCCCGCGTCCGCAAGCGCCTCGGCCGTGCAGGTGACGAGCAGGCGCTGTTGCGGGTCGAGGAACAGAGCCTCCTCCTGCGAGATACCGTACCGATCGGCATCGAAGACGTCGATGTCATCGAGGTAGGCGCCCTTGGTCAACAGTTCCGCGTACGGGGCGAGATCCGGTGCGTCGAGATTCCAGCGCGGCCGCCCAGTGCTGTCCACCGGGATGCATGGCTCTCCGCCGAACACGACCCGCTGCTGCTGAAGGGTCTCCCACAACCCCGCGGGGCTGTCGACCCCGCCGGGGAATCTCATGGCCATGCCGGCCACGGCTATCCCCTGGGTAGCCGCCAGCCGCTGCCGCGCGAGCATCACCACGAGCTGTTTGGGCGACAGCCGCTGGATCGAGTCGATGTAGTCCTTCACTGGTCACAGGCTCCGCAGGGCAGCTAGTTCGGCGTCGATGTCCTCGTCGGCGAGCACCCGCAGCGACTCGATCTCATCCGTCGCGGCGATATCGGTACGGGTCGCCGGCGCCACCTGCCCGTCGATGTACTCGGCGAGCTGCGCGGCCGTGGGGTAGTCGAACAGCGCCGAGGTGGGCAGCTGGGTCCGGAAGATCGACTCGAGGGCGTTCTTCATCTCGACCGCGGTCAGCGAGTCCACGCCGAGTTCCAGGAACCTGGCGTGCGGCGAGATGGCCTCGATGCCGTCGAAGTGCAGCAGGGCCGCGATGCGTGCGCGGATCACCTCGTTGATAGCCGTCCGGCGCTCGACCCGCGGAAGCGCGACCAGCGCCGCCAGATCCACGGCCACCGTGTCGGCGGCGGCCCCGCTCGTAACCTCGCGGTACAGCGCGTTGTCGATCGTCCGCTGAGCGGCAAACCGGTCCCAGTCCACCTCGCCGACCAGGACCTGGCCGATCGGCTGCCCGAGCACCTGCCAGAGCGCACGGGCGCCGGCCCGCGGCTTGACGAACCGGAAACCCTGCCCCTCGACCGCCTTGGCCTGCTGGGCGGTCAGGTTCGCCGCCATGCCGACCTCGGCCCACGGGCCCCAGCCGATGGCCAGGCCGGGCATGCCGCGCGCCTGGCGCCAGGCCATGACCGAGTCGATGAACGCGTTTCCGGCCGCATAGTTGGCCTGGCCCGAGGGGCCCAGCGCCGCGGCGACAGAGGAGTATCCGACGAAGAACCGCAGGCCGCCGGCCCGTGCCGCGGCCTCGTGCAGAGCCCACGTACCGTAGACCTTCGCCTGGAAGACCCGGTCGATTTGTTCCCAGGTCATGGCGGACACCGGACCGTCGGCCAGCACACCGGCGGCGTGCACCACGCCACCGAGTCGACGACCGCCGTCGCATGCCGCCGCGACGATCCGGTCAACCGCGGCCGGGTCGGCGACGTCGCCGGTCAGGAAGCGCACCTCGACGTCCGGACCCAGGTTTGCCCGGATCTCCCCGGCCTCCTCCGCGCCGGCTTCCCGGCGGCTGACGAGCGCGATCCGGCGCGCACCGCCGGCCACCAGCCGACGCGCGCTGACCAGGCCAAGGGCGCCAAGACCGCCGGTGATCAGGAATGTCTCGTCCGCGGCGAGTTCCGGCTCGGGTTCGGAGCCGAGCCGGTCCGGCTCGCACAGGTCGATCACCAGTTTGCCGACGTTCGCCCCCCGGCTGAGGACGCCGAACGCCTCCTCGATCTCGTCGAGGGTGTACGCGGTGGTCGTGATCGGGGCGATCGAGCCGTCGGCGAGCAGCCCGGCGACGGCCTCCAGGATTCCCTTGTTGATCTGCTGAAGCTCGCCCTCGGGAAACTCACTGAGATCGAAGTTGAAGTACTCGATGTCCGGGCGGGCGTCGCGGACCTGCGCGGCCGACCAGATGCCGATCTTGCCGAGCTCGACAAACCGGCCGCCCCGCGCCAAGGTGCCGATGCCGGCCGGCACGAAATCGTTGTTCAGGCTGTTGAGGACGATGTCGACGCCACGGCCACCCGTGCGTTCCAGGATCTCATCGGCGAAGTCCAAGGTTCGCGAGTTCAGCACGTGCTCGATGCCCTGGGCGCGGAGGAAACCGTGCTTGGCCGGGCTCGCCGTGGCGAACACCTCGGCGCCGGCAAGCTTTGCCAACGCCACGGCGGCCTGGCCGACGCCGCCCGCCGCAGCATGGATCAGAACCTTGTCGCCAGCCTTCATCCGCGCCAGCGTGTGCAGGGCGTAATGCGCGGTGACGTACGCCGTCGGCAGGCCCGCGGCATCGGTGAAGCTGACGTTCGCGGGCTTGCGCACGGCCATCACCGACGGCACGGTGACCCGCCTGCGCAGGCACCCCAGATGGCTGATGACGACCTCGTCGCCGACGTCGAACTCGGCGTCGGGCCCGGCCGCGAGCACCGTGCCCGCGCCCTCGAAACCCAGCGGCAGCGGACGGTACTCGGTGTCTGTGTCCTCGGCGTGCTGTTTGAGCATGCCGAGGGCGTTGAGCACGTCCTTGAAGTTGAGGCCGGCCGCGTGCATCCGCACCTGGATCTCGGTGCCCCGCGGCACGTCGTCGGGCACCGCGACGCGCCGGATGCTGGCGAACTCGCCCGGAGTCGGAGTCGCGAGCTCGAAGTTGTCGTCGGTTGGGCCGGTCTGACCGCTTGCGACGACCCGAAGCACGTGGCGCTTACCGCCGCGGTAGGCGATCTGGTACTCGTCGGCTTCCGCGTTCTGGCACTCGTCGAGCAGCGGACCGTAGTCACCGGACAGGTCGACGAGGGTCACGCGGTAGGACGGGTTTTCGGTCCACAATGACCGGCCGAAGCCCCAGAGGGTCGCGGCCGCCGACGGCTGCCCGGGCTCGGCCGCGTCCGCCGACACAATCTGCGCCGCTTCCGTGACCAGCCACAGCCGCTGGCCCTGCCCGAAGCCGTGGTCCTGCAATACCCGCAGCAACGCGAGCAGGTCGCGGTAGTTGTGTTCGCACTCCACACGCAGCGACTCCGCGGTCGTCTCGGCGGCCTGCGCAGGAGTCCAGAACCAGCAGACGTCGGTGGGGCGGCGCTGGGCCAGTTGGGCGGCCGCCATCGAGGCGTCGGCGGCGTAGCGCAGCTGCAGGCCAGCGGCCGAGGACCGGTTCGCGAACCCGACGCACTGGTCGGCGGTCCGGTTCACGATCAGGACGTCGCGCGGCTGGTCTTCGGGCCGGCGTACCGTCGACCGCTTGAACCAGCGCAGCTGGTGGAACAGCTGGCGCCCTCCTCCGGTGGCGACGACACGGCGGAACCCCAGGCCCCGCACGATCACAACCGGCCGGTCGGCGTCCAGGAGGATCAGGTCAGCATTCTGCTCGGCTCCCCCGACGTCACCGCCGGTGATCCGCAGCAGGCTCCGCAGGCTGCCGCCCTTGGGCTTCCTCAGCAGTTGCACGGTGCCGAAGCCCACCGGGAGGTAGGTCTGGCCGTCGCCGATCAACCCGGCAACGGACTGGATCACGTTGTCCAACAGGACCGGCGGAAGGTACTCGGACGGGCCGGTGTCCTGCCCCCGCAACGCGGCGACGGCCACGCCGTCCCCGTTGCGCTGCAGCGCGGTAATGCGCCGGAACTCCGGGCCGTACGTCAGACCGAGGTCGTCGAAGTCGGCGTAGAGGTCGTCGATCGACAGTTCGGGGCCGGCTTCGGCGTCGGTGGCCGCCGCGGCGAGCAGTTTGTCGCGGGTGTCGGCCAGTTCCGGCAGCAATCCGTCCACGTCGTCGATCTCGGCGGTGACATGCAGGCGCTCGATCGCGTCGTCCCGACCGGCGATCCGGCTGACCACCTCGACCCGTACGCCGTCATCGGTCGACCGTAGCCGGGTCAGCATCTCGGTGTCGTGGTCATCGGACAGGATCAGCGGCTCGTGGATCCGCACCTCGCGTAGCGGAAGGCTGGTCTGGCCGAACGCTGCGTCCTGCAACGCCAGCAGCAAGTCGGCAAAGCCGGCCGCGGGCATCACGACCTGCCCGAGCACGACGTGGTCCCGCAGATATCCCGGGTGGTCCGGGTTGACGGTCGCCGCGAAGATACGCAGCCCGGCTTCGCGTTGTTGTAGGTCGGAGACCTCGACGCCGAGCAGCGGATGCTGCGCTGCGCCGGTGCCGTCGGAGCGACGGCGCCGGCTCTGCGGCAACCAGTGACGGCGGCGGTCGAAGGCGTAGGTCGGCAGCGTGATACGCCGGGCCCGGGTGCCGCGGTGGAAGGCGGGCCAGTCGATCGCGGCACCGGCGAGATACGCCGTGGCGAGCGAGCGCCGCAGCATGTTGTCCGTCTCCTCGGCGGGCCGCATGCTGCCGATCCAGGTGTGCTCGGCGGCGTCGATGCAGCGCCGGCCGAGCCCGATAAGTGTCGCGTTCGGCCCGACCTCGAGGAACACGTGCGGCCCCCGCGCGGCGATGGCCCGCATTCCGGCGGCGAAGTTCACCGGGGAGCCGATGTGCCGCACCCAGTATTCGGGCGTCGAGACCAGTTCGAAGGACGCCACCTCGCCCGTGACGTTGGAGATCAGGGTCCGGTCCGGTTCGCCGAACGCCACGTCGGCGATGGACTCCGCGAACTCCTTGAAGACCTCAGTCATCAGGGGGGAGTGGAACGCGTGGGACACGGCGAGTGCCTTCGTCCGGATCTCCGCCTCGGTCAGCTTCGCGACGATCTCGGCCAGCGAATCCTTCCCGCCGGACACCACACACTGGCGCGGCGCGTTGACGGCCGCGAAGGCGACGTCGGCGTAGCCGGTCAGGAACGGTGCCACGGCGTCCACGGGGGCCTGCACCGACACCATGGCGCCCGGCGCCGACACCGACTGCATCAGTCGCGACCGTACGGCGACCAACCGCACCGCGTCCGGCAGCGAGAACAATCCGGCCACCGCGGCGGCCGTCACCTCGCCGATGCTGTGCCCAATCAGGACATTCGGCTCCACGCCCCAGCTCATCCACAATCTGGCGGTGGCGTATTCGAGGGCGAACAGCGCCGGCTGCGTGTAGCAGGTCTGGTCGATCTCGGCGGGATCCGCGGTCTCGCCGAAGGCCAAGGCCCGGATGGACCGGCCCAGGTACGGCTCGAACAGCCGATCGCACTCGTCCATCTGCTCCCGGAAGACCGGATGACGCTCGTAGAGCGGGCGGCCCATGCCGACGTACTGCGAGCCCTGACCGGTGAACAGCATGGCCACCTTGGGCGGTTCGCCGACGGGCGTTCCGGCCTGCTCGGCAAGGAGGGTCAGCAGGCTTCCGGTCTCGGACACCACCCCGGCGATGCGGTGGCCGAAATGGGCGCGACCGACTGCGGCGGTATAGGCAATGTCGTGCACCGACGCCTCGGGGTTCGCCTCGACGAAGTCACGGTATCGCGCTGCCTGCAGCCGCAGAGCCGTCTCGCTCTTCGCGGATAGGGGGAACACCGTGCCACCATCCGAAGCCGGCGCGCCGTCGGCTACCGGCCGGGCCGGGGCCTGCTCCAGTACGGCGCACGCGATCGTCCCCGCGAAACCGAAGGAGTTCACGATCGCCCGGCGCACCGGCGCCTGCCACGGCGCGCGTTCCGTGGGTATCGTGACCGGGTACTTGGCCCACGGGATGTGCCGCGACGGCTTCTCGAGATGCAGGTGTGGATAGAACTGGGCGTCGCGCAGTTGCAGCGCGGTCTTGATGACGCCGCCGATCCCGGCGGCGGCCTCCATATGCCCGAGGTTGGTCTTCAGGGACGCCACGACGACCGGCGACTCAGCGGTGTGTGACTCGCCGAAGACACCGGCGATGGAACGCATTTCGATCGGGTCGCCCAGCGAGGTGCCGGTGCCGTGCGCCTCGACGTATTGGATATCGCCGGGGTCCAGCGCGCAGCCCCGCAGCGCCGCGCGCATGACCGCCTCCTGCGCAACACTGTTCGGTACGGTCAGCCCGCCGCTCTCGCCGTCCTGCCGGACGGCCGTGCCGCGGACCACCGCGATAATCCGGTCGCCGTCGCGCTTGGCATCGGAGAATCGCTTGAGGACGATCATGCCGCAACCCTCGCTGCGCGCGTAGCCGTCCGCCGAGTCGTCGAAGGTCTTGCAGCGGCCGTCCGGTGACAGCATGCCGGCCTGGCAGAACACGATGTGGTTGAGCGGATGGTGGATGGCGTTGACGCCACCACAGATCGCGATGTCGCACTCCCGCCGCCGCAGCCCGGCCACCGCCAGATCCAGGGCCACGATGGAGGAGGAGCAGGCGGTGTCGACCGCCATGCTCGGGCCGCGCCAGCCCAGCAGATAGGAGATGCGCCCGGGTACCGCGCTGTGCGCGATGCCGGTCCCGGTGGTCGGGTCCAGGTCCTCATCGGCGAGCCCGGCGACCTCGAGGGTGTAATCGAAACAGGAAATGCCCAGGTAGACGCCGCCATCCGTGCCACGCAGCGAGGTGGGGTCGAGGCCGGCGTCCTCCAGCGCCTCCCAGGTCGTCTCCAGCGCCATCCGGTGCTGCGGGTCGACGAACTGGGCCTCCTTCGGGGAAAGGTTGAAGAAGCCGGCATCGAACTGGTCGATGCTGTCCACGAAACCGCCGCCGGCGACATTGATCCGGCCGCGGGCCGCGGGGCCGGGTGCGTAGTAGTGCTCGACGTCCCAGCGGTCGGCCGGTACCGGCCCGGTCCCGCTGCGGCCGGCCCGCAGGAACTCCTCGAACTCGCCCGGCGTCCTGCTGCCACCGGGAAAGCGCAGTCCGACCCCGACGATGGCGATCGGCTCGTACTTCTCCAGCAGCAGCTCGCGGAGCAGACCGTCCGAATTCTCAGACACGGTTTCGTTACCTCCCCTACGCCGCCGAGGTGCATCCCCGTCGACGGTGTCGCCCGATCTCGAGTTCAGGTCTCGTACAGGTCGCGGATCATGTGATCGACAAGGCGCCGATTCGCTCCGCCGGACTCGGCCGGGCCGTTCCCCGGGTGCTCGTCCCCGGGGGCCGCGGGCAGCACCGCACCAGCCAGATAGTCGACGATCTGCCGCACAGTCGCGCTGGTGAACAACACCGAGGTGTCGAGCTCGCAGCCGAGCTCGTCCTCCAGTCGTTGCTTCACCTCGGCGGCTTTGAGCGAGGTCAGACCAAGGTCAAAGTAGTTGTGGTCAAGTGGAACCTGCTCGTCGCCGGACATCATCAGAGCTCGCCGGAACTCCTCGAGGACCAGCGCGCTCAGCGCCCCGCGGCGGTCGGCCCGCGGCAGGCTTAACAGCCGCGCCCGGGCCGGCGTCTCGGTTTCTGCCATCGCTATGTCACCGGATTCGTGATCGCAAGCTTGACCTGGCCCCGGCAGTTTCCATCGGTCTCGTCCCAGAACCGACAGGCCGTGCGCAGCACGACCAGCGGCTCCCAGCGCTCGCTCCGCTCCAGCTTCGTCACCTCGGTGACGGTGACGCTGCCGGAGAAGTGTTTGCCGCGCATCTGCCGCTTGAACGTGCTACGGAAGTCGACGATCAGGATGTTCGGGAGCTGAAGCCGGAAGAAGTCGTCCAGCGCCCAGCCCGCGAACACCGGCAACAACCCCTCCTTGACCGACTTGGCGATCAGGTAGTAGGCCATCTGGTTGTAACAGATATTGAACTCGACGGCGTTGAAGTGCCCGGTGTCGTCGATGTAGCAGGAGTCCCCGATCTCGAACCGGCCGGTGGCCGTCGGGCCGCCGGAACCGTCCGGCCCCGGCGTCGCGTCGACAACCGCCTCCGACAGGTAGCGGCATTGCGGCAGATAGACCTGCATGACCCGGGCACGCAACGCGTGATCGTCTTCGAAAAGAACGCGGTCGGGCCGCAGCTCGTTGTCGATCTTCATGTCAGACGGTCACCATGATCTTCCGGGGTGATCGGATGATGTAGTTCGGCCGCCAGACGACCTCCTCCGCCGAAGCGTCCAGCGTCATGTTGGGGAACCGCTTCAACAGCATGTCGAGCATGATCTGGATCTCCACCCGGGCCAGTTCCTTGCCCGGACAGTGGTGCGCCCCACGGCCGAAGGCCCAGTGTTCCTTCGGGCTCTCGCGGTCGAAGTCGAGGACGTCCGGCTGCAGGAAGTGTCGCGGGTCGCGGTTGGCCGAGGAGATGCTCAGGATCACGGTGTCGCCCTTGGCGATCTGCTGGCCGGCGATCTCCATGTCCTCGATGGCGAACCGCCGCAACGCGTTGTGCGCCGAGCCGTCCCAGCGCAGCAGTTCCTCGACCGCCGCCGGAACGAGCGCCGGCTCCTCGCGTAGCCGCTCGGCCTTGTCCGGCTGGGTGAGCAGAGCCAGGATGCTGCTGCCCATCGAGCCGACCGTGGTGTCGTAGCCGCCGATCACCAGGAAGAAGGTCATGCCGACCATCTCCTGCTCGGTTAGCGGCTTGCCGTCCTCGTCGACACTGAAGATCCAGTGCGACATCAGGTCGTCCCCGGGCTCGGCCCGCTTGCGCTCGATCAGCCGGTAGATGAATTCCAGCAGAGCCTTGCCGGCGGCGCGGGCCTCGTCCAACTTCCCGCCGAGCAGGCCGTCGCTCCATTCGCGGAACTCACCGCCCATGTCGCGGGGGATGCCCAGCAACTCGATGGTGATGGAAATCGGCAGGGGGGCGGCGAGCAGGGTCATCAGGTCGCCGCCGCCGTTCTTCTCGATCTCATCGAGCAGGCGCGCGGTCTCGTCGACGATGACGTCGCGCATCGCCTCGATGCGCTTGGGAGTGAAGGCGAAGTTCATGAATCGCCGCAACCTGGTATGCAGGTCGCCGTCCTCCATGTGCAGGTTCCCGTCGCGGACGAACTCGGGAATGATCTCGACGGTGTAGTCGCCATTGGAGTGACGACGGTTGCGTACCAGACGACGATCCTTGAGCAACTCGGAGACGTCGGCGTAGCGCGTGACCAGCCACACCGGAGGCCCCTCCGGCAGGCAGACCCGGTGGATAGGAGCATCCTCGCGCAGACGCGCGTAGACCGGGTACGGATCGGCGTAGAAGGTGGCGTCGAACGGAACGTCCAGCTCATGGACGGGGCATTTACCAGGCATCGTGTTTACCTCGTTATGGCGTCGAGGGGTCAAACGGTCACGGGCAGCTGGCGCGGAGCCCGGAAGATGTAGTTGGGGCGCCATGCGATGTCCTCCGCGGGCACCGCGAGCTTCAAATTCGGGAACTTGGCAAGCAACTTGGACACCATCACCTGGAGCTCGATGCGGGCCAGTTCCTTACCCGGGCAGTTGTGCGGGCCGCGACCGAAGGTGAGGTGCGCGTTGTCCTCGCGGTCGAGGACGAGTTTGTCGGCGTCGGCGAAGCGGCGATGGTCGCGGTTGGCCGACCCGAGCGACAGGAGCACAGTGTCGCCCTTGCCGATCGTCTGCCCGGCGATCTCCATCTCCTCGAGGGCGAACCGCCGGATGGCATTCTGCGCGGAGCCGTCCCACCGCAGGAACTCCTCGACCGCCGCCGGCATGAGCTCCGGGTGCGTCCGGAGCCGTTCGGCCTGCTCGGGATTCTGCAACAGGCCGAGAACAGCGGTGCCGAACGAGCCGAAGGTGGTGATGTAGCCGCCCAGCAGCAGGAAGAACGTCATGCCGACGACCTCTTGGTCGGACAGGCCGTTGCCGTCCACATCCTTGCCGTGCACCCAGTGCGACAACAGGTCATCGCCCGGCTCGACACGCTTGCGGGCCATCAGCTCGTAGGTGTACGTGATCAGGGCACGGCCGGCCTTCTGGGCATCGTCCAGCACGCCGCACATGATCATGTCGCTCCACATGTGGAAGTCGCCACCCATGTCGCGCGGGATGCCCAGCATTTCCACGATGAGGGCGATCGGGAGCGGCTCGGCGAAAGCCGTCATCAGATCGCCGCCGCCGGCCTTCTCGATGTCCGTCAGGAGGGAGTCGGCGACCTCGTTCATCCGGGGGCGCAGCGCCTCGATGCGCCGGGGTGTGAAGGCG
>Ga0307512_10002967_pt1 | contig 20462 bp, 21 predicted proteins | sample 14_EM_MG_FD_200267 | JGI IMG/M metagenome (GOLD analysis project Ga0307512, IMG submission 200267) | Populus trichocarpa ectomycorrhiza microbial communities from riparian zone in the Pacific Northwest, United States - 14_EM | ecosystem: Host-associated > Plants > Roots > Unclassified | place... | reverse complement strand
AACTGACATGGCGGGGTCGGTTGCCATCGTGCTTGTTGAGGATTGAGGAGGTGTAGAGATGAGGTTTGAGTCCAGGCTGATATTTGAGTATTAATGAGGGTAGTGGCTGGCGCTGCGCACCGCAGTGCGCCGTGTTGGTCGTTTGTCCATCGATGGTTCGTTGATGATTCTCCACTTGGTGAGACGGCCCGTGCGACCGTCACAAGCGAGGGTTAAGAGTCCTTTTTATAAACCTGCTCGAGTACCTTGCTGACCCTCTCCCGCTAGTGCTGTAGTTCAGGTCATCACGTCAGACTGATTTGAGACTGCATTCCGATTTGAACCCGACGAGATGAAGCAGACCACCCCGACTATCGCGATTACTCCCGCAATACAGCCGATGCTGGCACTCTGCAAGTTCCGAAACAAAAAATACTTCTAGAAATACTATGCGCCTTCTATAATACAAGCCAGAATCGTTCCGAACTACAAGTTCGATGAGAAGTACTGTACGCAGCAACTCTGACCAGTTTCTCCAGCAGATAAGGTCGTATTCCCACATTCGTCGGTTCGTTAAAGCGGCGCTCCGCTGCCCTGGGTTGGCGCCCTTTCGGGCCAATGATGCCAAGGCACTCTCCAATGAACCAAGGACTCGGCTTGCCGCGGAGTTTCGCAACATCGAAACGAGCGATGAAACCTGAACTGCCTGAGCCTCACTCCTCGGCCAAAGTTGATCTCAACTCACTAAGAAGTCTCGGGTGAACGTGCCCCGTTCTGTCCGCAGCAGTCGGATCGTCGGTGATGGTTCGCGATGCCTTGCGAACTGGTTGGTGATTGGACATCACTGTACGCAAAACGCTATCAATTCTCACACCCGACCCGGGAAGTTCTCCGTAGAGGCCCTGCCGCTAGCCGATGTCAGTTCGGGCACCAGCATTGGTCCAGCAAAGCAGCCCTGGTGTACACATTCAGTCGTCCTGGTGCCTATCAATTATACAGTTTTCCACGTCTTCCTTCAAACGGTCGTGCCTTAATGCGGAGCTTGCAACGTACGTTGTTTCGGGTGACATTTAAAGGGCACCCAGCAGGGCTTATCACTTTTACCAGATAACGGCACGTGAGAACAGCAGACTATAAACGGGTACGGCGTAGGGATCCAGTCATTTTATTTGCGGGTGTCATGGTGCCGTGGAGCCAACAAACGACGTGTACCCCCACCCATCCTTGTTTCGTCGGCGAGGCGTAACGAAAGGGGTATGTGGACAATGGCAGCGATGTGGACCTGTCACTGTACCTATGTGCTAACCGAAAATGAGGCGTGAAAGGTACGGATTGGGTAATCGCAAATTCGTCGCCAAGCTCGCAAATCTAGCCGAATTGAGACCCCTTGCGCGCTAGTATATCACCTATAAGAGACCATGGGCGAAGCTCCACTCACCTCCTCTACCCATCTGCATCACTTCACTTCGTCGAAATATGCGCTTCTTCTCTAGTCCACTTTGCGCACTTCTCCTAGCTGCCTTCGTGGTCGCACTCCCCGTAAGGAGCTCTCCCATCTACTCGGTTTGGTTGTTGCATGACTTACTCACTCACCTTTAGGCACCCGAAAACGATATGAAGCGAGGGGCTGACTTCATCGCCAACAAGGATAACAAGCGTGGTGGTGACTTCATCTCCAACAAAGATTTCAAGCGGGGTGGTGACTTTATCAAGAACCATTCGTGGTGACCACTCTTTCTCCTTGAGATCATCGAAGGTGAAGAAACAGATTTTGTAGAATGTGCTCTCAGCTGATGTCTAAGAAATTTTCAGGCCGATGACCGTCGATATATTGTAGGACCCAGGGACACTTCCAATTCTATTTTGTACTCTTCATCATCGGACGGGCGATATGTCGATCTTTTACCTCTCGGTTTCTGTGCTTTCCCCGGGTTTCTATTCTTGTTGGCTGTGGAATATTAATATGTCTCTTTTGGGGACGTGAGCAGCTCGCGATATTTGTGTGAGCTAAGTGGCGCAATGAGTAAAGTTTTGGTGGACTCGTGTTATTTGACACCACGTCAAATCCGGACGGAGCGTATCCGAAGCCCAGAAACTGACGCCTCTCATCCCGGGGCTTGTGCAACGACCATCTCGACCTCCTACGTACTTGCACCGACATGGTGCCCAAGAGCGTGGATCCTGGGTCTTAAGCTTCTATATCACTACGATGCCGAGTACAAGTAATTCCCCTATAGCTTGTGACGTCCAGAATGATGCTCTGCGTTCGTGCTACTTGTCGGAGGCAGAAACGCCAACGGCGCATCTTTACGCCTATCTTAACATTAAGGTCTTCTCCGCATATATCCACGACGCCATTCCCATGGCGCACCGTCCTCATGGAAAGCGGCGATCACAGCCACCCCTCATTGGAAAGTGCTTGCGTGCTGATGAGGGAAACTCAGCAACGTTTCAGGGTTCGCGTATCTTTTTTTTCTGGACGTTTGCGTGGAAGCAGTCAATATGTCAAGCCTATGAACACCCTATTAGTGAGCAACCCACCTTACTGGTTGGACATGCTGAGCCGGGGCCTGTAATGGCTGACAGGGGCTTTGCCTCGCGGCATCAGCGACGTCTCCCAGCCAATTGTCTTACCGAATCATCACCCTTGAATTGAACTTTCATATTACAAGTTTATCCGTGTTGGGCAGTGGGCAAGGGATCGGCCGGTGCACCAACCAGCTGGAGGCGTTTCGTTAATTCTTTGTGGACACCCGTGAGTACTTCAACACCACAAAAGGAACGCGGACGTCATGACATGAGACATGAGGGGGCCAACTCCGACGGCTTGCTATCAGATGTGATTGACCAATGCCCAAGCCCGCGCTTTGACCTGTTTGATTGGACAGGGAGCATGGGAGCCGAGGTTCCTGCCGAAAAATCCCAGCTTGGGCCGTTGGTAAGCTGTCAAACATATCGAATTCACTCTGGTTTGTCTATTGCTCCACGGCCGCTGTCAAGGATGTGAAAAACGCGTTTGCTGCCCTGCATTTAGCCTGGGAACGAGGATACGGTACAAGATAAACCAGTAGAGTCAGATATGGGAAGGAAAGCCACTAGCCTTCACTTGTCTTTACACCCCACACTCTGTAGCTTTCACGCCCCGCGATTATTGCGTCCTACGGGCTGGGAAAGATTATGTCGAAGTACAGTACAAGCACCCAATTCAAGAGTGCCTGGAGAAGCGGATTGCTTGTTTCCTAAAGGGTCGGGGAGTCCGAGTCAAGATTCCAGATTTGCTCTTGTCCAAACCTTACCTCGATAGGCGCTACTGAGGTCCCAAAAGGCACGCAGATCCCACAGTAGCACATTTAAATAAAACATATTAGCCGAGTACGTTCGGAAGCTCAGAGTCACAGACCGGAGCTGCCAAAGTCGGGGCAGAGTGATAAGTGGATGGTGGGCGAACGTACTGCGAACGTGTGCTTCGAGTCGACCTTCGACCCGGTCCGGTTTTTCTTTGGGAACGTTCTTCCCTTCGTCGTTCTCTTTCTTTGTTCCGAGAAGCAGAACGGAGAATAACAAATTTTTGCCACATATGTAATGTCGTGCTCAATCAACCCTGAGATTGGTTTGTATTACAGTGTAGAAATGGAAAAATGATGACAATGGCCCGTGCTTTCGGATTGCTGTCATTCGGGGCGCTCAATCCCCGCTCCGGCCAATGTGAGCGAGGCCCAAACACGGCCGCCGTCGTTGCGGCAGATGATGCCGACTTTTGCACGAAATGAACTGATGTTGGGCTGATGGGGGGCTTCCTTTAATTGAAAGGTGTCGTCAGCATATCCAAAAAAGTGGAATTTGGATGTCCTACCTACTCAATACTCAATCTACCCTTTCGCAATGTCCCGCCGGACGCCCCTAACCGCTTTGACCTTCCCCCGGCAATGTTATACTCGGAACATCGTATGCGACAATGATGCTATACTCGGATAACCCGAACAGAGGCACTCTCATGGAAGGGATTACGACCACTGATAGCGCATCCAAGCTTGGGTTTTCTTCATCAAACATCTGGTCCCCATACAGGACAAACCGGACTCTCCCTCATTGTTTTCGGGTGGTCATCCTCATATTCTACATTCCTTTGGTCCCACAGGAATTTATGACACGTCAGAATCTCCCCTATATACAACAAGGGCAATTGGGTGTTGAGAAGCGGGCACTCCTTCGATGACCAAATGACCGAGCGACGCTGCCAGTGCCACCCCAGATGACGTGTAGACTTCCCCAGTCGCCCAGAGGGTACGAGGGTGTACTTGTCTAATGAATACATATCGAAAGCTATATGGTCGCCTCGGATTAGGCGGCCCCAGGGGCCCAGCTCCCGCATGCTGACAGAGCCCCTCGTGCTGAAGGAGTTCCGAGCAGTTCCGTGTCCCGAGGCTCGCCTCTTTTCGTCAAACTTTCTTGCCCGCGCCCGGTCCTCCCTCAGCACCGTCTCAAACGACATCGTCTCGACTTACTTTGCATTCGTGCTGCGTGGCATGTCGCTGTGTCCGCGTCGGGCTTCGCTGGGGTATATGGGAGCACTGTTCTAAATTGCGGTGTGGTACCTGGTGGCCAGCGGTCGGTCGCAGTTGCAACGGTGGCACCAACTCTGGGCCCGTCTCGAATTCATGCAGTGCCACGGCAGGACGTAGGGGACTTTGCTGCTGACGGAGATGGGAGACAGGCGTTTCATGGGATCTTCGAAGGTAGATATTTGTGCGGCTGCAGCCGTACTGTATCCCGGGAATGGCGGCCGGCCAGGTTGTTTAGTGACATTTTGCGGGCTGCGCATATCTTGGAAGACTGCGGCATCTTGACCTACTTGGCGAAAAGGATCACATTATCGACTACCTCCAAAAAATGTTTTCCTGAAAATTTTACTGGCCAACGAGCAGACTACACTTGCTAGTCCGAAGAGGGAAAAAATTCTTGAATCGTCATGGTACTACGACCGTTTGGGATGAAAGGTCGGGTCTTCCCCTGGTCACTGTAGTTTTGTGCGGTTGCCAATCAACTAAACAACAGTTGTCAACTACCGGTATGATAGATCCCAGTCAGGCAACGGGTTGGAAATGTTGGCCGTCCATCCTCCCAAATTCATGTAAAATGTGCGGGAGGGTGGCAGCCCGGGTTTCCGAACCCTCAAACTGCTTTTGGAACTGCATTTGGATCATTCGGGGTCTATATTGCCGAACAGGCGCCAGAGTACATGTGGCGTCTTTCAACTTTCAAGCCCATGGTACCATAGTCGGCGTCAAATTGCCGATTTGGGGGCACTTGCAGGATGATCAAAGACCAGCTGAACGAGAACCCGTGCCACGATGTGAATACTGGTGGACAGGTCCAGCCCGGGCAAGATCGGGCTGCTACGTCACAGTTCAGTTGTCGTGCTCCCTGATCGACGAGTTCAGTAAATATCCTTTATTCAGAGACAAGATCTCACCGGATCTCACCGCCCAGGCCTTCCAGGCGTTCAAATAACGGAACGACGAACACGGCCTGCTGTCATGCACTGGCATCGACCCAGAAAGCGTAAATAATCACGGGTTTTGGTGGTCACGCCATCTAATTGCATGCAGGCACACCATCACGTGAAAGTGCCTATCAGGTGACGCGTCGCACCCTTTCATACCATACCACTTACTCACTCAGTCACAATGATTCGTGTACGCAATCACTGGGGCATGAGAATGTAGAGTTCAAATGCTAATTCCGTATGACATCGCTTGAAATTTTCTAGCAATTTGGCATGAACCTGTGACTTGCTCATGGTACACAGTTTACGCTGCATATTATATTGTTGATAAATATATATACCCGACTACACTATATCCGTTTTGATCGGCCCTCATTAGCCCAAATATTGTCGAGAGTCGTCCCCAAGATCCCGATGTCATTTCTTTCTCTGATCTTCAGGTCTTCAGCAGTGTGGCACACCGCATACAGCTCTGGATTCAGAAGGGCAGTCGGATAGGATATCTTCCCGGCCTTTCCAACCCAATCAAAGTCGACCAGCACTAGTTTCTCTCCATCGCACAGGAGCGTCGCATCCCGTGAGTCTCCATGGACTTGACCTCTACTATGAAACGAGATCATGAGCCACCGTACCGCCGCCGCCGACTGAGCCCGGTGTTCACCCCAGTCCTCAGCAACGCCGACAGCTGACACTCCATAGCGATGGCGATCCAGTCTCCGGGAAGCTCCTGATAGCCAAGGACCATCCAGATTCGGAACAGAACCCGTACAGTTTTATACAATACCGACGCGTAAACTTCACGATAATCTACGTCTCGTTCTTGTTGTCGTCCGTAGTGTTCCCGAGGTACGACAGGCGGTTCATTGATTCCTCAGAGAAGTGCTCGACGTCCTCAAAGCTCGGCGTGCCGCGGGCCTCGTCCTTGTATGTGGGTAAGTCGGAGACGCGAGGGACGTGATACGCGCAGTCGGGGGCTGGGGTTGGAGGATTGAGACACGGGAGAGTAGGGCTGATGCCGCAGAGAACGCAGAGTAGAGAATCCGTCTTCCAGCCCCGTCACCAATCACCCGCAGATGGACCGCAAGATAGCCAAGGCGTAAGGTTGACCAAGCGAATCTGTCCCAGAAAGATGACGGCATAAAGCGTAACCTCGCAACCTAGTATGGGCATTCATCTTGTCGAAATTTAAAGCCTCGAACACAAACCACTCACCCACAACAGTGAGCCCTAGACACGGCACCCTCCATCCCTAAAACGGTTTTCCGATTCAGTCTGGTGTCATTGCTGCCTCAAGTGAATGAGCAATGTGACTGATTAGCTCGATATGGGGCATCGTCTTTGTATCACACAATTCGTCATTGAACATGGCAATACACAATATCGCGCCATGTTCTCCAGCGATATGCCCCCGACTTCGCCAGGCATCGACAAAAGCGGGCTGAGTGGCCAGAATATGGTTGCGATCGGAAAGGGGAATAGAGAAGGTGGCGTTCGAAGCTCGAAGCCCCATTCATTGCTAAAGAAGCGCAGCATATTGTCAGCAAACTCGTCAACGCCACGCTCCAACGCTCATTGCTTCACGTGACTTAAACAAGGAGTCTCCTTACTGTCATGAGAGATGTCGAGGAATTGGCCAAATCCATTGCACAAGAGCGCCACAGGAGGGATGTTCGTACTTGGTCCGGGGCGGTCGTCCAAGATTTTCTCCTCTTGTCTCTCTTGTAGCCTCTCGTAATGCGACCATTGGGCAATCGTTGACGGGCAACATTAATATTACTGACTTTCATGCATTTAATATCACGAATATAGTTGGTTGGCTCTACGCAACAGATCATTCAGGGTGATGACGGCCACAACGAGTCAGGCTACAAGGGAGAACGAAATCGTTTACTCACGGAAAGCTAGACAAACAAGAACGTGGACGGAGTTCCGGGGAGGTGAATCTAACCATATGTCGGAAACTTGTACCCTTAGGTCACTCGACGGCATGTGCCAGCGGTAACGGCGTGTTGAATGGTGTCGTAATTCATATCAATCTGCAAGGTTCCAGCCAGATCGCTGGTCACATCAATGTTCACAAATACTCATAATATGGCGTACCTTCTTAAGAATGAGATTGCGAAGGGAAGGGGGTGGATTCATGCACTATTTCTAGATTAGCTCCGACAACTGGTAAGTAGTTGTGGCGGATGGAACGACGACAGAGAACAGTTGCGTTTCGCCTTCGAAAAGGCACCAAAGTTCATGGTTGGTAGTATCGTTGGCCAGTCCAGTTGTAAGGTTGTTTGCGGTAAGGGGCTGACTGTAAAAACCCGGTGACCCTTCTGCTTTGCTACAGGTTTCATTGTTAGACGCCTCTCGAAAAATCTGTCCGAGGACCTTCCATGAAAGAGGCAGTGGAACTCATGGAATGTCGTGGGTCACATGTTTTCGTCGGGCGCTTGTATGGATCGTCCGGGACGTGACTGACTGGGACACGTAAAAATTTCAGTTGGGTTGACGTTATCTCTGCCATCAATGGTCAATCATACTCGACATTTAACGTGTGAGCAAACGCTTTCAAAACCGAAAAAAATAACTAAAAAACTCGCTGGGCGTGGTCAAAGTTTGGTACGTACGCAGTCCCATTCTGCAATCCATTTAAGTTGACAGGCTGTGGGTAACCTAGGGCGCTACGAGTGCGCTACATCCGTGTTATTGCTAATACTCTATCATGTAAACTCACGGGAAACGCCTGCCATCTTCCACGCCCGTCCACGCCCTTCTCCCCACGTTCATAGTCAAGGGGAGCCTGAGTATGGGGAGATTACACCGACTATACTTTCTCACAGTTCTCATCGGACCTGCAATTGCCCAAATCACTTATCCAAACTGCACCGCGGGATGGGAATGGGTGAGTGACCTACATTTCCCCTATATTGGTACTGTCCTCGTGTCTGATCGTGTCCCCATGATAAGTCGTACAACAGCTTGACTCAAAACCCGTGCAACGTTGCCGCATCCTTGGCGGCTTCATGCAATTCCGGCCGTGAGTTGACATGCCCTTCTCCAGACACCTTGCCTTCTCAAGTTCTCATTGTCATCCACTTCAGAGTTTAATATCCCAACATTACCACCTGGCCGTCAGTATTCTGGCCCAACCGCCGGAAGGAGTAACTCGTGCCAGTGCAACACGGTCTCCTATTCGCTTGTCAGCGCTTGTGGAGCATGTCAGGGATCACCCTGGCTACAGTATGCGTTCTACTTGGTTCACTCAAAAACCACGCCAATGCTGTTCTACTAGGTGGTCTTCCTGGTCATCCAATTGTACTACAGTGGCCCCGCCTTCGACGTTAGTACACTTCTACTTCAATTCCGATATCCCGATCCTATAGGTCACCCTCATCCTTATCATTGCTTCCTCTGAATGTCGGGAACAGATATCCGAACCCCATTCCTAGCGATACGCGCGTGCCCCGCTGGGCGTATATCGATGTTGTGGTTTGTTTCATTTCTCTGCGTTTTCTACGTTACCTCTGGTGCTGAGGATATCCCTTTTGCCTGAAACGACCCAGACGGCCAACAATTGGAGTGTTGCTGCGGCACAGAGTGCGGGCGGTGAGTCTGTCCTTGTGCCATGATAACGTCCAAGTTTCCCTGACATACCCCCTCCCCACCATCTTTCCTTCCTTCTGCTCTACGCTAAGATTCGCCCGAAGCTACGCCGACTGCGCCCTCGACAACCCAACCATCACCCATAGCATCCTCAAACCAGCACAAATCGCATGCAGGAGTAATCGCTGGCGCCATCGTGGGTGGTGTAGCAGGCGCTGCTCTGTTGGCCGCATTCATCCGTTGGTACTTCCGCCGCCGACGCCGGCTTGCAGAGCCACAGCCATCTCCACTCGGAATGCCAGAACCAGACACCCCCATGTCATCTGGCAAGTTTTATGTGCGTGCAATAACCTGCTTGCACTTCTTTTATTGTGCAGCTGTTTGACGTAAATACAATCTCACATGTCAGGACCCAAACGACCCGAGCACTTTCCCAAGGCCGTTCGTTGCGTCCTCGGCGACTATGGTTCAAATCACCTCCAGTGCTGAACGGGTTAACAATGCCGGCCCGATGAGATCGCAGGACAGGAGCCAGTACACTGGCCTACCGCTTGTTTGATCTGATCACGAGCTTGTGCCCATCTGCCATTCTTCCTTGTCCCCTTCTTCGACGATTTGGTATGTTCCATGGAATGATCGTTCATGTTCTCGGTTGGCCTTTGTTTGTAGGATTGTGTTTGATAGTACTGCGAGAAAACTGATTCAAAATGAAAAGATGTACAGTAGTGAGCATTGATTTGTCTTTGGTACGGTACATATACAGTACACTACAGTAGGCTGTAGTGTGTCTCCACATTACACGCGCACTCATGTGCAAAATGAATTAACGAATTTCTCACCACGTGGACCCACTCTTGGCAGACAAGTGAACGCATTCGCAAGGACGGAGACGATAGAGAGCTCCATGATTTAATTTTCAACTTAAGATGAACTCGATAACTTCGAAACTTCTGTTATTTACTGTATAAGTTACACCAAATTGGATTACAGTTCAAAACACGGCATTGCGCCAGTTGTTATGGCAACTCAGACCATGTTGCTGTGAAACCACTCTTTATGGCTTCCGAACTGTGTAACAAGCCTGAGGCTACAGTAGTATTCCTACAGTACCAAACCTGCCAAAGGACCACAGGAACAAATGCGAGCCTTAAAATGTACATGTGAGGGAGAATAGCGAGCATCGCTAGGAGATAGTGACACGCACAGAGGGGAAGGACCGCGGCGACTGTAAGCGGTTGACGAGCGGCAGGATCCGGGGGAAATGCAGACGGGATGAACATGGTATACATTGTCTCCCTCACCCCCTGTCTTCCCAATTCATACAGTCAAGACCATTATCACCCTTCGGGCCTCCTTAGTTTACCGACTTCATGTTCTTGCCGTGTTTTCCCCATGCGTCACGTGCGTGTGGGCTGCGGACTTGCTCTGGACGACAATGCTGTACTTCGACTAACTAATATTATAAACGCGCGCAGATCTATACCTAACACTGAAATCAGTTAATGTGAAGATCAGACGCCCCACTCGAGCGCCTCGAACATCGCAGGCACGATAGCAGTCGCAATAATCCCAATGCCAGCGTATACAACCACCTTCGTCAATACTGAAACAGCCAAAAAGGAGAGGGGGAACGTGTCAGAGAACATAGCCGGTTCAAACATTGCCAGAGGTACACGCACCATCAGCATCATAATGCTTCACCTCATCGTCCTCAAGCGCACCGCCCTCGCTCGCCTCAAAAACCACTGGCTTCTCCTGCGCATATCTGGATGGCGACGCTTGACCGCGCCGGTGCCAGCACTGCGCCCTTCCCGCCCGCTCGTGACACCTCCGGCTTCGTCGACGATTTCGGCCATCGCCAAGTTAAGGTCGGTCAAACTCGGCACGGCCCGCAGCGTATGCGGCGGGCCACGCAAGTACTCTGTCGCCGGCGTGTAGTGGCGGCGGTGTGGGAGGCGCACGGCGCTAGCGCGCGCGAGCCACCGGAAGAGAGACGGGAGGAGAGGCTGCACGATGGGCTTGGCGAGCATGCGCCATGACAGGACGACCAAAATGCCCACTGTCAGCTTGAGTAAAGCGAAGAGCACCCAGGTCGTGACCGCCGCGGGCGAGTCGAATGCTGCGCCGGGCGTTATGGAGGTGAAGAGGTCCGCGTTGAGGGCAGCCACGCGCTTGGAGTACCAGAAGCTCATGATTGTGCCGAGGATGACGGATATAAATGCGATGGCGTCTTCGAAGCAGGGACAATCGTCAACGGGTACGGATCTTGGTTGACAAGGAGGAGGCAGACTAGCGTCACAGTCAAAGGAGCTGCGAAGAAATGTAAGCATAAGGGTTAGACGTTTTGCAGGACGTACCGCTCCAACCGCTGTTGGTGACCCACAACTCGACCACTGGCATCACGATGCGTGCAATACCCACCCAGTAATCCCGAGGATAATGCCGACAAAAACGTCCAAGAAACCGTGGATCCCCGTATACAGCCTACCGCTCACAATTGATGAGACGTACGACACAGGTGGGCCTAGACGGCGAGATCAGCTTGAATTGCAGCAAGCCCACCCACGCCAAACGTGCTACAGTGCAACCTCCATTGCCTGCAGTTGAGACCCACTACTGGAGTAGTAAGACCCCTCGTCCATGGCAGGGGTTTAATTTCAAGTTCACACCCATCCGTCTGATCACAACATCTCCACACATTAACATAATTACTGTATCGTTTAAACGACCCCGGGCTTAGACCGCACCTTGTTCCAGTCTCATGCCCTTGAGGCAAGCAGGCGTCTATGACCCCTTATTGTCCGTCCACTTAAAGTACCTGGCGCAATGTGTTGAGGGCGTGGGGCACACCATCGATCAGCATACCCAGGAGGGTCATATTTCGGTTGGCTCTACGCAGCATAATAGGTTACCTACCCACGGAAAGATAGACAAATAAAGTCATGGAGGGAATTCCGGGGAAGGGAATCTAACCGTATGTCGGAAACTTGTACCCTTGGGTTACTAGACAGTATAGCGTGCTTGGGTTGGTATGTGCTAGCATCAACGGCGCATTGAACGGTGTCGTAATCCATATTAATCTGCAAGGTTCCGGCCAGATCGCTAGCCACATCGATGCTCACAAAAAACTCATGACATGGCATACCTTCTTCATAATGAAATTGAGAGAAGAAGGGAGTAGATTCATGCACTGTATCTAGATCAGCTCTGACAGCCTGTAGGTGGGTATAGCAGATAGAGCAATGACAGAGAACAGTTGCATTTCACCTTCAAAAAGGCACCAATGTTCAGTTGGTATTGTTGGCCAGTCAGTTCAGTTGTATTTCAGAAGAGGGGCCTTCCACATGCCCATATCATTGTCTTTCTCCAACCCCAGGCCAAGTTGCACACTCCACAGGGCAGCCAGGGCCTATGAACCAAAAGCTTGACATTTTCAAAAAGGGGAGAGTTGAGATCAGGGAACTCAGAAGACATAAGCCTCTGGGGTGCACAACTTGGCCTGAGGGTGAGGGAAAAAAATGATATGTGGATGTAGAAGACCCCTCTTCTGAAACTCTGACATGACAGGCAAGGGCAGATAAACAGAGCTCAGTGGACCCTTCTTGATCTCACACCGCCATCATGTCCAATATTCCCATGCCTGCCCAGGCATTTGATAACCTCCTTAACATGACTATCAACACCTCACCAAACATTTGGTTGGCTAAAGTAAAGCCACACCTCCTTGCCTTCATCTCCCACCCTGTCATCAAAGAACTCATTGGCCAGAGCGATGCCCCTGCTCCACCCACTACCCACTGCTGACATTGTCCCAAATCTGGAACTCCAGAAAATCCAGGACTCACTCATGCAGCTGTCTAAGGCAGTTGAAGCCTTGAAAAAGGCTCCCCCCCCCTCCAACAAAGACACCACTGCAGGCAAAAGCAAGCAAAAGTTGTCTGCCCCCCTCAAAAACCCCCCTTGCACCTTCTTGGCAGTAGCTGGAGCCCAGCCCCCCAACCCCAGCCTGCTGGTGGACTTGGCAACTCTTGGCATCAAAAAGGAAGACTGGGTAAAACTGGAGATACTTTGCAGTGCCCTTAACAAGGAACTCGCTGCGATAACCCCCCCACAGGTCCAGCTGGTCGCCGTCAGGTGGACAGTCAAGGGCAACCTTGTAATCACAGGGGGCCCCACAGCAACTCCACATACACTCCAACTAGCTGCCCCCCACATCAGCACCTCCCTCTTCAATTCCCTTAATCTGTCCTTTGACTCCCACCTCCCACAGCCACAACCAAATACCAAATGGTCAAAAATCTGTATCAACAGCGTTCCCATGGGCACGCTAGCTGACAGGTCCCCCCTCCCCCCAGATGAGTGCCACAGAGCACTGACAGCATTGAACCCCTCCTATGCATCCCTCTCTATTATGCAGAAACCCAGTTGGGTTCGTCCACCAACCTCCTACAAACCAGGCTCTGTCTTCTCCCTCTCAGTGGCTTTTGAGGACCCAGATGGCAGCAAGCTGAAGATGTTACTGGCTGAGTGCTACCTCTATGCTTTTGGCAATAGAGCATCAGTCTGCAAGTGGAAGTATCATCAGAACAACCCCAAATCCAAATCCAAATCCACCACCAGCAAGCATTCCAATGCTGATGACTCTGACAACGATGAGGATGTCAACCAACTACTCTCAAATATGCCAACTTCAGTAACCCCACACTCCTTTGAGTCCACGTCATTAATCCCCCCCCAGCAACAGCACACCCATTGTCCACAGCAACCAAGACCACCATCACCATTCCCCCCCAAAGCACTCAATCCAAGGCTCAAGGCAAGAAATGACACATGGAGGACCTCAGCGTGTGCATCAGCAAGCCCTCAAGACCATGCACACCCACATGTTCTGATCAGCCCTCTGGTCTGCCAACATCAGGCTCATTTCCCCCACAGTCAGTGCTAATGCAATGATAACTGTGTTTGGTTATGGGAGTTGAATCCCAATGAGGATTCAATTGATGCCATCTGGTGCCTTTCTACGTTATCTGGCTCACCCAAATCTGATCAGATAGCATCAGCCCAAGCCATTTGTTTTCACAAATACTGCTGTTATCTGATGTCATATAATTCTTCTCAATGACAATTTCATGCCCTTTTCCATCAGAAAAAGCTGGTATTTCTGATGCTATGTGACTATAACTAACTATGCTTCCCCAGGTCCTCTCATCTGCGTCTGCCACCTCCGCCTCGTCTGTGTCCGCCACTTCCGCCACATCCAAGTCCACGTCCACCACTTCCGCTGCATCCAAGTCTGCGTCCCACTGCTCCCACTGCACCCTCTGCATCAATGAGGTCACATTCTGTTTGAGAGGCGTTGCTTTGCTGATTTTGTACTATTCTGGAAATAAAAGTAAATTATCAGTATTGCAACAGTAAGGCATATGATCAACCATATCACATACAAGGCGCTTCGCTTGGTCCTTATACACCTGGAAAGAATTAGTATGAGAAGAGTTCTATCAGTGGAATGGATGCTACCTGCAACTTCTGTTGAAGATGCATTAGTCCAACATGTGCTACCATCCAGATATGGAGGTGCACTTCCCAATTCGTGGTAATTATGATACATAGGTCATGTATGCCATATGGTAGTATGTATGTCACAGTCACAGCCTCACATGTATATAAACCCCAGGGCTTTTACCCTAACAATACAGAGTCAATCCCCCAGATCATCTACTAGCTACAGTAGTACCTAAGTGAACAACTGGTGAGCCTAGTCACTGCGCTACATAGCTGCGCGATAGGTTATGGGCCCTGGTTGGCCTTCCACCCCTTTTTGTCTGCGCCTTCAATGGCTGCAAAGAAAGGAGTGATGGTATCTCTGGTAGGGAGAAACCTTGTTGGTACATTGTACTGCAGGATGGAGACCCATAATACCTGCCCAGCATAATCCTGCCTAGTGCAGAGTCTGGGATGACCCGATCTTTGGAAACAAGGACAGAGGGTGGAGCAATACATGTGGGAGTGTGTAACAAGTGCTCCATTAACACATAAACCAGGCAGATGGCTCCAGCTGCAGAAATTCCGAAAAAATAAGGAATTCCACATGTGGAACCATCAGCGCCCATTGCTTGATCTGCATGATCTCTTGTTTGGTTCACTTGCCACATATTTGTGTGCTGATGTGCTTCTTTTTAGAACCAACCCTCAAACCTTATCGCTGCACCTCAAACAATGGCCGCTCAATCTGAAACCTGTAAACAAATGGAGTCAGTTCCAAGATTGGACGGTACCAACTACTGCCAATGGAGTTTCCACATCACTGCAGGTCTTCGGACCCTTGATCTCTGGCTGGTAACAGGAGCAGTCGCTTCTCAGTACCAAGTGCATCCTATCCCTGCCAACGTCGCTGCTCCAACTGTTGAGGAGTGTGCAAGGATAGCAGCATAGGACTTAGCCAATGAGAGATCAATTGGCTTTTTGTCAGGAGCCATGGAGGAAGCCATTGCACATCAAGTCCAAGATGCTGCAGAAATGGCTGTTGGTGCTGGCAATCAGGTTACTGCCCAACATTGGTGGGACCAAGCCAGCACCCTCTATAATATAACTACCCCTGCCACAATCTATCGGATCTTTGTGCAGATTTGGGAATGGAGGATGTCCCTGGGCAAGCCACCTCAAGGGCAGCTGGACCACCTCCTTATGTTATATAATCAACTTGAAGCAGAAGGGCAGACACTTCCGACCCTTACAAGGGTCATGACTTTGCTTGCTGCCTTACCAAAGGATTGGCAGCAATTAGTCACCCATCAGGTCCTAAATCAGCCTGCTGTAGCCAACATCACCTGGGCTGTGGCAACAGCTGCTATTGGGAACTATTGGGACAGGCTTCAAGCCCATAAGAAGCAGCCATACCCCCAAAGGGTAAATAAACTTTCAGCAGTGCAGTGCAAAGGTCCTAACCAAACCTTGCAGCAGCAGATGGCACCCTATCAAGGCAGCTTGTCAAAAGTGCCCCAGAAGAAAGGGAAAGGAAAAGCCCATGCCAGAGGCACATGAGGAAAGGGACAGAAGGCGTGGAAACCCCACATCAACTTCTTAGAATAGCAGGCAGCATTTGACCACACTGCCATGCTCACTGAGGAGTCCTACGCTGCCCCTACCTTGCATATGGTCTTGTCAATCAGACCATCTGGCATTTCCACTCAGGTTGAGACTGAGTCCTCCATTTCTTCCACAGGCACTAACAGCATGTGGCCCACATTCAACGCTGCAATGCGCCTTGCCAATCGCATTGGAGAGTGCTCTATGGGCTCAGTCCAAGCCCTTGAGACACCGATGATGACAGCACCCATCTCTCAGGTGGTGCAGCAGTCAATTGCCCCTTCTGTGCTCGACCCAACTCCTGACTACGATGCCGATGAGCTCTCCTGCAGTTATACTGAGGAGGAGAATTATACTATGCACGTAAATGATCTAATTGCTGGTGGATGTACCCACTGGCCAACTAAGATCAAGCATGTGAATAACGATGCTAAGCTCACTAAGGACATGATGGAGGATGACAATACAGTCTTTCTATTTGGGGACTACAACGACAACATCATGGACCTGGTTGACGCCAGAAACAGCTATGGAGAAGAGTATGTATCAAGTCCTCTTACTAAGAAACTTATTAACTGTCCTTCAGTGCGCGCATATAAGATTGATGCAGCAGAAGCAGTAGTGGGAAAGGCACTATTATCTAAGCTGACCTGTAATCATACCCACAATAAGTGTAATTGTAGGACTTTGAATCATGACTGGATGCTTGATTCCAGAGCAACGGTCCATATCTCTCCATATATGGCTGACTTCATTGATTACACACCAGCCCTTATAAAAGGGAATGTCTGTACAGCTGAAGGTCCCACAGACCTTGTTGTAGAAGGAAGTGGCATGGTGCATATACAGCATGTGTTCCATTACAAAGGGAAATCGCATAAGAAATTATTGTGATTACAGGAAGTGCTGTACATTCCTGGAGTGATAGCTCACTTCACATCCCTTGTCTGCCTTCTCAAAGAGGGCTTGCACGTTTATGGGGACGCTGCAGGCATGAACCTCTTTACTAGAGAGAACAATAAAGTTCCTCTAATGCATGCTGAGCCTCAGGACTCCAAGATGCTCTTTTGGCTTAAAGCAGAGCAAACCTCCTTAAATGGAGTAGAATCAATCTTTTTGATTGATTATGACTTGTTGCATCGCCGTCTTGGGCATCCTTCCAAAGATGTGCAGAAGCAAATACAGTGGCATACAGCTGGACTCCCAGATGTGAAAATACCTTGTAAGATGCCGATATGCCCAGGATGTGCGCTTGGAAAGATGTCCCAGCAGCCATTTCCTCCCTTGGGCAAGCAGGCCGCTCAACCCCTTGTAAAAATCCACTCCAATCTTAAGTCCTTTCCTATAGAGTCTTATCACCGATGGAAGTATTTCATAAGCTTCATCAATGATAACACTTCTTTTGCATGGGTTCAGTTTCTGCATGACAAAGCATCTGCTGTATTTGCGCTGCAGAACTTCCTTGCAATGATTAAAACTCAATATGGGAAAATGATCAAAGAATGGATGTCGGATGCTGGGGGAGAATATAAGAGCGCAGCCTTCTTAAAAGCATTAAACGAACAAGGTATTAAAGTGTTACAGTCAGCACCATATACCCCTCAACAAAATGGCTGTGCAGAACACTTTAATTGCACAATCATGGATAAGGCTGAGGCAATGTGGCATGAGGCATGCCTCCCTGATTCATGGTGGGAATTCACTGTTGAGCATGCCGTCCACCTATATAACCATACTTCAATGGCTCGTCTCAACCATGAGACACCATTCTACAGGATGGAAGGTGGCATTCTGGACATGTCACACTTAAAAGTGTTCAGATGTGCTGCTTATGTCTTTCTACCTTCGGAAATAAGGAAGGACAAGCTCTCCCCTAAAAGTGAGTTGATGACTTACTTGGGAATAGAGCAAGGTCTTAAAGCACACAAATTCATGTGCTCTTCCAATAGGCTCTTCTATGCGCCTAAAGCCCTCTTTGATAAGGAATATTTCCCCCAGTGTAAGACACAAAGTCAGAGGCATACAACGCGCCTCAATAAGCCAATAAATGAGCAGCCACGTCATCAAGAGATTGATGATACTACGCCACCCGCACCTTTACCAGCCAATCCTTGGGATAACTTGGACAAATATAGGCCTAATCCACCTATTACTCCAAGACCTTCTCAACCAGCTCCTAGACTACCTACTACACTGCATAAACCTGCTCGACAAGCAGGCATACCCATACCTCCTTTGCAGCAAATGAGACCAGGTTCAGCCCTGGATTCTCCACCCTCATTATGAATGCAGTTAAATCCTGCACCTACTAGAGGGAGTGGTTTGTGACAGTTAGGTAGGAGGCCCTCTCCGCCTCCTTTAGCTGGTCCATCAAGACTGCCTCAATGTCCACAGATGCAGCAGCACCCTAGGACCCCTCCCTCTCTGTCTGGAGGTCCTAGGAGAAGTGAATGATTGAGGAGAGTTCCAACTTGTCCAGGAAATGTGTATGGGAAACAGAGGCACCCCACAGACATTGAAAGAGACACAAGATGCACTCAGACGTGGAGAGAAATGACAGAAGAATAGCACAGATCACATTCATCCTCTAGCTGCTCTTGTCACGGTCAGGTCACCATGTCTTTCAGTCGTCTGAGTTCTGGAGTTTCTGGACAGGAGTGTTTCCCAAATAGGAAGTCGTCCCGACGTCTTGATTAGGAAGTTGTCCTAATGTGGTAATCGTGTCGGTGTTCCAAAAAGGAAAGGCAGGTGTCGGGTGTCGGGATCGATCACGTGAGATGTCATGTGATTAGTTCGGGAAGTCAAGAGAAGGTCACGTGGTATGTCACGTGATTTGTCTGAGAGCAAGTAAAGATTACACAAGTCGACGTGACTTGGAATCGAGCAAGATACAACACGTGATCTCGAAGACGTTTAGAGCTGAGAGGCAAATAGCAACGAAGTCAACTATCGCAGAGGGGATCTTTCAAAGGGAAGTTGCACGCGTTCAAGGAAGTGACAATAACCTGTATTGCACAAATAGAACAAGCTTAGAGAACTCGTTCTATGCTACTAGAGACAGTATATATACAATGGGACATAGAAGCTACCAGAAGATCGTAGAAGTCAATGGAAAGCTACGGAAGGAGATGGAAGGTCATGGAATCGTATGGAAGTCTCTAGAAAACACAAGAACAATCCATAGGTAACTTAGGTAAGCAAGGGAGAAGCGGTCCGGAGTCAAGTACGCAAAGAGAAGGAAAGAATTAGGTAATAGAGGAGGTAGTCCATGACATTACCCCCTTGTTAACGTCCTTTAGACGTCAATGTCATCGTCAACAGAGGCGCAGTGGCCACATTCGAAATTGGGGTGAGAGGGGTAAACCTTACAATCTTCAAACTTGTTGCAAAGATCGTGAGGGCAGAGGCAGTCGAGGCCATCATGGCTGCGTTGCAGACAGTGTCGGCAATAGCCGAGCGAGTAACATTCCTCTATGTTGTGACCTGTCTTGCCGCACCAGTTGCACATCTTGTTGTTGTCTTTACCCCAGGCGTGTATGGCACGATCACGAATGGCAACTTGGGCCCTACGTCCTCTCTTGCCTTTGAAGTAAGGGGCTTGGTGCATGTCGCGATTGATGTGACGACGGACACGAGCGATGGCATTGGCGGCGGTGAGTCGTTCTGAACTGCGGTACATAGCCAATCTCTTGGTTTGTAAGGACTCTTTGAGGGCTCCGATGTAGCAAGCAATTTGTGCAGCTTTAGAGTGGTGGGCGCGAAAGTATTGGACTTCTCCGATAAGCGTCTTGTCATCTTCTTTGCATAAAGCCCAGTCAACAAGGTCGGTAAACTGCATACCACTTGTGAGTAAGAGTTCGTCTTTAGGAGAAATGGCGGTGTGGTGTTGTCCAACTGGACGAGCATGAAGAGGATGAGAGTGGACCGTGCAACCGCGGCTGTTAGTGGCAAGGAGTTTGGGGAAGGTAGCGTGGAGGTCATAGGAGATGAAAGGGGTGATGACATCCTCTTCACCGTCGGGGATAACAAAGAAGTGACGGGTGCCAGTGGCATCGAAGTTGTCCTTCCATCTAGGACCTGGGTACACTCCTGGTTGGGGACCGTTGGGGCTTGGAGTTTGCCCTTCTATGTCAGTGTCCATTGCTTTAGCTTCCAGTACATTAGTCTCGGCTTGTTGGTATAGAACCATGGCCATGGGGGAAACGGGGGAAGGGGAACAAGATGGGATGTCCTTGATAAAGGCGGGAATGATGGGGGAAGTGTATGTGGAATTGGTTGTGGAGGTGACTGGGGG
>Ga0307512_10002966_pt1 | contig 20465 bp, 13 predicted proteins | sample 14_EM_MG_FD_200267 | JGI IMG/M metagenome (GOLD analysis project Ga0307512, IMG submission 200267) | Populus trichocarpa ectomycorrhiza microbial communities from riparian zone in the Pacific Northwest, United States - 14_EM | ecosystem: Host-associated > Plants > Roots > Unclassified | place... | reverse complement strand
GGGCTGATGGAAGTATCTATATGAACGAATCATCTGGTCAATTGTTTATTACTGTATCTCGTCGCCCCCCTGCAAGCTTGCAGGGGGCGATGAAAAATAAATTTCTATTGGATGCTTTAGTTGAACTATATGGGGGAACAATTTATGCGCCCCTCCCGGGGCTTTCCTCTCTCCCAGCGGGTCCCCAACCCACCCAGCCCCCAGGGGGGGGGGCAGTGGGTCGTTTATCTATTTTTATTTTTATTTTTATTTTTCAATAAATTTAAAAATTAAAATAAAAACCCGCCCTCCCAGGAGTTTATCTCCTCCCCCCCTCCCAGCCTTCCTTTCCCCCGGGCTCCCCCCCCCCTCCCAGCCCCAAGGGGGGGGAGCCGGGACTAAAGAGGAGGAGCCGGGACTAAAGAGGGGGGGGGGATTGGGGGGGGTGGGGGAGAGAGAGGAAAGATGGTTAAAAAAAAATTCTACTCAGGGTTATGTTTAAATGTTGCTGAGCGCCATGCTCTTTAATTTATGCAACAAACATGCAGATAATTCAAAACGTAGGCGCGTGGACGCGCCTTCGAAAAGATATAACAATTCCGGGGGCGCGCGTAGTTTTATTAAAAAATGCCGCCCAACGGGTTTCCCTTCTACAAGTCGAAGGGAAAACAAAGTTACAAAATACTAGAAAAGGGTAAGTAAATCCCTTTCTAGTAACAATTTTTGTAATACGGGATAATCCGCAGATAACCAAAGCATGTAGTGAAAACTTTAAATCTGAAATAATAAACTTTTTCGGATTAAGCATGTGAGTAGGTATCTCAGAGGCCAAACGTTTGCGGTCAACTTTTAAGAATCCTCTTGGAATACAATATACGGCAGGCATTCTTGTTTTAGATGCGATATATAATAGTGATATGGTGACGGATTACGATTATTACTAACACATGTAGTAGTAATAATGTTAGTCCTCTACCAATGGTGAGAATGCCAATTTTTCATACAACCCATACGAATTAGATACAAATGATCGTGTAACATGTTATCTTCTAGCGATCATAAGGGTAAACAATAAATTAATCATAAGGAAAATCAATAAATTAATCTTTTTTTCTAGAAGTAACGGTAGTATAACTACCTTTGTAATGTAATCAAATTAAGAAGTAATCCTTCAAAAACAATATATACATATAATTCATGACACAAAAAATTAACTTCGCGGGTCTAGTAGGGGCAAGTACTGTAATAGGTGTACGTCTTCACGGCTGCTGGTTTACTTGCGCTTATGTACGACCTTCCAGCCTTTACTTGCGGCTTATCATTTCTTGAGAGCGAACAGGCGGTTTCTCTTATTCTTTCGTCCCCCTTACCCCCCCACCCCCCCCCACCACACACATGTGTGTGGTGGGGGTTGGGGAAGGGGAAGGGACTACGTGGGATTTACTCTATTCTGCGTGTTTCCAAACAATTACAAGTGGATTGTCAGCAGTGATTCCTGTTGTTTGCTATTCTAATGCAGATACCCAAAAAATCTCAATCCTTAAAGAAAATAGAGGTAAATCTGGTGTTTACCGTTGAGTAAATCTAGAAAATGGCAAAACTTATGTAGGTAGTAGTGTTAATTTGTCGTAAAAGATTGGGTAATTACTTTAATGTTTATTATCTTCTTAAACATGAAAAGATGGTAATAGCTAAAGCTTTACTTAAATATGGTTATTCCAAATTTAGATTAGAAATACTTGAGTATTCTGAATAAGAAAATCTTTTAAGTAGAGAACAGTATTATTTGGATAAATTAAAACCTGAGTACAATATCTTAACTACCAGCTGGATCTAGTTTGGGTTTTAAACACTCCCCCCCCCCCCAACCCCCACCCCACACATGTGTGGGGTGGGGGGTGGGGAAAGAAGAGACTTTGGGTAAATTGAGAGGTCGTAAACTATCAGATGAAACTAGGGGTTTTATGAAGCAGAGAGCGATAGGTCGTCACATTGGTCGTAAACACACTGAAGAGACTCTGGTTAAAATGAGTGAATACTTCGTCGAAAAAAGGAAAGAATAATCCGTTATTCGGTACACATCATTCAGAAGAAACCAACGCTCCGCCCTATATTGAGTGAAGCTAATGGTATAGCAATTAAGGTTTTCGATAAAGAGACAAATGTGACTTCTAACTATACTTCAATGAGAAAAGCAGCAGAGGGGGTAGGTGTAGTAACTTCTACGCTCTTTTATCATTTCTTTCTTTTTTTTTTTTAAAATAAAAAAAGACAGTAATTGCTTTTGTTTAAAAGGTCGCTATCAGATAGAAAAGGTCCAAATTGACTAATTTTCAATCTCGAAGTCATTCACCGTCTTTCTTAGGGGGCTTTCCAGCTTCATCTCCATTTATTTTTTTTGGTTTGTTTTTTGGATTCCGATTCCGATTCCGATTTCGATTCCGATTACGCTAATAGAGGGTGAGTTTTAGGTTGACTCAACCCGGACGTTTATCGCGAGGTTGGGGCGGTAACAGATATAAACAGATAGGGGGTCCTGCGGAAGTTTAACTACTGCACGCATTCAGCTGCAGACGTTCGCACCGCTCTTATTAAGTTTGATGATGAACCTGTTTTAGAAAAAATGAGATTTTATCCTTAGTTAATAATTATTTTAAAGTTAATCCTTCTAGATCCGGTAAAAAAGTTAGATTAGATATGGTTAATAAATTTTATGAGCTTAGAGGACAACATGCTCATAATGCAACACCTAATTCGGTATTGGGTAAAGTTTGAAAAAACTACGCTATTAAATGAAATCAACAAATTCATTAATTTACTATAAGTATGCTAATGATTTCAAATTTAGATTTTAAATTAGTCAATGCGATCACTTTAAGGCGCGAATTTACAACATTTTTTCTTTGGGTAGCTATTTATATATTGCTATATTCTAGTATCATATGTTTTATTAGTGATAACGGAATAGGTATATATAATGGTTTATTCCATTCAACAGCAATAACACCTAGCCCGCAAGGGGGGGGGCGCGTTGTCCCCGATTCCCCCCCCCCTTTCCCCCCGGCCGGCTCCCTCTTTATTGTTTATCTAGTGAGGGGTTACAGGGGGGAGTTAAACTACTATTTTAAAAAAATCTAGAAATATATTTATTGAAATTTATAGTTTAACTTCCTTAAACTACTATTTTAAAGAAATATATAAATATATTTCTTGAAATTTATAGTTTAACTTCCTTAAACTACTAAAGAGGAGCGGGTTAGTCCCTCGGGGACTAGTTTTGATCTGTTATATATATTATAGAAACTATAATATATTTATTTACTGCGTATTATGCCAGAGGTATAGTACAACCTATATTTCCTTATAATCGTTTTGAACCAGAAAATGGACTCTTCTCAAAAGGTTATGTGAAAGCATATCGAAATGCGGTAATGGGTCTAGATGCTCCACAATTTATAATATTATTTATATTAATAGGGGCTATATTGTTAATGTCTAGTAGTGACTTAGTATCTATGTTTTTAGCAATAGAGTTACAAAATTATGGGTTAGATTTCTTAGCCTATTATAAAATATATATATATATTTTATAATTATTTTTATATATAAATATATAAACAAAATAGTTTGCCCTCAGGTGCCGAGGATTTACCGTCTCTTCTTAGTGTTGTCCCTGTAGTGAGCTATTCCAATGTTTATACTAATAAGAAGCAGCTTTATGAGGATAATAAAGGAAAAGCGGGAGTTTATCAGTGAACCAAACTTAGTTACTGGTCAGAACATATCTAGGAAGTTCTGAAAATTTATCTCAGAGATTCGGTATTTATCTTAGTTTAAGATCTCTTAAAAGTTATAAGGGATCTAGCTATATTTATAGATCATTGTCTAAATATGGATATTCCAATTTTACTTTAAAGATCCTTGAGTATTCCTCCCCCCCCCCCCTCTGCAACCCCTCACTCAGAGAGGGAGGGGCGGGGACCCGCGTATCTCCCCGCTAGATATACAGGGGGGGGGGAGGAATACGTCGCTAACGCCGTATTGTGAACCATCTGATGTAATTGTTAAGAGAACAATATTACATTGATCTTTTAAAACCCGAATATAACATATTATCAAGTGCTGGCTCTTCTTTAGGCTATAAACACGACGATCAGGCTTTGGCTAAAATTATCGCAGCAAATGTGGGAATTCCAAAATCGGAGGAACATAAAGTTGCAATTTCACTTTCTATGTCTAACAGTATTAAAATAGAAGTTCTTTATTTGGAAACAGATACAAAAACTATTTATAATTCTATGCATGAAACAGCAAGAGCTTTAAATATCTCACAATCTAGAATTTCCAATTATTTTAATCGTAGCCAGATAAAACCGCTTAATGGGAGATATGTTTTTAAAAAGTTTGACGCCCTTAGCTAAGGGATAAAAAAAATGACTAATGGTTGGTTGAGTTTGTATATATCGAAAAGTTTTGTCTTGACTTACCCAAGAATAAGGTTTGTGGGCACAAATACCCATAAACCTTTATCAGGTAGTATCAAGAGAGCTTTTGTCTCTAGAGCTTGCCTGAATTAGGTTAATAATAGATATTGAGTATTTCGGATTCCTCGGTTGACAAAGAGATGGTCCATTTTCATTAAATTGAAAAGTATTTAGGATTTTATTTTAAACATTTATCATTATATTATAAATACAAAAGACACTATAGTAGTGTAAAAATTCCTGATTATTTGGACTTTGATTCTTTTTACTCTAGTCATAAATACATAGATCCTAAGTGGTTAGCTTGGTTTATTGGTTTTTCCGAAGGGGATGGCGGACTTCATGTATACAATAATCAATGTTTATTTGCTTTAACTCAAAGTGAAGAATCTGTTTTACAAGAAATTAGATCGGTATTAGGTTTCGGTAAAGTATATTATGATCCTTCTGTTAATAGCTATAGATATCGTGTATATGATAAGTCTAATATCTTAATTTTGGCTACTCTATTTAATGGGAGATTTGCCAGTGAAAATAAGATAGGACAATTAGGGAATTGACTTAAGGTTTTAAATAAAAAATCTGAAGTTATTACTTATAACCCTCATCCTTTCAAACCTACGCTAAGTGACGGTTGATTATCTGGGTTTACAGATGCTGAAGGTTGTTTTTATGTAAGCATTGTAAAACAGAAAGCTAAATTAACAATTATTAGCAGTAAGGGGGAGGAAGAGGAAGTAGAAAAAACCTACTCTAGAGTTCGTATACGTTTTAATCTTGACCAAAAGGATGAGCCTTTACTTTTGCACATTAAAAGCTTATTTGGGTTTGGAAGTGTCAATAAAACAAGTGACCCTGGTGTATTTAAGTATAGTAACGGGTCATTTAAAGCAAACTCTATTACGGTTAATTATTTTGAAACTTTTCCTCTAAAAACAAAAAAACAAGCATCTTACCAGAAATGGTCTGAAATCCGTACGATCTTATTAGCTAAAGAACATCTACTTCCTGGTGGAATAGAAAGAATAAGAAAATTAGCTAAGTTGATTAATAATTAGATTAGCAAGTCCTAAAATTAATAGCCTGCTATTTAATGCGGATTTCCTATTGCTTTGCTAAAGGTTTAAAAATAAACTTTTATGTAAATCAATATGATGTATTAGTTGGCTCCGCAACTAAATAAAATTATAGGTCTTTTTTGCTTGTTCTATGTCTTTCTTTTATGTATCGACAGCTCAGCTGAAAGACAAAAATAGACAGACAGTAAAATATAAATAATATGGTAATTTTACATTAAATTCTTGAATACTACCCTTACCCTGTCCCGGGGATTAAGGGGTAATTCATAAATGAAACTGTATTTGGGAATGGTCAAAAATAGGCCAACGTTAACTAATAATTACGTCAAACTCCGCTATATGCTGGAAACCTCTAAGATCTTAAATACTAGTAATACGGCCTTTTTTCTCTCACCCCCCCCCCCAAGCCCCCCTGGGGGGTTGGGGGGGGGGGGGGGTGAATGATGAGAGAAAATGCGGGGGGAGTTAAACTACCCCGTCGGAATCACCTTTGGCCGGGACCCACGGGGATTTTTACAGTAACAAAGTTAAGGATATTTCAATGAGTGATCAGCAGGAAGCCAAAGGAAAAATCGCCGCCCTCCCAACCCCCCCCCCCGCAGCCCCCAATCATGAAATGATTGGGGGTTGTTGTAAACAGTGTGGGGGGGCCTGGGGGGAGATAGGGTGATTAAGTCTAATGGATCATCTATGTAGATGTATGCATTTGTTTGGTATCCCTAGAGACTACACGTGGAGTATCATCCTAAAATTCTCAGGATGATTAATGTATAGTCCGGCTTTTTGTACACATTAACTTATTTAAGAAAAGCTTTCTGTCTATACTTAATAATTTAATAGATGAAAGATTAAATAAATTAACATTAAATAAAGATTTATATATAAACCATAATAAATTTGCTTTCCAGTACCCAATTTCTTGGATCTCAAATTGGGGATGGTCAATATTTAATATAAGTAAAGTAATATTGTTTATATTTTTAGTGTAATGGTAACACACAGCTTGGATTAGGCTGGATTCGGGTTCAACTCCTGAGAATAAGACATTTACTTTAGACGCATATTTTAATATGCTGCAGGCATACAAACCAAATAATAAGCTTTATTTCACTCCCTCTTTAGTAGTTTAACTCCCCCCCCTGGTGGGGGGGCCCGGGGGGGGGGGGGGGGGAGGGGAGTTTACCGGGGAGTTCCCCGGAGCCTGTATTTTTAGTGAATAAAAAAAGGGGGGTCCCCCCTCGATAGTTTATGTCAAACCAGCACCTAATCACCTGCTGATTTGTACGCGAATAAATAGGTGAAATAAGTGCGTAATTTTTTTTTAGTTTTCTTGTTATTAACTCGAGTCATAAAAAAAAACATGTGTTTCATGAACAATAAATCAGAATATAATTTAATTCATACAGTTAGCGACGTACCCTTTGGCTATATTAATCCATCTCCTGAAGATGATCCTTCGGCGGATGAGACTTAAGCCCAAACGAGCTAGACCCTAACTTTGTAACAGGCTTTACAGATGCAGAGGGTTGTTTTACAATTATAATAGAGATATTAGGGCCTTCAAAATGAAAAGTAAGATCAAGGGGACCCGCGACTCCGGGGGAGTTAAACTACTTCCTTCCTGTTTATCTCCTGTTTATCTCCCCCCCTTTGGACCCCCAGGGAGATAAACAGGAAGGGACGGAATATATCGGTGGCGAAGCCACAGTTTCGGGGCCTAAACTACGTAAAGAGGGGAAACGTCGCTGCCTCCTAGAAGCTGCTTATTTTTTTATATATAAAAAAATTAGTTTCCCCCCTCCTCTTTAGTCCCGACTGCAACCCCCCCCCCCACTCAGACTCAGGCGAAATGGGGGGGGGCCGGGACGTAACCTCCTGTCTCCATATCATTCATCATATGGGAGAAGAGGAGGGGGGAAACGTCGCTGGACCTTTCAGCAGGGAGAAGATTTAGTACTTATTTTAGTCACACATATATATCTAGCAATAAATTCCCGATTTCAAAAGCTCTTTTAAAATATGGGTATGCAGAATTTAGATTAGAGATGATAGAATATTGTGAACCTAAGGATGTAATACAAAGAGAGCAATACTATATTGATCTTTTAAAGCCAGAGTACAATATCTTAAAGGTAGCTGTTCGCTTTTAGGTTTTAAACATTCTGAAATGACTCGAGAGATACTGGCAAATTTATATACTGGTCGTGCAATCTCTGAACAAGTAAGAGCAAAAATGAGTGATTCACAAAAAGGTAGGGTTCATACTTTAGAAGCTAGAGCAAAGATGAGAATATCAAAACTTGGATGTAAACTTTCAGAAGAACACAAAGCTAATATAAGTGCCGCGGCTTTAGGTAAAAACCTTGATGAGAGTACCAAGTTAAAGATTTCGGGCTCTAAGGGAACTGCGATTATCGTACATGATATTGAAACAGGAGAAATTCAAAATTTTGTTTCTATAAAGGCGTGAAGCTTCTCGTCATTTTAACATAAGTAACCATACTATAGCTAGATATATAAAATTAGGTACACTTTATAAAGACAAATATAAAATAAGCAAACACTCCGCTCCGTGGCATAGATACATAAAAATTATTATTCACCGCGCAGCAGCCCAAGCCGCCCCGCAGGGGCGCCAGGATTAAGTTTTTTGATTGTGGTGTAGTACATTTAAGATCTAATTTAGCCACACCTAGATGTGATTTTATAGTTCAAGACACTACTTCCTTATTAGGTAAAATAATACCACATTTTGATCAATATCCTATTTTAAATTTAAAACAAAAAGATTATATTTGTTTTAAAAAATGTTAATTATTAAATTAAAAAAACATTTAACTCAAGAGGGGTTAGATAAAATTAAAGCATTAAATTTAGAAATGAATTCGAATAGGTTAAAATAAAACCTTTATAGTTAGTTTATTTATTTAGGTGCAGAAGGTCGTTATGCAATGATGTCTATTGGTGTTTTAGGTTTTGTTGTTTGAAGTCAATGATTGGCTTTCCTTGCTGGTGACAGTTGGGATCTAAATTTCGCTATATGCTGGGACAGCTTAGTGCTTATAGGTACTTTTAATAGTAAAAATCTTATAAGCTATGCTCAGTCAGCAGGCCACACTTTTTTATCTTTTTCACCGGAGCCGGGAGCAGCTTTTTTTTTACCTTTTTCATTAGCCTTTTTTTTTACTGGTGGGTGCGATTTGTTTAAGCGGGCTTGGTTTAATCGGGCTTGTTTAATCTTATTTATAGTTCCTGTTGTTACTTATTCTAATGCTGACACTCAAAAGCTATCAATTCTTAACGAAAACAAAAAAAGAGCTGGAGTATACTGTTGGACTAATATACAAAACGGTAAACGCTATGTGGGAAGTAGTGTCGATCTTTCTAGAAGATTTTCAAGCTATTTTAGTATTAAGTGGCTAACATCGGCAGTAAATAGTGTTATTAATAAAGCCTTATTAAAATATGGATATTCTGGCTTTAAATTGGAAATTCTCGAATATTGCGATCCAAAGGATGTAATTGAAAGAGAGCAGTATTATATTGATCTTCTAAAGCCAGAATACAATGTATTAAAAGTAGCTGGTTCACTTTACGGTCATAAACATACAAAGGAGACTATTAATAAAATTAAAGCTGCAGCTCAAAACCGTAAAGGGCCTTTTTTAGGAAAAACTCACTCGGAAGATACGAAAGCTAAAATGAGAACAGTAGCATTAAACCGTTCTATTGAAGCTAAGGCTAATATAGGTAGAACTTTAGGATTTAAAGTTGAGGTAGTTGATACTAAAACAGGTGAAAAAACTATATATGATTCTATGCGTGCAACAGCAAGACCTTTTAAGTTAAATGATGTTACTGTAATTACATCAAAAAAGAAAATCTTTACTTGGACAGATATCGTTTCTATTTAATAAAATAAAATGATCTCTTCCGTATTTTTCTCTTATCATTCAGCATAAGAGAAAAGCAAAGGGGACCCGCTGTGGGGGGATGCTCTCTCAAGGTATTATTTTAATTAGTTTACTATGTTGCCTTATTCTATTGTTTAAGTCATATCTTACAATAAAAGAATATATAGTTTATTCGGATTCATCGACTAATCTTGATGAAAAAGATAAAAAGAGCTCCTCAGAGACTATATGCGAAACGTCTTTTAATTTTTAAGCAAGCTTTTCGTAAAATATCAGAGATTGACCCTGATAAATTTTCTAATGATTGATTAGCATGGTTTATTGGTTTTTCTGAAGGTGATGGTGCTATCTTGGCTGGAAAAGACGGACGACTTCGATTTGTATTAACTCATAAGGAAACAGCCATATTAAATCACATCCATGAAACTTTAGGTATAGGTAGAGTTAGAACATATGGTCCTTTTAGTCGTTGATGATAAAAAAGGTATTCTTATTTTAACTCATTTATTTAATGGAAATTTGGTTTTAAATAAAAGGAAAATCCAACTTAAGAGATGATTGGATGCTCAAAATATAGTAGAGATAACAACTAATAATCTTCTACCTTCATTAGCCAATGCTTGATTAAGTGGGATTATTGATGCAGAAGGTTGTTTGTAACGTTACACTGTTTAAGAGAGAAGCGTCTGGGCCTCTTTTAGGCTATCAAGCGGCGCACGCCAGCTATCTTAGTGTTATATGTGTGAAAAACATGATTACCTGATATGCCTACTATATAATTAAGGAAACCTAAAAGTCACGGGAGGGGAATAGTTTAAGATGCCCACTGGAGAAAGATAATATATAGGTATAGGGAGTTCTAAGGATGGCTTTTTTAGTGTTATATGTGTGAAAAACATGATTACCTGATATGCCTACTATATAATTAAGGAAAAATAAATGTCTTCTCCAGAATAAAATAGTTTCCCAGGGCCCCCCCCTTAGCTTGCGTCAGCAAGCTAGGGGGGGAGTTAAACTACTTAACTCCCCCCCCCCCCCGGGCCTCTGGACCGGGTGTGCACCCGACCGGGCATGTCTTTTTCAACCTTTGGTCTTCACTTCGAAATTTTGTTTTTTCGATGGGAAGACAGAAAAAGCCGTAGGGGTGCGGTTTAAATTCTTCAGGTTGGACCGTCTCAGTATGTTTAAGGGCTCCGGAGACCAAAATAATCTGGAGTCAGTCTAAAAAGCAGCTTCTCTATAAGCTGCTGAAAATTATTACTTGCTAGAGAACAATTAACTATTTATTATCATTAGCCGGGACAGTCGTCTATTATTCCGTTAAAATACCATTAACGGGAAAAAGGACTTAAATAAATTAATTTAATTTCTAATTACGAAGGCAATAAACTTAAAAGATGAAGATATAGTCCCCAGGTTCTTACTTTTTTGACCCCACGTAAGAACTATTAGCAACATGTGTCGGGTATCTCCTCTAATGGTCTGCTAGTGGTCAAAACAAATATTTCAAGTTCTCAAGCGTTATCCTTTAATAAATTTAATACTTTATATTCTAATAAATACAATACTACTCTGGACTCTAATTGATTAGGATGATTTGACGGGTTTGCAGAGGGTGACGGCTACTTAGGAATAAATGAGAATAGATTAGTTTTTGTTTTAACACAAAAAGAATCAAAAATCCTTTATGAGATAAAAGATACCCTTAAATTCGGATATGTTAAAGAATTTGATGGCTTTTTTAGATACATAGTTAAAGAACAATCTAGCGTGCTTTTATTATTCCATCTATTTAATGGTAATTTACACCTTTTACATAGAATTAATCAATTAGTAGCCTGAGAAAAACTTTTAAATGGTAAAAATAAGGATAACCAATTAAAAGCAATAACTAAGCCTGTAAAATTATCGTTAAATAATAGCTGATTTTCAGGATTTGTAGATGCAGAGGGTTGTTTTAATGTTTATGTAGCTAAAAACAACAAAGAAGTCCGTTTAAGATTTATTGTTGATCAAAAAGAAGGGGCATTATTCTTTAATGACTTAAAACACATCCTAATCCATGGCTCAATTTATAATCGTAAAAATGATAATTCAAGATACGCAGTGAGTAATTTAAATAGTTTAGGAATAATAATTAATTATTTTAATAAATATACATTAAGAACCAAAAAAAGTTTAGCGTTCGTTAAATGAGTAGATATTTATCATTGTGTTCTAAACAAAGAACATAAATCACCAGAAGGTATTGAAAAAATTAAAATATTAAGTAAATTAGTTAATAAAGATAACGATTAAAAGAAAATTTGATATTGTGTTCTTACATAATTATAAGAAAACTGGCATTATTCTCTGCTGAGATTGGTGCTGTGGGTAAATCCCACTTAGTCGTTATAGATCCCTTCGTGGCAACGACCAAGCGAAACACGAGGTAGCTTTTGTATATATTACAAAATATATGTAACGACCGGACATGGTGAAAACGGTTAACGACCCCCTAGTTGAAGACCGTCGGTGGCTAAGTACATCGCTACAGACTGGTTCACCTACGTAGAGCTGAAATGCTCGCGAATGTACAGTCGGAACTTAGAATTGGCCTTATTAATAAAAAGGCAGGCTGATTGGTGTGCAGGGCCCTCAAAGCAATGATGTTTATAATTCTGCGAGGGGAGTGAGCAGAGCACGGAGAAAACACCTGTGGGGCAATCCCACTTCAGATAACTAAGTTTGCATATGTACACTGTCGGTTTAGATGCACAATGGTTATTTTTTACTCTTTTTTCTCAACTTAGCATATATCGTGTAGCAAAATTTTCTACTAAGGGTAAAGGGTCCGACCTCGACCGTACTAAGGTAATTTTATTTGGTTCTCTATTAGGTGACGGGAAGCTGGAGTTGTCTCCTAGAAGCATTAACGCTAGATTTGGTTTTACGCAATCTGAAGATCATAAAGACTACTTTATTTTTGTGTGTAATTCTTTATCTACAATATGCTCTTCTAAGTATAGGGAGTCTTCATATGTCGATAAAAGTGGCAAAACATATAAATCACTAAATTTTTGAACTAGAGCTATACCTATGTTGACAGAACTTTATAAAATTTTCTATTACGAGGGGGTTAAAAGAATCCCTTCCGATTTATCCTTACTAACTCCACTTGCATTTGCTCACCTTATCATGCAAGATGGGTCTCGTGGAACTTGTAGAGGGCTATATATCTGTACAGATGGTTTTATACTTACAGATGTTCAAAGACTTGCAGGTTATTTAACTGAGAGTTACAATATTAGATGTTCAATACATAAATCTAACGGTAACTATCGTATTTATATCTTAGCTAAATCAGTCCAAACAGTAAGAGACCTTGTACTACCCTACATGCATAAATCTATGCTTTATAAGTTGGGAATCTAGCAAAAATATACAACGTCGTTCATAATGATAATATTATGAATCATAATTTCCTCATATGCGAGAAACTATTTAAAAATTAGTGTACGGTGCTTATGTTCGACATAAGGTTCTGTCTTAGTGTAGATGTCTATGCACGTAACAATCACTAAACATTATAGTATTCGCAGGTGACAAAAAGATATAATATCTTAGCTGTAACCCCAGAGACTATGCGGGAAAATTCTGTGTTTTTTATTGTCAATCCTTGACTCATCACGAAGAGATTTGGGTTGCAATATCTTAACGCCCTCCGTGGAGTACACAGGATAAAGAAATAGTCCATAGTGGTAATTAGTTTACCACTAGGTTGATACTCATTTTATTATGAATAATCTTGCTGCAGGTGTTTTAGGTCTCAAAAATTATAAAAATTCATCGTCGCATCTGCTGGATCTAGAAGTCAAAGATCCTGAGACGTCGCCGTCATTTCGCACCGACGTCGAAGAGACTAGCTATTTTTCAGGCTTGCTAAATCACTATACTTCGTCAGAAGGTTTACTTGAAGATTTTTCGGAAATTGAGAAAATCTCAGATCACATGAAAAAACATGAAAAACCTTTGGGTGAAACCGAGTTTGGTTATTATTTAGCCGGATTAATCGAAGGAGGTGGTTATTTCGCGGATCAATGATTAGAAATCCTCTTTTTTGAAAAAGATATTACTTTAGCCTATTATATCAAGAAAAGGATTGGTTATGGTTCTGTTTCTTTTATCAAAGATAAGAGAGCTGTTAAATATGTTTTAAGACATACAGCTGGATTAAAATACGTATTAGATTTGGTAAATGGAAAATTTTTAACAAATTGCAAAATTAATCAATTATTAAAACATGATTACGGAACTAAATTTATAATCATAGGCGGGGAAATTTTACCTCCAGCTAATTTTAGTCTTATGACAAATCATTATTTAGCCGGATTTACAGATTCGGATGGTTATTTTGGTATTTCTACTCCTAAAGACAAATCTAGTAAACTTGGAATTAGAGTTAGATTAAGATTTGTTCTAGGTCAAAAGGATCCAACTATCTTACAAAAAATAAAATCTGAATTTGGAGGTTATCTTTACCATTATAAATCTACAGATAATTATTTATTAGAATTGTCTTCTTTGTCGCAAAATCTTAAAATAATAGAGTATTTTGATAAATTTAACTTAAATTCAATTAAACATTTAGCTTTCTTTAAATGGAGAAAAGCCTATAGAATTGTTCAAAGAAAAGAACATTTAACAGAAAAAGGATTGTCAAAAATTAAATTACTTGGAAAATCTATTAGTGAATTAATTAAATAATTTAGTCGGCTCCACATTTTTTAATATATTAAAAAATTAGGCGCGCGGAGCGCACCGACGCTTTCTTCGTTCCCCCCCCTCTTAGGGGGAGATATACAACCCGCGTATCTCCCCGCTAGATATACAGGGGGGAACGATGAGAAAGCTAATTTTTGGTACCCCCCCCCCACACGTGAAGTGTGGGGGGGGGGGATTATTGCCTAAAGGCAATAAAAAAAAATAAGCTTGACCTAAAATAACCTAGCAAGTAGTCATTTAACTCTTGTGTCGGTTATAATGGTAACATTATTTCTAATTATTGGGCTGTATGCTGGAAACCTCGAATATTTTTTGGTCCACTCAGTTTAAGACTCCCCCATCAACCAAATTTAGATTTCGTGCTTCGTTCCGAAGCAAGCCTAGAGGAGGGGAAGGGGGGGTGTCAGCGCGGCCCCCTTTGCATTAAAAAAAAAATCCCGCGCGCGCCGACTGTTCGGAAAAATCCAAGCTCTTAGAGCCTATTCTTAAATAAAACATTTTTTAAGATGGAAAACGAGCAATCAGCAGGTAACCTTGATTATCCGGATTCAGACTGCTCGAAGAGTTAAGTAAATGAATCAGAGAGCCTTCCCCTTCCCCCCTCCCCCCTCACTCGATAAAACAAAATCAAATATATATATATATATTTGGATTAAGGACGTCTCCTCCGCTGCGCGGGGAGACTAAAATTAAATAGTAGTAGATAATTCTTACTAGGTATTGTGTCTCTACCTATGTATTTAATTATTGTTAACATAATTTTTCTAGGCTGAAGCCTTGGTTTAGTAAATTAGAAAAATTAATTAATATAAAAACTATGTTATATTTATTTTCATTCTTTTCACGGGTGCGTTCGCGCACCCACCAGGTTTTGAGGTCCGGGCTGTTCCTTATTATTAAACGAAATAGTTTTGCAACTTTTACGTCTTCTCCAATTATTCCGGTGAAACATTATTCAAATGCTGATGCTTTAAATAAACAGATACAGGACGAAAACCAAGGTAAATCAGGAGTATATCGTTGAACAAACAAAACGAATGGTAAAACTTATGTGGGATCAAGCTGCAACTTAAGGGTCAGATTAACCAATTATTATAATGTAAAACATCTGTCGAAATGAGATGGACTTATGGTTAGGGCTTTATTAAAGTTCGGGTATTCTAATTTTAAATTGGAGATCCTTGAGTATTGTTTACCTGAAGATGTAATAAATAGAGAGCAATATTATCTGGATCTTTTACAGCCAGAATATAATATATATAAAGTAGCTGGTAGCCCGTCGGGTTATAAACACACCGAAGAAACTCTAGCTAAATTGAGAGAAATTAAAAAAGGTAATAAGCATCCATTATTTGGAAAAAATATTTCAGATGAAACAAAAGCAAAAATTAGCCCCCCCCAAGCCCCCCCCCTCTCCCACCCCCCACCTACCACACACGTGTGGAGGTGGGGGTTGGGAAAGGGGGGCTTGGGGGGGGGGGGTCGAAGGAATCAATTTATTCCTACGTTTTGAGGATGTCCGAGTCATTCTCGGACACCGCACAAAACTCCCCCCCCCCTCTTTAGTCCCCTCCTGTTTATCTCCCCCCGACTACCCCCCCAAACCCAGCCAGGGGGCTTGGGGGGGGGGGGAAACTTCGCTGGACCTTTCAGCAGTGAATCAATGGGATCAAAATTAGAAGTTCTTGATGTAGAGACGAATGAAACTACTATTTATTATTCCAACCGTCAAGCAGCAAAAGCTTTAGATTGTAGTGAATGAACTGTTCGTAATTATATTAAAAATCAAAAAATTTATAAAGAAAGGTATGTTTTTAGAAAAATACCGTCTGAATAATATATATAATATATATAACACATAATCGACGCTGCGCGTGATTAGCATGCGAGACCGGCCGCGCGCTGCGCGCGGACGGTCTTGCCCCGTCCCCCCCCCCCCCACACACGAAAAACGTGTGGGGGGGAGACCTAAAACAGATGAAGAGTTTGGTTATTATTTACCCGATTAATCTAAGGAGATGGTTATTTCGCTGATCATATCTTTGAATAATACTTGCTTTTGTTTTTTTTATAAAAAAAAATTGAAGAAGATGCTTTATTAGCCCTTCGCTTAGTTCACTGAATTATGGGAGATGTCTCACTAGGATTTGATCTTAGTGTTAGAGAAACACAGTAAGGTTTAATAAAAATAAACCAGTCAATAGTTTAAATATTATTTATAAGTAAAAATGTGTATAAATCTAGTCCCCGAGGCCCGTTGCCCGAAGGGGACGAGCCCCCTCCTTCGGAGGGCTAGCTGTTTTTTTGCCGATTCGAATTATATATTTATAAAGTTAGTACGGAGGCTTCAATAAGCAAGATTGTTTTTTCTTTCATTAGAGACCCGAAAGGTAACAAGAGTAAACCTGCTCCATTATAAGCAGGTTATTACAGTTGTTATAAACAATTAGTAAAACCTTTATATAATTTTGTTTTTATCAGATATAAATTAAGCATCAATAGGATTAAATGCTACAATTAGTGCCTTTTTACTTTATTAATCAAGTTACAAGCTCCTAAAGGGTGGCTCTATTATCATAGTATTCAGGCCCCCCCCCCCCCCGGAGCCGGGGGGGAGGGGAGAGGGGAGAGGGGAGAGGGGAGAGGGGAGAGGGGGGGCCAGTAAGATTATATAAGGTTAATCAGGCCCCCCGTAGGGGGGCCAGTGTAAAGTATGAAATGTTTTAACTTTTCTTTATGGCTACTATTAAGCAAAATAATAATAAACTTTCCTCTAAATCTTTGACAAGGAGAGCTAAGGCCTCCGATGAAAAAGCTTTAGTAGTCTGAGGTACTAATTTAGGATCTGCAGTTGGTTAGGTCAATTTACAAAACAAGAAAGCAAGACGGTTAAATTTCCGCCTTATCAACTAGGTGTTATAATAGGGATACTTATTTCTCCCCCAACCCCCACCCCACACATGTGTGGGGTGGGGGGGGGGGGGGTGGGGAAGATGGTTGATTAAATTTTGCTAGTTCCTGTAATAAAAATGCCCGATTAGGATTCGGACAATCACTAGCTCGTGTTGAGTATTTATGATTTGTATTTAGTATTTTATCTCACTATTGTTCTAGTTTACCTCTTATCAGTAAAAGCATAAGAAACGGTACTCAGTGCTTTACTTTAAAAATTTTCACTCGATCATTGCCATGTTTTACTGAACTTTATTCTATTTTCTATCTTGACGGGAAAAAACACATTCCAGGTAATATTTACGGTTTATTGACACCGGTAGCGTTAGCACATATAATCATGGGAGACGGGAAACTAAATAACGGTAGTGGTTTAGTTCTATGTACTGACTCGTTTACAATACCAGAAGTTGTTCATTTGATGAATGTACTAATGATTAAATATAGATTAGAATGTACATTACAATTTCATAGTCCTACTCAGCCTAGAATTTACATTATACGACGTTCTATGCCCCTTTTATGCTCTATCGTTATTCCGTATATGCACTCTTCTATGCATTACAAGCTAGGTTTATAAATTTTAATTTTACTTTTGTTTATCTCTCTTAATTTATCGTTCGAAGCTCGGAGGAGGTTTATACCAACATAAACCTTTATCCGGTTCCGGAGCTTATTTTGGTATTCTGTCTCCCCCTCTTCTCCCATATGATGAATGATATGGGAGACAGGAGGTTTACGTCCCCCCCCCCCCCCCGAAGGGGCCCCCGGACCCCCCCACAAGGGGGGGGTGTGGGGGGGGGGAGAAAGGGTAATTTTTTTTGCCTTTGGTCTTCACGTGGTGAGATTTATCTCACCAAGGGAAGACTATATGTAAGACAAAAACAAAATAACGTGGGCCAAGGGCCCACGGGACTTAAAATACAAATTGGTTATGGTTCAGTTTATTTTTGTATATAAAAAAACCCCAAAATTAAATGGTCAAAATTCCGTTAAATATGTCCTAAGACATTATGAAGGTTTAGCACCACAGCCAAGCCTAGGAAAATAGTGCTTAGTTTAGTCCCAGCAGTACCGATCTTTTCTATCCGGTTCTGCAGCAAACCAAACTAATAAATATATATATATATATTTATTTAAAAAAAAAGAATATATTTTTTTAGTTTTTATTATATAATATATTATATATTATATATTAAAAACGTAGGCCGTATGGTTGGCGACGGTGGAAATATTTATTTTTTTTATAGCCCCTCCCCCGGCTCCCCCCCTCCCCCAACCCACTCCAAAGACTCGCTTTACTTATTAAATAAGTAAATCAAGTTTTTCTTTTGTTTTTATTTTTTTTTTATTTTTTTTGAAAAAAAAAAATCAAAATAAAAAAAAAAGAAAAACTAGTTCGCCTCCGAGAGGGTGGGTCGTTTATCTATTTTGATTTTTATTTTTATTTTTCAATAAATTTAAAAATTAAAATAAAAACCCGCCGGGACTAAAGAGGAGCCGGGACTAAAGAGGGGGGGCCTCTCGTTTATCGAAGGGGCCCTGGGGGGGGGGGGGACTGAACAAGTGTTTTACTATAACTTAGCTTAGCTTCAAATCGTCCTTCGGGGGACGATATGGAGACAAGCTTATATAATTGTTCAAAGAAAGGAACATTTTACTGAATAAGGAGGGCTGCATCCCAGCCCCTAATTTTTTGTTTGTATTGCCTAAAGGCAATAAAAAAAAATGTGAAGGGGGGACGCTCATACAAGGGAACCTCAGAGACTAATACGCCCAACTCCAACAGAAAATTGTTGGATGAAGATAGAGTCCACACAAATATTAGTTAAATCTTTTATTGTTGACACATGCCAAAGTATACAATTTTATTATTTCTAATACTGGGATTATATTCTTAACCCCGTGGCCCATAGGGCCACAGACTGCCTTGAAGACGAAATTAAATAATAATCCCCAGAATCAGGTGAGGAAATTTCGAATGAATCCCCCCATCACCCCCCCCCCCAAAGCCCACCATCAATTAAAAACAAAAAATTGATGGAGGGTTGTTCAAATAACAGGGGGGGGGGGGGGGGAGGGGGGGGGCGTCTAAATATAAATATTATATATATTTCAATTTTTATATTACGCCCCCGCAGGGGGCGGAATCTCAAAATAAATAAATAAATATTTCTTCATTTTTAAAATAAATAAAGAATTTATTTATTATAAAAATTCCCCCCCCTGTAACCCCTCACTAGATAAACAATAAAGAGGGAGCCGGGGGGGGGGGGGCAGGGCCTCCGCGCCTCCGCGCCACCGCGGCCGCGGGGGGGATCGGTTGCTTGGGTTGCCGTTAGTAAAAATTTGCTACAAGCATCTTATTAAGTTATTAGAAAAATATCCATTATTAACTACACTAAACAATGCCAACTTAAGAATCCGTTTGCTTTAGACTTCGTCTAATGAACATAACACAAGAAGTTTTGTAGTAGAAAATAGAGCTTTTATGTACAATAGACAAGAAGAGATGATTAATTATAATGAGAAAGCCGTTCCTTTTTATTATGGACCTTGATTATCTGGCTTTATAGAATCTGAAGGGAACTTTAGATTTTATTTTGTTTGCCTTTGGTCTTCACGTGGTGAGATTTATCTCACCAAGGGAAGACTATATGTAAGACAAAAAAAACGAAAGATAAACGAAGAAATATGCAAGTGTCTGGCAGATTTAATATCGGACAGAATTATGACCAATTTATCATTAAATCCATCAGAGACTATTTTGGAGGAACTACAGAGGTTAGAGCCATAGTAGCCAAAAAGGAGAGCTTGCGGCCTCGACGGCGTCCCGTCGAATTTCCCCAGGCGGACATCCCCCGAAGGGGGAAGTCCCGCCCGAAGAAAGGCACTTCCCCCCCCCCCTCTTTAGTCCTCCCCCACCCACACTTGATCGTGGCTGAGGGGTTGCGGGAGGGACGTAAAGAGGGGGAGGAATAACAGGAGCGAAGGGACGCAGACGGAGAAATTAAACATTTTTATGTTTAAATGGGAAGTAAACCCCCCCCCTCAGCGGGTCCCCTCACTCTGGGGAGTGGGGCATTTTTTTTGTAAACAAAATCTCCGAAAAAAACGGATGCCCCCCCACACCCCCCCCCAACCCCCCCTCCTACCCCTCCCCCCCCTTGGGGCTGGGAGGGGGGGGGGGGAGCCGGGGGAAAGGAAGGCTGGGGGGGAGATAAACTCCTCCCTCCTCCCTCCTCCCTCCTCCCAGGAGGGAGGAGGGAGGAGGGAGGAGGGAGCCGGGGGGG
>Ga0307512_10002965_pt1 | contig 20469 bp, 25 predicted proteins | sample 14_EM_MG_FD_200267 | JGI IMG/M metagenome (GOLD analysis project Ga0307512, IMG submission 200267) | Populus trichocarpa ectomycorrhiza microbial communities from riparian zone in the Pacific Northwest, United States - 14_EM | ecosystem: Host-associated > Plants > Roots > Unclassified | place... | reverse complement strand
GGAACTGGAGACGAGCCGAAGGAAAAAGAAAGGAAAAGTACACGTACGCATGCCAAAATTTGAACAAAACGATGATACCCCCAAAAGAAAACGAAGAAACGGACCAGACCGATTGACAAATCGCAAACCTAGAATTAGAAGGAACGAATGAACGAATGAGCGATGAACGAAGGGCCGAGACCCGCAACTCAAACCAAGTAAGACGATTAAAAGGTGAATTCACTACAGCACAACACACTGAACCTAGTTGCTTCTCCTATATCCCATCCTCATCCGAAGGTCCCTAATTTCCGTCTGAGGACGACGAGCTGGAGGAGCTGGAAGAAGAGATGGAAGACGCCGGGGATGCCGACACCGTACTGGTCGCCACTGCGGCAACGCTAGCAGCACTTATACTGTTTCCTTTTTCCTGGCGGAGGAGGCTTCCCTCGGTCGACGTGCTCCTCGCTCTTGCCACATCCGCTGTCAGCGACCTCATCCGCGGAGCCTTGGCAACGATCCTCTTGTTGGTTCCCGTTATCGCAGGGGCCGGCGAACTTTCTGGTACCAACCTCTCGTTCAGGCGCGGCCTGCCTCTTCCCCTGCGCTCCATCGCAGGGGTGGCCCCGTAGCCACCCTTCCCCAGTCCCCGGACAACAGGACTACCAAGACGCGGTCTTCCTCGGCCTCTTCCAGCACTCTTGAGTACACCCGGACGGCCCCTGGTGCCCAGAGGTAGCGGGACGACCTCGAAGCGAGTAGGAGGGATCTCGCGGATCTTCGCAATGATAGCTGATGGGACCAGCGGCTGCGGAAAGGGCGGAAGCTTTTTTCTGGGAGATGGCTGTTGCATTTGGAGCGAAGACCCTGGCGATGGCGACGACCGGTGGGCGGATTCTCCGTTCGTGGCGGCAAGAGCGCCATTGGCGGCGCCGAACCCCACAAGGGCGGGGTCGATGTTCATGGAATCTGGATCTTCTTATGGATGGTTCCCATCGTCTGCATCGTCCTTGGACTGTTCTCCGGCCCTGGGTGCGATTGTCGACAATGGCATACCATCAAGGTGCTCCGCTTGGGATCGTCCCATGATGTATGGACTCCAGATCAGTGCCTCAGGGTTGAGCTTGATATATCCTTTAACCTCCCACCGCTCGATCAGAGCCTCGAACAGCGCGTGGTCTAAACGCAGTGCGTAGTAACCTGTCACAGGATCTCTAACTAATGCATTCAGTGCCTCCAGCCCACAGATGATGTCGTCGGTAGTCATTCCGGTACGTCGCGATAAATCGGCGATGGTAAGTGGATCTTTCTGGTGCCGTAGCTCATAGCAGAGTCTCAGTTTCCAGTAATTCCGGTAAGATACAAGTCCCAAGTCCGAAAAGGGCTTCTCAGGAGATCCCGTGCGTTTCTCGACGCGAGAGAGAAGGTACGAAAAGTCAATCAGGAGGTTGCCGTAGCCCTTCCGCTGGTGTATTGGTAATGTGATGATGCACGAGACGTTGTTCGGACTGCCTTCCCGTTTCTCCTGCGCACCAATGAACTGTTAAATAAAACTCGATACAACCCTTCTCCCGTTCCGAAACAGACACATTTAGGGAGGTAGCAATGATAACACACCTTCGAAAAGTATCCCACTAGGTGCATTCCGTATTCATCTCGCTCGGTCATCACGTAGAACAGAAAGGGATGGACATCATAGTACAGAGTTTTCGAGCCCAAAAACAACTTGGCCATGAGACAAAGATTCTGGCAGTACACCGGGTGCTTCCGTCCGTCGATCTCGAATACCGAAACGGAACCGTCTCGATAGATCTCATCGCCTGGCGGATGCTTGGCGGGGCATTTCATCTGATCGGCCACATGCGTTAGCATTAGCACTGCTTGTAATCGAGGGATTATTGATGACCGGCAATCGTGAAGGGGGCGGCCAACCTTGTGTCTCCAACAAACGTATTCACTATTCATATACTTCAGGCAGAACTCGCATATCCACAGGACTTTATTCATGCTATACTCCGCGGGATACGGCGCAGCATACCAGGTGTCTATCTCGTATTCGCCGAAGTGGATGCACTCAATCAAGCTGGCTTCCCCTAAGCGTTTGGCTTCCTGGTCCCTCTCTCGTCGTCCATACGTGAATTGATTCATGGAATCCATGAGTTCGGTTCTCATCTTCTGCTCATCTTCGGCCTTCTTCCGAGCTATATCGAACCGGGTTCGCTCCGATGTGCCGGGGAGCGTCTCTGTGGTAAGTGATTCTTCCTCGGTGAGAATCCCACCGTATGGTTTCGATTTATCGTCTTCTGGGGTGATGGGATAGAGGGTGGCAGAGGCGGTTAGGCCCGCCGGCAGCGCTGATGCAATCAGTTTCGCCATAGGCGTAGAGCTTCGAGCTGATCGGCGCTTCACAGTGGTAACTGCCGCCGAGGGGGTCTTGCAAACCCGTCCCAACCTAACCGGATCCAGACCTTCAATTTGAACAATAAACCGGTTTGGTTCTCTAATCGATGAAACTTTTGGCCCAACCAACCTCCGCCTCTTACGCGCGCCATTCGTAAGCGTAATATCGTTGGGTCCACCTTCATCATGTTCCTCCACATCGACGGCGACTCCATTCGCCTGGCTCGGTTTATCTCGTCGCTTTCGCCGGCGGGCAATTGGCGCATCGTCTTCATCCATGTCATTGGCTTTGCGCTTGCGCAAACTTCTGGAATCTTTGACCTTAGATGGGCTTTTTCGCCTTGCGACTCGCGATTCCGGGGGTGGTCGACGGGACCCCGGTTCCAAGCCGTTCGCTGCGCAGGTGGGGCATCGCCATGTAGAGGATCCTGAACAAAGAAAGACGTCGTTAGTCAACTGCGACCAGCGCTCCCATTGAAAAAGGCCACCGACTGTCATCGAAAGCAGACTTCACCCCACCAGCTTCGTTTGCATTCCGGTCGCAATTTCGATGTGCTATAATTGGACGAATGTCAGATCCGCGGCAGTCTCATTCGGAGGCCATATTCTTACAGAATGCCTTACAAACAACACATCCAAGGGGCTCCTCGAAATCTGAAGCTGGGTCATTGTCCTCGTCATATTGGCAATGGCTAGAATCCCAATCAGCCTAATCAGTTATCGTGTATGCTTAGGTCGGGAGTACGCGCATGCAGAGATGGTTAGTCTCTTTTTCATCATCGTCGTCCCCATCACCTCCCCAATCGTTCTCCGATCCAGACTCCTCAGAGTGTCCGGAGGCGACAGAAGATGCTTCCCCAAAAAACTCGTCTTCGTCGTCACCGTTGTCATCGTCGACTGCGTTATCGTCGCCTGCGTTATCGTCGCTAGGGTCGTCGATCATTCCCCCAGGTTCCTTCTGGTTCACAGTGCACCGTCAGCAACTGCCGCCTCGTCATCATACCAAGCATACCAATATTCTCGGCTCCTTCCCCTTCCGTGGAGACTTCGTTGGAGACATCTGCGGTGGAGCCTTCTGTGGCGATTTGTGCGGAGATTTGTGCGGAGTCCTTCTGAGAGTCTTCTGGGCCGGTGGTACGAGTCGCGAGGGATCGCGAGGAGTAACACTTTCCCCTCCCTTCTCAATACCTCCCGTCTCCTCCTGCATGTCCATCTCGATGTCCATGTCCGCTTTCTGTGCCCGCTCCTGCCTTACGCTTCCCACCGCCACATCCCGCGCCGATCCAGCAACAGGAGCTGAATCTGGGATCGGAGCTTCGGCGAGAAGCGTAAGATGCCGAAGAGGTAGAGGAAACAATGCGACGGTAGTCAGGTGTTGCACGGGGCTTTCGGGACCGTTAATGCCCGGCGAAACGTGTTCGTCCACGATCTAACTTGTCGCTGATACCGCGAATCCGTAGGGTGACTGCCGTGAGAGAGAGAGGCAATGGAAGGTTGCTGACAGCCTGTAAAGTCGGATTGTGATGGTCGGTCGGGCTGCAAGGCCTAGTGAATGCTGTGGAAGGGCGTCGGTGCGGCGTCGCGGTCGGTCGTATCGCCTAGTAGCTCTATTGGAACTGAGAGACGCGGGTAGCCTCCAAAGATAAATGTTCGGGAGGAGAGAAAAGAGCAAGAATTGGGTGCAAGTAGCTCAGCGTGTGCATGGGATGCAACAGGAGACAAACTTGAACTGGTTAGACCCGCGTTGCCACCTGGCTTGGCAGTATGGCACCAGAGTCCCACTACACAGAACCTCACAAACATCCTCCACAACTGAAGGAAGCTTCAAGAGTAAAACCAAAACCGCAAAACATCGAGTATGAGAGACACCCCGCGCTCTGAAGATGACCAGTGCTGATGCGTGTTTGCCTCGCAGAGTATAGCAATCATGGGTGTCCCATTCGAATCCCTCTTCCCGTTTGCGATCATGATTACCGTACGTCCGCGTCGCCGACACATGCACGACATCCTTCGGGGCTGCTAACGATGGTGGTTTGGTGCTCTACAGATGTTCGCCGTCTCCGGTGGTGTGAGTTACCCGCGCACGTTGTATTTCGACTCTAGTAAGAGGGATGATTGACTTGCTTCTTACAAGGCTGTATCCGGACTTCGTTACTGGCAGGCCGACAAACACAGAGGACGGCACGGCCTCGATACATGGGATATTGTTTGTGACACCCCCCACACACATGCTATGCGTGCTAACCTAGTTATCTTTGCGATGCGAAGAACAGTATGTCGTCTACAACTTGCAATCTCCCAGAGTTGCGTACTGATTCCATGTGCCAGTGATGGAGCGCGATCGCCGCCTTACTGGCTCGATATACGGCCAGAGGGACGAACCCGTGGCTCCTCGGAACTTTGCTCTGAACTCTGCCTGGAGAGTATGATGCCTGTTTTCTCTTCCCCCGCCGTGCACAGCAGGTCGCTAATACACCAATCGTACAGCTTGAAAAGAGAGCCGTATAAATCGACATGGAGCGGCGAATGCAATGTATGGCTAGACGCTGTTTGTTAGTACATCAGAGCATTCAAACGACTGATGTCCCACGCAAGCCGTGCGGGAGATACTTTCTTCACGATGTCAAACGAAGTCTACGACATCGTCGAATTGCAAGATTGCCCGCTTCGTGTCCTGATATATTTTGCCCTCCTCCTTGCCCCATACCAGCATCAAGTCCACATTAACTGTTACGATTTGCCCTCGCCCTACGCTTCCATGGCAAACCCACCGGACGGCACATCTCCCTCCACGCAAGAGGTGCATGTGTATACTTACCCACTCCTGATCCGTACATTCCCAGGAAATGACCCTCTACGGCCGTCGTGAGCACCCATCATCCCAGAAACCCGGCATTCAAACGGTCCTCCTCCGGCCATCCGACCGAGTGACACTTGACATGCTTAGTAGCCCCGCCAAGCCGCCAAAAAGTTTCACGGAGGAGCATCCACCAGCACAGCTCTTGCGTCTGTCTCGCTCTACAAACACCACAACAATGCCGCCGCTAGTAGCTGCTGCTGTCCGCGACAAGGTCTGCTTCTCCAGCCGCCGCAATCTCCCTCCACGCACCCGCTAACATATCGATCAACCTCAGGTCGCCCGCCTGCCGCCGCTCCCGAAACTGCGCGTTCGCCGCCCAAACAAGGAAGTTCAGAACCCGTGCGTGGGTGTGATGTCCCAGCTGCTCGGATGCTGGGCGTCGTCGGGGTACGCCATCGAGGGATGCGGGAAGCTGGAGGAGGCATTGAGGAGTTGCATGGACAATAAGGTATGCATACGAACCGAGGTGGAGGGAGCGAGCGGGATGCTGACCGAATCCCGAAACAGAAAAAAAGCCAGCAGCCGAAGAGTACTATCAATTACCACCTGTCGAGATTCTACCCATACCTCATTGGCCCACACAAGAGGAAGTGATGGAGGAGGAGACAGGAGGGGGAAGGAGGAGTGGGCAGAGGAGTGAAGTGTACATTAGGTGTATGGGCGGAGGTTTGTGGGCAATACACGGTTTCCTCGGCGAAGGACTGTCGAGAGGTTGAGTGCGGGGAGAAATGTGTAATTGTACAGTGGTCTAGTTACATACAGACAAATGCTTCCAACATACCGCATCACAGAGGGGAGTGAGTAATTGGGTCCGCCTCCTGCATACTATATCAAACAAGCCCCGAAGAAGAAACCGGTCCACCAGTATATCCACAAAATCCCGGTCATAGGCAGAGATATCTCGACTATTTCCCCTCCTTCTCGATGTACTCCACTAGCTGCTCAATGGTACACACCTTGAGGCCCCATCTCTTGCCAAACTTCAGGCAATCGTCCCGCCTCATCATCAAGCCATCCTCCTCCTTTACGAGCTCACATATTGAAACAGCCTGGTTCTTCCCCGACAGCCTCGCAAACTCGATCGCAGCCTCGGTGTGACCCCTGCGCTCCCTCACTCCACCATCCACCGCGCGCAGCGGGAACATGTGTCCTGGGCTCCTGAAATCCGTAGCGGTTGCGTTGGGATCCGCCAGTTTCCTTGCGGTGAGCGCTCGGTCATACGCGGATATACCCGTGCTGATGGTCGGATCCCGGGCGTCGACGCTCACGGTAAAGGCGGTCGCATGCGGCTCCTGATTGTTCACGACCATCTGTTGGAGATTGTACTTGGCAGTGAGGGCGGGGGAGAGAGGGGTGCAGATCAGGCCGCTGGCGGGGACACTGTTAGCTACCGTATGCAGCGCTGTTGGAAGGCGTGGACATACCTTGTCCAACGGACCATAAACGCCATCTTCTCTGTCGTTAGGTCTTCGGCTGCTATGAGAAGGTCGCCCTCATTTTCGCGGTCGGCGGAATCGAGGACTACGATAAAGTTACCTGCGGTGAAGGCGGTGATGGAATCTTCTATTGTGTCGAAAAGTGAAGCCATATTGTCAATTATGTGTCTGTGGCACCGAGGATGTGCCGACGAGATGAGTGGGCTGTGTCTGGAGCTGTGGAGTCGAATGTGCCCTTAGGACATGCTGGCTCGGATAACTGCTCGGTGCCAAGGGCCTTTAAACCCATACTTCAGAGCGGGCCTCGGTGTCAACTCATCACCAAAATTCTGACTCTAAAATCTGTTCCGAGGCCGAAACCTAGTTACATACATACATAGCCGGGCCGCCAGTTGCATGCGGGTAAGCGTTTGTAAAATGTGACAAACCACCCTCTTTGTAAGGAATTTGTTGGTCAGCGATTCAAGGTTCCAGCTACATAGAACCAGCCCGAACACAACCACTAGTAGTCACATGGGAATTGCGTCCTCTCTCCCCACAATCGTGATATTTCGATGAATCGCCTCCTGATCCAAACCTTACGGACTCCCGCGTCCTATTCTTCACCTGGAGCAAGTGCGGGTGGCATGTAGAGTACGCAGTCGGCCCCTTTGCATTGTTAGATCGTATTCAAACCAAAAAAAATATGCAGTCGGTCCCACAACACAAAATTTTTCCGCTGGAGACTCAGGGAGCCGACGCCGAGAGGTCTTGCCGCAGCCCGACGAAGGAAGCTCTCTATACCACCGGGAGGCTATGGAACATTCCCGAGTATTTGACTGATGATGCGGCTTCAAGGTGACCTTGGTCCAGGATAGCCTCATATCGATTTGCAATGGACCGGATCACGACTTATCCCACCGCACCATATTCACCTCGCATGGGAACGAAGAGTTCCGATCCGGTAGCGCAACATCTTCCCACAGAAACGCACCTGGAGGTAGCCACCGATGAACTTGCGCGGGCGGGTCTTGTTCCTTGTTGCTAAGATCCGTGGAGTCTGTAGAGCCTCCAGGAGCACCCGCGCGGTCCCCAAGAGCTATCGCCACATGCGCAGTCGCCTCCGCTTCAACCGCCGCCTACGCTGCCGGGAGGACGACACACCATGTCAAATTCTGATTTGGAGGGTCTATATCCTTCCTATGTGGGAATTCGTGGCGGGAACCCGTTGCTTCACCCGCCGGCGGACAGTGAGACCATAAAGTGTCTTATCCTGCATGGCCGGAGGTGGGTCGATCGAGCCACTGACAGAACTGTCTACGGTGGGAGGAAACCCTACATCTTTTGGATCGCGCATATCACACTGGTGCTAGCGAGCTGGACGCCGCTGCTGAAGTCGTCGTGGGCTATGCTGCTGTTAGCAGAGGAGATTTTGTCGCTTCTCTATTGGAGTTGATACTACTTGGGGCGTTGGTATGTGAAGCATGGAAGCAATGGGCGTGCCGAATGGTGGGGAGAAGATTGGTGGTGGAATACGTAGGGGTACGGAAGGACCGAATAGGTTCAACAAGTAGCGGGTGGAGAAATGAGTTTGAATGTCCGTGGTGACAGAAAAAGAGGGCGAACTCCATATCAGCGCCGGATACTCTCGTAGTACGATTTGCGCAGTCCGAAACGGCATCACAAGTTGAAAGGGGTTTGTGGATTGGATAGAGTATAGTTACCACATCGGCACCTCAACTAGCTATATACGATTTATGAAGTCTCTTTACGTCCAAACAGATCCTTCCAGAAGTCCTTGAACCCGTAGTTCGGCTTCTCGCTGTCATAGATCTTCGCTTGATGCGCCTCCCCAATCCCAAGACTTCCCATCAGGCCTGTTCTTCCTTTCCCTTTGACTGTCAACTTCGGTGGCTCCGGCCTTCGAGCTCTCTCCCGTATCTCCTCCGCAACCTGCGGCGCCACATCAGCAAAACACCAGTCCAGCTCCCTCTCCAGGGTATATATCGGTTTCCTGGCGATTTCAGGCGCCATCATATTGTAGCTCCTACACAGCGAGTTCAAAGTATCGATGCACAGCTGATTGTAATTCAGCTCGGTCTTCTCCCAGTCCGCGTCTCGGAAGACCTCCGTCGGCCCGGGAGCATAAGCCGCCGCCATCTCCTCTTCCGACACCTCCTCGCCCAGTTGTAATATCTTCTCTACCCTCTTCAGCTGCACTCTCCTCGCTTCCGCCTCTGCATACCTCTCGGCTCTTGCGCACATCTCCTCGAGCGTGCCCCCCCTCGCAGAAATCACCCTCGCCACTCTCCTCCTCCAATCATTCCTGATCCTGGCCCTGAACGCCTCCGCCTCCCTCCCAAGCTCCTGCTGCTTCTCCACCCACGGCGGAAGGATCTCCTGCTTTCTGATCATCTTGTTCAAGAAGTACTCCGTCGTGTCTAGGAAAGGCGAGCGCGCATTATGGTCTTCCACCCTCGGCTGGCCACGGGGGAGATTGTCGAACTGCCCGCGGGCGCGAGCATCCTCGATCCGCCGGTCGGCGAGCGACATGAGCGCCGAAACGCTTGCTGCGGTCATGGGCCGACCGGCCGGCTGGAACCGCTCTCGGAACATGGCGCTGATCTGGGCACGCTCGTCCGACATGTTGGTGTCCTTGGTGAGCGAGTACTCTAGTGCGCTATCCCTCGCTCCCGACACTCGCTCCGCCCTTGCAGGCTTGGGGCCGAATGTGCTGTGTGGGCGGAGGTCGACGGTTTGTAGGACGGGCTGTTGTCGCAACGGCTTGTGTGCATCGATGAGCATGCGGAGCACAGCGTCTTCTTGTGCTTCGGTGCCGTCCCAGGGACGGGCGGAGGCCAGGTCGCGCGTGTGTTTCGAAGCGGAGGAGGGGAGACGGGAGACAGAGATCGCTTGGGCGTGCGTGCTGGCGAACTCGGCGGCGGCGACGCGGGAAAGGAGCGCGGATTTTAGATCCTCGGATACGGCGGCGATGGTGCTGGAGTCTGGGGTTTTGTGTGGAGAAGAGAGAACGGCGTCCTCGGCCATTGCGGTGAAGCGGCGAGCGAGCGCTGATTCTTCTTCATCTGGATTGCTGGTGTTCGTCTTTGGTGAAACCAGCTTTTGAGCGTCTTCAGCTGTGTGGTTGCGAGCTATCCTGGCTGCCGCCGGTGGTGGCGACAAGCTCGAAGTAGAGTATTGGAGGCATCCCCAGAAGCTGCGGGAAACGTTGTAGCCGGTGTTAGAGTGCACGGCGAGTTTCAGCGACATGGAGCGGACGGAGCAATCCAGGGCAGAGAGGAAGCGACCTTGGATAGCGGGGGTTGAAGAAATTCATTGCTCCATGGTTGGTGGGGTCGCCACTCGTGAGATTTTTGACGGTATGGTCCGTTGGCCGGAAGCTTGGCACGCAACTATCTTCGGCAGCGGGACTGTATGTGCGATGGGAGATCGTCAACGGAGCAGCACAGTACAGTGGATATCTTGATACTATTCGGAATATGGTGCGCACGCACAAGTTGAGCTCAATGGGAACTCTCCAACATCGCGCAAACAACCCAGCATTGACGCCATACGCCTTTTCAACCATTCCAGAGATTCCAGCCCACAACACAAGTGGATCCAGTTGATTCTCACACGAGCAAACGCACAACTCCCGAGCCATCACCCTAGCCTCTTCCTCTTCCACCGCCACGTCCGCCCCTTGGCCCGCCCCGGCCGCGTCCTCCACCCCTCTGGAACCCGCCCCTTCCACCGCGATCACCGCCACCCCGCCCTGTGTGATGCTGCTGTTGCGCCTGCTGCTCCTTGACAACTTCTATTATCTCTTCCGGAAGGCGGAGATACTTGATCTGCCCTGGGCATCAGCACCAATCACATCCCCCATTCGTCGTGCCGTCGCGTGGGGAGAACGCTATACATTGTTTCCGCGTACGTAAGCCTCCGCCAGACGGTAGAAGCGGTCTCCATCCGGGGACGTCTGCACAACCTCGCGGAGGGTAAGGTTCATATATGTATCACAGCTGACGAGATGGCCATTGAGGGTTTCGCCGTTCTTGAGCTCGACGAGCATGGGGCTGCCCTGCGCGGCATTGAGGAGAGAGAGTGGGAGCTGCGGGAGATTGATGTTAGTTCAACGGTCGAACAGACGGTCGGCGTGAGAGGTGGATTGTGCTGGGGGCATACCATTGTTTGTTGATGATGAATGGCGCTCGTCGATGATGGGGGTGCGGCGGCTACAACCAAGCGGTGTGGTGGGTAGTTCAATGGACTGGCCAGGTTAGCGTCTCTTGGCAGATCAAGGTGCATATGGATATCACTCGCCACCTCTGACTCTAATCTATCGCGGCGTTGGATCAAGCAAAACACATCATTCCATTTACATACTTACATGCCATTCCAGTGAATATTGTCTCGCACCAGACCCTCACTTCGCTCGTCACTTGTCTCGCTCCAGCCCCTTCCAAGTGTGGCGTTACTTTGGTTAGTCGCTCGTACCTCACTAAAAACCAACTCCACCACCACTTTTTGTAAGGGTCTGGAAGTAACCAAGCCCGAAAAGTGACTCGTGTTCCCCCACCAAGTTTGCCAGTTCCACAATTTCATCACCATCACCAACATTGTCATCATCCTCCAAACATTTTGCTTGTCATCCGTATCATTATATTACATGTCAACATCCCTGCAACCTTAGAAAAATGCCTCAACAAAGAGTTCTCTTGATGATCGTGTTCTCTAGATACTGTCTATGATGAAGACCCAAGGAATGTCGATCGCATCGTTTCTGGAGACGTATTTCGGAAGCGGAATCACCGAATCAAGTCATGTGTGGGTTGGTTCTACAAGCAGGGAGGGCTCACGAGAGTCTTCCATGCTATGACTTGGAGCACCAAGTTTGCAATCAATAGTTGCGTCACCTCAGCATCCACGGCTGAAATATCTGCGATGATACAAGGAGACATGCTACGACTTACTGCGCATACTTTGTGAGGAGATGAGAGCTGTTGCAAAGGACCCACGAGCCCGAGTTGATCCTGGCAAGATATCGCTGAGTGCCTGTGTTGACTTCACCTTCGTTGAGATGCAGCAACTTTATCAGGAAAAGTGCCCTACTTTATGGAGAGTACTACGTGTTTTGGGCGGTATGGTCATCGCCTTCGGAGTTGCCATTGTTGGACACGGTATTGGCCTCCACATCTTCATCATCCGCTGCATCGTCCTCTTCAAGGAGCTCCGTCACTCTGATAGGGGCCATGATTCCATCGATTCGGAGGAAAAGGAATCGGGCGAGGTGTCTGAATAAGAATCCGATCACCTACGAGACCTCGGAGACTTGGAGAGATGTCCTGTAGTGCTCGCCGCCTGTTGTAAGGCCATATCTGCGTCTCTGTTGAATTTTTCTTGCCCGAGTGGTGGTAGTTTATGTGGTTGTGGTATGTCGCGACGTGATGTGGTTTGCTACCGCATTCATTAAGTTACCATGCTAGTCATGTGACGCACCTCGGCTTGCATGCCAGAGCTGTTGGATCTTGCCACATCCACCACAGGAAGAATCCAAAGATGCTCAGACCAGCCAGCAGCCGGTACGGCCGAAGCGGAGGTCAGGTTAGATCCGTAAGGTGGCGGAAGGCGTGGTGGTATTGTGGAATCTAAAATAGTCGTATATGCTTTACGCTTCTGGATAGTGGTAAATAGGTGACTGCCCTCTTGAAATGTAGCCATACCACCTGAAAGTCTTCCAGCACCTCACGGATCTAACCAGACCTCCGCTTTGACCGTGCCAGCTGCTGGCTGGTCTAAGCAACTTTGGATTCTTCCTGTGGCGATTGTGGCAAGATCCAACAGCCCTGGCACGCAAGTAGAGCCACATCATGTGACCTGTGTAAACCACCTCGACTAGACCACGATGCCATCACACCAGGCTTCCACCCTGCACCTCACCTCAAAAGAAACTACATACCCACCATATTGGCAAGGTCCCAGTGCCAAATACAACTAAGCGGCTGAGATTGTGAGGTACTTTGGAGAGAAGATGGATAAGTGCGGGCATATGATCGAAGAATTGAGACGTGCCGGAATTCGGCCTGAGCAGAATCGATATATTCTCGATGCAATATCTGCTAAGTCTGACGGGGTTTCCTTGAGAGATGCTAAGGAAAAATATGGGCCGGTGACGAGCTCGACTACATCCCCGGGACAGAAGCGCAAGTCCCGAGGCTACTCCCATCTGCAGAAGACGTTGGAAAAGGTTTGCCAATCCGGTGAAGGTAGCTCATCGTCCTCTTCCAGGGTTCCCTCAGGATCCTTCTTAGGAGCTCCCCCTTCAACTCCGCTTCGTACCGAGCCGAATCTGGCATTTTCCTCACATCACCGCAGAACACCAGCAGTACAAAACTTTGAGGATATGGGTGCAAGGTCTTCAGCCCGCGATCTTCACGTTACACCATCGGCCCGAATTAGCACCTTTGCAGAGGACTTAAAGAGTCTTGACAACTATCTGACATTGCGATGGATGTCTGCTTGAATTCACATATGTACGATGCCCTCTCGTACTTACTTGTAATGTAGTGTTTCTACTTTGTCCCCGTCACGATACCTTATTCCTCTGTTCACCCCCTACTACCATTTGGTGTTTGGTCGTCTCCTCGATTGTGGTTGTAAATTTTTAGGGGTATCCAGGTTAGGTTTGGTATATGTGTAGTATGTGAATTACGATAGGCTGAAGTATGATGTGTTATGACAACACTGTCAACAGTCAAATTTTGTCGTGTGGGGCGTTAAGGCGCAGAGCCCCTATTCCGGAACGGGTTTCTTCCAGACGTCGAAACGAAGCCTGATTTTGAGCTTGCGAAATAATCAAGTGCATGTGACAACGGCTGGAGACAAGCTCGTTACGTGGTATCACCTTCGTTCCTTGGCTGATATCACTACGTTAGGCAAAAATTCGCAAATAGTTATACTGAATTCCCACGCCGCCCAAGATACATATTGTCAGTGTGGTCATTAGATCCCTCCTCCTCCAACCAAAGAACTAAAACGAACCGCGTATGCAAAGAAAACCTGAGACAAAACAGATAGAGTGTGTAGTAACTATACTAAGTGTTCTCAACCCACCAACTCCGAACCAAGCCTAACCGAACCCAGAAGCGAACAAATGAAAACCAGTAGACGGAAAGATGGTGATAAGTAAAGAAAAGACAAACCCGCTTCAACCCAAACGCGCAGACAGTCCCGGGGGGGAAAAGAAATATTAAGGGAAGAAAATATGTGCTAATCTCAAGTACGAATTAAACGTAAAGATTGAAATCACTGGCATTGAGCATTCGATCCCAGGCCTTCGTATCACCCACCAGAGCCGTCTCCCATGCATCGTCGCCGGTGATGCGAGGATTGTTGGTAGCGTGACGTGATTTGGGTTTTGGCACCTTTGAGACGCTCGGAGTCGGAGCCTTCTGATCCGCCAGTCGCATTTCCTCAAGCGTTTCAAGAACGATACATTCGGAGCTGGCAGTTCGTCGCCTTGCCCTTCGGGGTGGAGGAGTCTGCATTACAACGCCGGTGGGAGGAAGTGGGAATGTAGGAATCGGCATCGGACTCGACGGAGACCCCGCAGGCGCTTTGGTCGAAGCTTTCCATTTCGGCGGTACCATGGATGTCAAGTGCTGGTGGTAATCTTCGCTTTCGTCCTCGGCATCCTCCGCTTCCTCTTCGGATTCGTAACTACGGCATCCATGAAGAGCAAGCCAGGAAATCTGCTTTTTGAGCTCCTCCATGCCTGGGAAGTACGTGTTGTTTTCCAACCCTTCCTCCAAGTCGATGTCGCTGGTGGCGATCGAACCCAGGCCGATAGAATTGCGGTTCAGCACAGAGTTGCGATTCCCACGGCAAAAGAAAGTTGCCGCGGATGAGCGACGAGAGGACAAAGATGGCGCCTCGGAAATAGCACCTCGCATTGGCGCGGTGAAATCGTCGTCATTGAATAATAGCCTCTTTGGGGATGTGAAGGAACCTCGCTTTGAGGTCGGGAAATCATCCTCATTAAATGATAGCCTGTTCGAGGACGCAATGGAGCAACGCCTGCGGCCGTTGCGGTTGTAAGAATATGTAGAACCTTCCGAGATAGAGGTTGGGACGGTTGATGTCGTCGAGTATCTGCGGTTGTTGAAGCGAGAGGAAATAGGAGTGGTCGGTCCGATGCTGTCGGAAATACTGGATGTCTCGCTGTTTGCGTCGCTGCGTTCTTCGTCGATCGCCGGCATAGGGGTCTCGGGCCGAGGCAGTTGGGTCAACGAAGCAGCAGTAGTTGCTTCGGCAGTTGGACTTGGGCACTCGTCGTCCGAGTCGTCCGAGTCGTTGTGGAGAGTGTTAAGCAGCATCTGGATCCCAGGATCGGGGGTTTGAGGGGTCTGGCGACTTCGCTTCGAATCGAGAGGCGAGAGGAGGCTGTGATTTATCTCTTGGGTCTTTCCTGCAGGCAGCGGCCGCGAGGAAGGCTCCAGTCTCAACACGGGAGGTCGTTGTTGTTGTGATATAGGATATGGCGGCGGTTGGCGAGACGGTTGCGAAGGTGCTTTACGACTGCCTTTTCGTGGGGGGACAGATATTGTCGTCGGTTTGGCATGTTTGAGATCCATTGGCACTGCACTGCTGTAGAAGTGTTTGCTGGCATTGCTATTGTCATTGCTGTTATAGGCAGACCGCCTCTTAAAGAAATTCATCCTGTGTAGTAGTTCGTCTACAACGATCGATGGCAGTGGCGTCAAGGTCGAGGTTAGAGGTGCAGGGTTTGGGTCGTCAAATGTCGACAGCGCCACAGGGGAGCTTGGTGCTGTCGAACAGGACGATGAAAGGAGAACAGGGTGCTCATGCAGCTGCTTAATATCTTCGGTATGCGCGGCTTGTGAACGACTCCTGGATCTTGGAAGGGCGATAGCTATCGAATGTGGGGATTGTGGAAGATCATGGCTGGTGCTGCTGCTTCTGCTTCTGCTATCATTGCCGCTCCCAACAATCTCCCCACATCGGAAGGCCCCAACACTAGCAGGTACCCTTTCGCGGGGTGGAGACAGTCTCGGAGCAAACGAAAAGTTCGAGTCGAATAGCATTGTGGTGTGCAGTGGCTTGAAGCTAAAACGACAATATTTCCGGACGACGCCACCGAAGCAGGCTCAGCACCGAATGTCTCGCTGTTCAACTAGTGCCTTCATCCAGTGGCAACACGTCAAGGGAGGGACAACTTGTTGTCTGCGTCTAATTTGCTTGCTGGAAGACACGGGCGTAGCGTACCCGTTCGAATTGACGCTCGGAACGATGAGCGGCCGCAGCGACGATGGACGATGAGTATTGCGCAGCAAAACATACGACCGGAACAATCCCAGCTACTGAGATTGGTGGAAATCTCTGCGGCAATCCGCCCGGAACGCGAATGTACGGTGTTCGACGAACGTTGTTTTGACCAACGAAGTTCAGAGACGTGAGGCGGAACGGAGGAAGAGCCTGCAAGGAGGGAAGAGTATCGTGTGGTCGGGCCTCGAGTCTCGGAGGTGGTGATTCGTGAAGGACAATGTTACTTGTCTGAGCATCGGTGCGCCTGCCAGTGAGCCACCAGCGTGTTCGCACTTCTCTCCCTCACGGCGAGCGGCTGCCGGCCAGATAAATATGGCGGACGAGGAGACTAGGGGTGTTTAGGCCCGTATTCGGAGCCTTGCATTGACTTGCAGCCGGTTCCATCTCCGGAACACCAGGCTTCTCTCCTTGACGCGAAGACTGCACTCTATGCTCCATGGCAGCAGCTATGGAGTGAGGAGGGAAGGGAGGATCGAGCAGGTGGGTGCGCAGCGGGTACTTAGAGTAGAGTAGGTACGGGTACGCACATATATATCCGCGACGGATCAGCCGGAAGGCACGGGTACGACGATTGTGGAGTGGATAGATACAGACCATGCAAGACGTCCGATGTTTGTAATCCGCTTCACTGCGGTGGGGGCTGAAGAATGAAGCGATCTCCTGTGCCCGTATTCGCTATCACGCAAGCCAAGACACGGCTGGCCCGTGACCCGGATGGACTGCTGTATTTCTGGACTGCCGTACCACTAGGCTCGATGCACGAAGTTACCAGGAACAGCACCCGTAGCTAGTCGATATCGAAGGAGACAGCTGATGGCAGGTGCGTGCATCGACGGCAACTGCTATGTACTCACGATACCCCGGCGGTTTGTGCTCACCTCATCAGCCGGGGTGCAGCCGCGACAACCTCGCGAACTCCTTTTGAAGCCCACAGCCAGCCCGCCGCGCTCGCCGCGCTCTACTCTACATACATAAGTATCAACATTCTTCCCAGCAGCCAATGCAGAGCAGAGCAGACCGCAGCAGACCGCTTGCGTCTCAGCACACCCTTCCTCTCTCCCCGCTGCCTCCTCAACCTCCGCTCCTCTGTCACGTCCGGACATTTCCGGGACCGAAGAGGCGAATGGCGCCGATCTCCTGGGCCCAGCATCCCGCCGTTGAGATCCCCGAGAGACTCCCTAGTGTTGCGCTATGGAAAGAAAAAAAGGGAGAGTCGAGTTTGGACGCTGTGCCTGAGATGGGATGGACGAAGTCGAATCGTCTGGGTCGCACGTGGATGTCTCACCACTGACGCCTCCAATCCACCACGGCGGAGGCGCAGCGTCGTGAACGGGCGTGCGACTTGCGCACGAGTCTGTACAGTTCGAGTCCAGCTAAGTAGCTCATCTCGAAATATGTGCATACATGCCACTCTACATACAGCTCCCAGAATCCGCAGATAACATGCTGTCGCAGGAACCGACGGATGGAGTGCTCCCGAATCCAGATCAGTCGTGCCGCATCTAGAAACACAAATGTCTGTGGCGCGCGAGCGGTCGGACTGTGGAGAGCCAGAGACCGGACGATCTACATACCACAAAAAAACACGCCTTTCCCTGGCGGAGGGCCCCGAGGGAATATTCGGTGAAACCCCCCAATCGAGCCGTGCCCTGAAAGCGGATCCTGCCGTGTAGCGATCCATCCACAGTAAAAACCACTGGCTCATCTGGCGCTCCCTCAGAACGCGCAATAATGGGCGCAAGCAGCGCAGGTGAATATCGTCCGTTGAAGGAGCCACACAGACCCGAGCTGCAAGTACGTGTTACGTGTCACCAGGGAACCAGTCAGGGGAGTGGCATCTGCGCTTTTCTGGAGACTCGTCTCAGAACAGACATGAACTGTTGATCACGAAATGTGGCGTCTGCAATGCAGAAAAACGTAACACATTCATGCAGGTACAGAGTTTCAGTGCAGGTACGCTTATGTACGTTCGCTTAGCCTCATTTCCCATCTCTCCCCCCTGCTCCAATTGAAGTCTAGACTATGAAGAATACCGCCCCCGTGTCGATGCGTAGGATGACTATCTACGTGCGAGAGCATCTTCCGGTGTGTCCCTCGAGCTCCGACAAGAAACCCCTTGGGTACATACCCATATCCACGGAAGCTCTGAACAGCGGCCGCAAAGGCGACGGCGGCAGGCGATCTTCTGTGGAGAGTTTATCGGCCAATATCTATGGTTATTGTGCGGGATCCACCGGCTGGTGGCTCTTGGCGAGCATCCGGGGAATCCACAATGGAGACAAGCCCTGATGGGGATTAGTGGTCGCTGGGGACTGTTCGTCATACATACCACCGATCTATCTGCGTCCGCTTTGACGCCCATCGTGCTCATGCTCCGATTTGTTATTTCCGTCTCTGCGCTGGTTGACCCGGTGGTTGATCACGATACACTCACTAGCAGTGAGCACCGATGCATAACCACTGGGTCAGAAGCATGCCGCGTTGGAGCCAACGCTTAAACCGTACAGGGACGCAGCCGCGGGCTTGGGCGTGGTCGTATACGCAGCGATCAAAGGCCGAATGCAATCGGCGGAGTGAAACCATACTGCCTACCATGGGAGGATGGGCTTGTGGTGCCAATTTCCACCTTCGAGAGTTACATCGACATGGAATATGTACCTCTCTCCCTCCCTCGCCAGTCGTCGTGTCGCAGCTCGCCTGACATTCTAGTGCCCGGCCGCTCTCGTTGTACTAACTAGAACCAATCGTGAGAGAAAGAGAGAGAGTCTCATTGATCGCATGCGACCCTATTGGGTCATGGCGACATTAGGTACAGTCCGTTCCTGTTCACGCTGGGATGATGATGATGATGATTCATTGATCGTATGCGACCCTACTGGATCATGACGATATTATGCACAGTTCTTCCCTGTTCACCGTCCGCCGCGACCTCTCACAGTCCGCCGGTGGCCCGTGGTAACTCCCCCTGCCCCGCCTGGCCTGTCCCGAGAGAGAAAAGTAGAGAGAGATAGAAAGAAAGAACGTAAGGGCCGTATAGAAAGTAGAGAAAGAAAGAGAGAAAGGAAATCGTAAGGACCGCATAGAGAAAGCACGAAGGAAATCTCCATTGTCTCTTACTCGCCCTCCAGCTCCTTTTCCGCCTCCATCGGTTCCGGTGGCAGCTTTCGCGGTCCCACCCTCGCCCCCATTTCTGTCGTCCGCAAGAAATCCAGGATCGATCTGGTGCATCGTTCGTCCGCGAACAGGTCTCGGATTCTAAATCGATTCTTCCCTTTTCCTGTCTCCTTTCGTACCTCTGCCCACAGGATTATGTTCACGCTGGGGGGAGCCGGATGTTTAATCGAAAGCTGGGAATGCGAGTGATCCCGGGTGGATGATGCCACCTACAGGCTGAGCAATCCACACAACCGAAGATTGAAGGCATAAATGGATGGAGAGACCGATGCCAGGCCCGATGGAGATAACGACAATAAAGGAAGGTGGAATCAAGAGAGAATGTGTGGGTGTTGTCGCAACCCTATGATTGGCGGATTCTGTCCGGTGAGGATGATGTATAGGATAAGTTACTCAACAAACCCCGCTCAACAACTCGCTAAATAGTTACAGACTAATCGCCCACAGAACTTAATTCCTACTGTACACACCCGCACGGAGCGCAGCACCGCGCAGACCCCCGAAATATTGGTCAAAGCTCTGCCATCTGGGCAAGTATCTAGACATGTACTAGAAACCATAAGTGAAAAGAAGTCTCCTCAGCACCCGATAAGATGTACTTTGCTCACTGGCCCTCCGGCAGGTAACGGCTCACCCTCATATAGCCGACAGCTTCATTCCAAAGACCCGTGTAGCGTACCTAAGGAAATACATATGCCCGAACACCTGGGGCGAGCCCGGGTACGGTCTAGTGCGAGGGAGGCTCTTTTCAGGCGCCCCGGCTGACAGTGCAGATACTTGTGGCTTGTGGGTGATGGGATTGAACTCTGCCCGTCAGTGATAAGCTTCTCTCTAGAATAGAGTAAACACCATTGGCTGCCCTTAGTTTGGCTTTCGGCGACTGACGGGGGCAGACCTCATTTTCGACGTAAGAAAGATTTGCAATGAATGTTACCGACGCGTTGGCAGCCACTTGGCCTGTTTGGTTGCCCACCTGCGTTTTGAATCTACCACACAAAATTGAAATGCAGTTTGAAACCTTCGGTTTCTCGGCGAGGGGTCACCGTTCGGCACACCTCCTGGAGTTAGCGATTCGAGAATCTGCATATGTCCACTGAGCCACAATAGATACAAATAAACTCTACTAACAACCACCAGTACATACCAGCGTGGCCCCCCAGTCAACCCCACCATCACGCCTACGATGTCCAACTCCCACCCTCCGCCGTTCCTTAGCCCAGCAAGGCTGCTTGCCGTTGGTGCTCTAATCACCCAATACCAGAGCATCCTGCACGACAAAACACCCTACCACACATC
>Ga0307512_10002963_pt1 | contig 20475 bp, 18 predicted proteins | sample 14_EM_MG_FD_200267 | JGI IMG/M metagenome (GOLD analysis project Ga0307512, IMG submission 200267) | Populus trichocarpa ectomycorrhiza microbial communities from riparian zone in the Pacific Northwest, United States - 14_EM | ecosystem: Host-associated > Plants > Roots > Unclassified | place... | reverse complement strand
GACTACCGATCGGTGTCGATGCTGAGTGGTAAAAGGACGTCTGTCGATATATCGGTAGACTAGAATACACCCATCCTGCACCTAGAGAAGCGGTACAGGACAAGCGGACACACACAAAGTCGGTGATGAAGCCAAAGTAAAACCCCGCTTTGCCCCGCGAGGGGAAAAGCTTGGCAAAACCTGGCGGAGGGAGGTGTTATCGGAGGTGTGTGTGACCAGTCTGTACTGTACCTTCACACCAGCAGTAGGGGGATGACAAGGAGAACTAGTTTAATTCAAAACTTGTGGAATTGAGCACTGGCAACCACAACCGAGTCATAATAAACTAGAAGAACCCAATGAACTCAGTCGGGAATGCTCTGACATTCTCGTGAAGCACAGGCAAAACTAGACCTCATTTGATAAAAAACGGCTCGTGAATCCCACGGCCTAAGAGCGAATGAATCTTGTCACAACGACAAGCCTTCTGAAATTTAGCACCCACCGCCACAGGCGTTGAAATCATCATTGTTCGATTCACCATCGCTATTGATCCGAACACCATCTCCATTCCCAACCAATCATCTCCCTTTGTGCTCCTGACTCCTCATATACTCCTCTTCCGTCCTTTCCAGATCTGCTTCCTCCGGAAATTTCCTGAACATATCTCCCAGCTGATCGATGGGCGTACTCAAAAATCCCACCACAGTTTCAAATGGCGGCTTGTTCGGCATCCACGGATGCGCCCGCGTGGGAATAAACATCTGAGTCCTTCGAAAACTCTTTGCCAGTTCGATCGCAGCGTTCTCTCCCTCCTCATGCTCGCGTTCCTTCAAAGCCTTCTCCAATCTCGGCAGTTCATTATCTTCCGTCGCCCTAATGTGTTTCCGCAACCCTACCATCAGTTCTCTGAGCTTCGGACCGAATTCGTACGAATCGGGATACAGCCGTTGGAAGTACTCGAGGAGCTCTTTAGTCTGGTGATAGTTCAGCCGGTCCCTATCGGCCGCCTCTTTCCCAAAGGAGCCCAGGTACTTCTCGTAGGCGGGATAGAGCACGATTTCCTCGCCGACTGCGTGCTTTGCGAGGAGCCACGAGAACTGGTTCTTGTACCGCTCCTTGGTGTCGCTGTCGTGCGTGCCCAGCATTTTGTGGCTGTAGGCCTCGAGCTCGCGGTGGTCTTCGGATACTACTTCGCTGATCGTGTAGCCGCCGGAGGGGGAAGTGATGGTTGCCACTGATCTGAAGAAGGAGTGCACGCGGAGGAGGTGGTAGGAGGTAGTGGGAGCTGTGACTCGGGGGTGGAGGCGGAGGAATTTCATTGCGCATTATCTAGAGTGCAGCGGTGGAGAAGATGCGGGCAGGTTTATAAAGGGGTGGGCAGAAACCACGCCATTCATGACCTAGAGACTGGATTGGGAATTCAGACATTGTAATTCGTGAGCTCGTGCTGCCGCGGAATACTACAACGATGATGTAATGGGGAACCGAAACGAAGGCGTGTACCGTGTGGTAGCTTTAACTTTATTATTGAAAGCTCGCGAGTTTAAGGGTTTGATTCACGGGTGATGTTTCCTCTCATTCACCACACATGCGTCGTGATTCATCAAAAGGTATTGCGAACCAGGTGTATAAAGATCATATTGGAAGTAGTCTCAGTACATCAACAAATATATTAGTATTAATCTGCATTACATAAAAGCATCCAAAATTAAAAGCATATTATTATCAATCCCTTTGATTAGACAGGGCGTAATTATCGTCATCCAAGCTTCGTCAAGACATACCGAGCATTCCTATATATCGACAACCCAACTGAAAGAATCATAAAACCATTTCCCCCAAATGTAAACCTCATTGAAGGACAGCGCCTAGTAAGGCCCCGCCGATGTGTGCGACTGCTACCTGACATTCTCATTCTCGATTCCGGAGGATGTTTCTGGGGTAAGGCTGCTGATACACTTCGAGAAGCCCGACTTGATAGCTCTTCCCATGGCCTCCCATGAGTAGGTGGTAGCGGGGGTGCTGGGCGTGTCGAGAGCCCTGGGGTTTCTGGGAATTGGGGGCATCGTGGGGATTCCGCCGGGGATAGTAGGACTCGGCCTGGGGTCGGGGGTTGGTCGACTTACTCCAAAACAGATGCGTCCGATATGATTCATTTTGCTGAGCACGCGAGACTCCATTCTCAGCACCGCTTCGCGGTAAACAGTGTTGGTCTTATAATCGAACGAGCAGAGAACGGAACTGTAAATGCTCTGGTTAGCTAAAATTGAGAGGCGCACCTGACAATGGGCGTCGAAAACTTACCGAACCATACCCCCTTCTTTCCCACATGCTAGCGCCAGGACTGGGGGATGCACAGCTTCAATCAGTGACACTTGCATGGTTTTTGTGTCAACAATTGTGAAAATTCTCTTGTGTTGCATTTGACCCTTTTCATGCAGTTTAACACGCGCCTTGACGAGTGGGTCGTCCGTGGGATCTCTGCCGATGCACTCGTTGTCCGCATTGAACGAATGTCTTGACAAAGAACTGCCGCATATGCTCCAGTCCAACCGCCCATCCTCGAAGCCCCATATGAGACACTCGATAGTACGAATGTCTACATATCCCTCAAAACCAAAAAGCTCCGCTTGCGTATCCCACACCTTACCACTGTGTGCCCTTATTATCAGAATCGGATAGAAGAAGATTGTGAGAGAGGTGATCGCTAGTAATACACCCCCTAAAGCGGCGTCGAGGTATGCCGTAAGTAAAACGCCAGCGGCGAAGAGAATTGGGCAAAGCCTTAGCCAGAGTTTTATGAAGAATCTGCGATAAGAATATCCGCGGATCCGAGGTGCACTCTCGAATCTATCCCATTTAATTGCCGCTCCAGAGCAACCATCTAGAATCACACTATCACCGTGGCCAATAGCTGCCACCTGGCACAGAGGATATATATCCCATAAGCAGCAGCCCCAGACATCTCTGGCTGTAAGTAATTCGTTGCCCGTCCTTTCTCTATTCGCGGTACCTGTCGGTTGTACGCAGATCAACCGCTCTAAGTATCTATCACTATCGTTTGAGAGGGAAAGTTTTGCGAAAGCCTGAAATGCGGAGTCATCTTTGTTGGGTTTCGGACGGCGCCGTAGAAGTCCCATTAACACGTAGGTTAATTCGCCGTCCATTGTCTCCTTAGTTAATGTTGTTTTCCGGCCGCGCAAACACTCGAGAGCTATAACCACGATTTCTAGTCGGCTGAGTGTCAAACTCCCAAGGAAATGGTCCATAAGTTGTCTCGAAATCAGTTTGTCATGCCATGCTCGTCCTGGGAAATCTTGTTTTGAAATCGTATCCACATGAGCTACCGCGTTTCCGGAACGTAGATAGATCTTAATCTTGTCAGACGGACATAGCAATGCTTCTGGAAACGTCCACATTCGCCTTCCCCAGTCCTGCAGGAGCTCTTCAGCGGATTTGTCCTTTGGCTTTTCTTCTAAAGCTCCTAATTCCGCCTGTGCCCTAGAATTGCATGGTTGTCCAAGAACGATAACAACGGAATGTGCGCCACGGATGACATCGCTGATTCTGTAGACATCTTCTCTTTGATATTCCTCAGCGAAACACGAAGCTGCAATCCAATAAGCCTCAAGCCCCGCATCTCTTGTGGCTATCTCCGCAATTGTCGACAATGCTTTCAAGTCCTCTTTGCTCCTGTTAGAAAACTGGTCTGCGGTGTAAGCAACAAATACATATGGAACACCGCGTCTTTCTTCTGGAAGACCCTCGTCTTCATCGGAAGACACGTAGGCAATACCGTGCAAATCTTTGGATTTTGGGTTTTTGAGGTGACATAACAGTCTTGGTCGTAAGATACGTTCGTGCTTCGCTTCGGAGTAAAAGTGGCCTAAGCCTTCTTCTTCTTCTTCTTCGTCTTGAAAGTGTGCGGGAAGGGAGTCTTCTTTCGGATTTCTTGAGGCATGAGGATAAGTCCAATAGCGATACGGAAAATCCCTGTATTTGCCGTCTGGACGGATATTCGCCTCTGTTCTAGCAAATGGGAGACAGAAAGAGGCTATGAGACAGGCTGGGATCCATCGGAGGGCAATAAAAATGCCATCTTTCTCGTTCCATAGTCCTCTATTAGCCGAGACACCCGAAAATGGCCAATTTGCGGCGCGCAATGCATAAGCTCCCATGGGCCGTATAAAGGTTCGGCGCCAGGTGTGTCGAGTAAGCGTGCTATTATAAACCGCATCGTTGGCTTGGACGCTGAGTTCCTCCACACGGCCGGTACTAGCATCTATGTAGGAATCGGGAATACAGAACCACTCAACGCGTCCCATTGCATCCCTATGACGGGCCAGACTAAGTGTCCCTCCTGTTGCTGGTTTGGAAAAACCTCCACCGATTACATTATAGTAACCTAGTTGCTTCGTCCTGGCGTTCTTTGGGCCTATTGAAATGACATCGGAGAGAAACTATATTTAGGATCATTAGCATGGCTTAACGTTATTACAATCATGAAATTATGGAACTAACATAGCGAACAGCAAGCTCCCTTTGTTCCTCCTCTCTTACAATTTCGGCTTCGCTCATATCATCGTTCATAGACTCGCGTGCGGGCTCGTCCTCGATCGGTATTTCACCATCTCTCTATATTCCAGTCGGAAGGTTAATGAAATTGTAAAAGTGTCACTACGCAAGGTGGGACAAACCAAGTTGTTCCCAGGGCCGTGCTCGAGCTGTGCTCCCGAAGCTTCCATCTTTTCCTTCCGCCTGGTGTAAACAGCTACCATGCACGCAATTATAGCTGTCATAGCGAATGATAATCTTGAACCATATAAATTAGCCGCATACGCATGAAACATGGACTGGGTACACCCACATCATGAGAAAGCCCAGTACAAAACAGCCTTTGTTGAACGACACAAACGGCGGTTTAGGACCAAATGAGTTCCTCCACCACTGTTGAAAAGTGATGTATTTTCCGATAAGGGTTACACCAATGATCAAGATAAAGATCATTGCGATGTCAACTGCAACAAAAACAAAGTAAATTATGGATTTGTTGACACCTATGAGTTTGGTGGCAGTCCCAAGGGAAGAACATAGCAATACTAATTCAAGAACGCAGGCTAGGAATGTGAAGATTGCCTACGAGTTTCGTTAGCCATGTAGTTGAAATTAGAGTGCCGTGTTAATAGACTAACTCCAAGGAGCAACATAGCGAGAGGAGCACTAAGTTTAAACCCATGTTTAACGCTCAGTAATGGAGTAGACCGGGTAGATAAGCCAAGGAATTGGCCAGATGCATAATGGCCATGATTTTTGGCGTCAATCGCGAGGAGATTTGCGCTTAGCCCTATAACCGTGATAGCAAAGCAGGTCTGGATTATGCGCAATATCAAATATGTTGCTAAGTAAGGTATGTGTCGTGATACCGTAGGATTATTCGGTTTCACTGTCTGGACTGTAGTGCCCCGGGCAGTTGCGATGGTGGCCATTGCGGTGCAGGTGTGTTTGTGTTTGATAGTATGTTCAACAACGTTCTTATATACAAACTGGAATACTTTCCATGGGCATTTTGGCTGAATTTCCTGGTGATTCGTGGTCTAGAGCTCTGATAGGATGTAAGCCATGGAGCATAAACAACTGTTCCCAACACTAGGTTTGATGTACCTCTCCTTCGGTTTTCGGATCTACTGAGCACCATGTGGTACCTGAGACCAACTTTCTGCCGATCAAAAACATGTAATACTCGGTAAAAATTGCCAAAGATCATCTCATTCACTTCAGCTGGTGCTAGACGACTGGAACCGGGGCTGGTGTCCCAACAAGGAGGGAGTGAAAATACGACGGTGATAGTTTCGGTTGTTGGTAGATGGCGATCGAAATGTTGGTGGATGAGATATCAGTAAGTTCATCCTGTTGATACCAATACAGCCGTGGGATATCCGATCTAGCACCCAAAATATTATAATAAGTAATCGATGTCTGCAGTTGGTTGTAACACGGCGCAAGCGATGCTGATCTGCAGCCATGAGTTGTTGCGAGTTGGCGGTAAGTTCCGCAAGGCTTCGAGTTATCAGCTCAGGCTTCTTTTTGTAACCGACCTGCAAATGTCGCGCCCGCAGAGAGTATGTAGACGTGATGGAGCACATAATTTGCCCCTGACTGGCCAAGGGTCCCATTTAGAGTTCAAGTGTCTTGTTCCAGGTGCAAGTGCAATGCTGCAGGGAAATGGAAAACCTAACCCATCTACAACGTCAAACTTGTACTCTGGCGTGCACTCAGTACCATCAGTCTTACTACCGGCTAAAACCAGTACAAACGGAGATGGAAGCTCTCTTAAACGGCTCCGTTGTACATATGTGCCAGTTTTGGCGAGCACTCTTATCCCTTACGAAATGTGACATTAGTTATACGAAAGTGTTCAATCTGAGCAGAGCGCGCTTTCGCTCATTAAGGCCTTAAGCTTTACATAAAACTGAGGGCGCCAGCTTGAGCAATAGAGGGATTACTCAATGGCAATTGGGGGCACAGATTCAGCTTCAGGGTCTGTTTAGAGCCAACAAAAGGGTCAATTTGTCTGTTTAGGAAGCTCCTTCTATGTTGCCAAAATTGGTATGTTGACAAACCAGCGTCTATTTTGAAGGAACGCACAGAACTTCCAAAATCGCACATTCATGAAAATGCCCTTGGAGGTACTTCTCACTCCGTTTTGTTCGTACAGATCACCACCACCAAGTTTGTTCCTCTCAGCCCCTTCTCCAACTGCATAAACGCCGTGCTCCTCCGCCAAAAAAATGAAGTAAAAGAGAAAATAAAAGAGGCTTCATGCAATTAACCTAGCAAAGTGTTACTGATATGTTGTCTCGTATTCAGTTTGCCACCCGTACGGTCATACCTCGTTTATCCATATGAAGTGTACTTGTGCACGTGGGAGAAGGAAGAGGCTGGGGACGAGATAAGCTTTTTCTCCTGGTGGCTTCCCAAGTGTAACGTTATCACTCCACTAATTGTGCTTTAAAGTTCAAAAGTTCAGCCCGGGTTGCCGGGATCTTACCAGTTCAGAAAGAGGAAAGAGAATGTTACGACCAGATTGCCGGAACCCCCACTGCCCAATAGCGGGATATTTTGACGATATCCTACTGTACTCGGGGTAGGGAAAAAGAAGTGGGACATCCCAAATCTGGAATTGAATTTGATGGGAGGATGGGTTATGGCTGGGGGTCAGAGGCTAACACAGATGTCCGTGCACAGCAAATCTACTGTTTATAGTAAGTACTGAGGCATGCTTTACTAAAGATGTATATGGTGTCCTTAATAATTCCCCCTTATGGCGGTAGCTAGCCAGAAATGGGATGTCCACTTCTTTTTCCCTACCCCGAGTACTGAGGATCTGGAATCTGCCGTACACAAGTCCACGAGAGAACAGGGATGGCATGCATCCTATGAGATCCACCAATTACATTTATTTCTAGCATTCAATCAAAAGAGGCCTGGACATTCACTATGGCCAAAAATGCTTCTTTTCGTCTAATCGTGATTAAGATACTTGTGCGCATGCGCGCAGTACAAATAACTAAAACCCTAACCCTACAGTTTGTAATCACATTATTCAACTCTAACTCAGCCTACAACCAGTCCCCTGATTATTGTTCCTCTCTGAACCTTCAACCGGAGCCTCGGGAACGACCTTTTTCTTCGCCTTTACGCGCGGTGCGGATGTGGGCTTTTTCGGTACATTATATGTATACTAGAAGCCGTATCAGTGGACTACACAGATTGAGAAGTATACCTGTCAACGTACCGTGGCTTCTTCCGGAATATAGCCAGCGCCGTGTGGTCGTTCCCCTTTGTCGTTTGAAGACTAAGCGTAGGTCAGTAAGTTAATCTGTAAAGGAGGCGTGGTCTTGAACCATTGTAAAATAAATGCTAGTTAGTGAAGAAAGGCAGATGGAAGGCGGATAAGGAGGCGGATGGAGAGGCAGAGTTTTAGACGATGTTTATATACACCTGTTACTCGCAAATTTAAGACGAGACGTAGGGAGCGTTCGCATGCGAGATTCGGAGTAGTTGTACAATCAGCCGCACACTCAGAGCTGAAAGGCGTGCTCTTCCAATGGATTGCGACTTTTGCAACTGCATACACACTCAGTATGTTGGTGGTCTTGTCAAGTGAATAGCTGAGCTGAAAAAAAAGCAATCGCACATAGATCGTGAGCGTGTTGGAAAGACCTAAGTAAACGGGCTGTGTGTTCTCGATGTGTTATTATCGCTGCACATTTCAACCATTTTCATGATGGGGAAGAGACGCCCCGGACATGTTAACTCGTGTACCAGCCCCCGCCCGATCCAGGCGGGGCTGGACGATTTACATCCCCGAATAGGTGATCAGTTTTGACGGTGCAACTCCGAGGGTTGAACACCCGAACTCAACACCGAAAATCAAAAAAGAAGGTCACAGCCTATGTAGATGGTAACTACTCTAGTAGTCTGCCTGCACTTGACCGAAATCGTTTGTGTGTGGTAGAGGTACTCCAGCATATCCCCCGATGTCATAAGGGTTCGGCCTACCACCGAGTGATGCAACTGCCTACTACCCTGTGATGCATCGGCCAGCACCTCCACCACCTACAATCAATTTTGGTCAAGTGCAGGTAGACTCCCAAAGTAGCTATTATCTGTGACCGAAAACTTCTTTTTTGATTTTCGGTGTTTCGGTGATGAGTTCGGGGTGTGAATCTTAGGGTAACACCGACAAGTAAATCGACTAGCCTCTCCCTGGGTGTGGTATGAAGGGCTGGCATGCGAGCTAGGTGGCATGTGCCATCCTCACTCAACCAAATCACGAAAGGAGTTGAGAGGTCTGCTTCTTTTTCCACAGCCGTGCGTACGTTGGAGCGCTTTTTTCTCCCCAAAGAACTGGACATTGCAAGATGTCAGCCCATACCACAACCAGCGGCCATCTTGGATTCCTTGAGAGCGAGTCGCGTCGGAGAGGGTACTATCAGCTCGTTGAAGGCGTCAATCCGGAGCTTTTAGTCCATGATACGGTCAGGGTTATTGATATTTTGGATTTAGATATGAAATCTGGCAAGTTCCTCGCCACATATCCTATGAGTGAGCATGAGCGTCTAATACAAGCAATAGATCAAAAAATACTAGTAGAGTCTATACAAAAGTCAATATTGAGTGTAACTAGCGTACCTAGCCCAGAAGTCGTGACCCCTCCACTTCGTATGATGTTAGTCCCAGCCCTTACCATGATGTTGCGTTAATCAGAATCATGACCCATTATGAGATCTAGATTCCATACCAGTGACGAGCCAGACGATGATGACGATACCTATAGATTGAATGGCCTCCATCGTCTAATCCAATTCTACAACATTCCGAGCTCGTTTTTGTCAGAAAGAGTCCAAGGCGTTGCGCATTCGTTCGGCGTACGGGAGTCGCTAGACCACCGATACGGTAAGGCGACAGCCCCTTTTAACAGATAATTTCAGCTACTTACTTTTGTTAGATAGCTGGTTCCACTACCTTTGCAAGAATGTCAGGACGCGCGATGACCCACGAGGTGGCGGGGCTCGAGACATTGCTCCCTGGCCGTCTTGTAGTGATGACCCAGCCAATGCGGAATCAGCGGTAACTGTTGTTCCTTTCGCTCGTCGATTGCTTAAACAATTCAAATCGGTCATGAGATTCTCTCGATTCTTCGATCTCATCAGAGACCAAATGCCGTTCACTGTTTGGAAACGCCCTAGTTCACGCAATAGTCAGGATAACAACGAGGAATCCATTGAAACCAACGATACCGAGCTCGAGATTATGGGCCCATCAAATGCAGAAGACTACAGCTGGATTATGGGTGGATGTTTCACAAGCTGGGACCGGCAGAATGGAAGGCTTGTCCTCCTATTTTTTGGCGATCAGTCAATATTGGAGGTAGAAAAGCGGCTGCAGAACTTCCTCTCAAGCCCTGAAAATGCCAATGCAGCCATCCGTGATCCGTATGTACTGCACGCCGTCATACTGGATGAGCTCTTTTTCACAATGGATTCCACCGTGTGGGAGCTGTTGAAAGTTTTTAGAGGCATTGAGAAGGTATGCGCCAGCTGGAAACACAGCAATATGTATCTGCGGCTGATGTGTATTAATAGGATACCTACCAAGATGCGAGCCAACAGCATGAAAAGATTATCAAGATGAAGCATGCGCAGCTTGATTTTGTTCGCTTGCACAACGTGGCAAAGCACGTCATCCATTTATTGGAGAGCTCAGAGGCCGCTATTCAGACCATCAAATGCATGCAAAGTGCACATCAGAAATTGTTATCAGGTGAAGAACATACCGCCAACTTGGATACCATTGTACGTGCTCTCAACCGTATCCAAGGCTCAGCTCAAGACATTTCCACCTCATCGAAGGATGACAATTCGAAGAGTGTGCTTGAGAACTTCGTGAGGCGGGAGACAGAATCAAATTTGCACTATATCATGGGGTTGTTCCAATCCACTAATCTACGGCTGAGATCGCTGGAGAAGCGAATGAATAACACTGTGAACTTGGTGAGATATAGCACGCTTGAGGCAGAATCGGTATACATATTAACAATATTTTAGTCTTTTCAACTACACAATCAAATGGACAGTATCATGCTTCAAGGAGATAGCATCTCCATGCGTACAATAGCCATTGTCACACTTATTTTCCTTCCGACAAATACCGTCGCAGTGAGTGGTTTTCTTCCCTACTCTAACTTCTAGGGTGTAGTGCTGAACTGCATATGTACAGACGATCTTTGGCGTCGAGTCGTTCGGTGAGCAGAGCAAGGGCATCGTTAATGGCCTCTCAAAGACTTTCGGCATCTTCTGGTCCGTCGCCATACCAATCACTGTGATGACTTTGATCCTCTGGCAGGTAGCGCATCAACGTTCCCTAAGAATGCGGCATAATTTCATGGCTTCGATTTCTTCCGCAGAGAAAGGTGAGAAACGTAGAGCCACCGGTTTATTTGCAGATGGGATTCGGGGTGACGTGCTGCGGGCGTTTACGGTATAGTGTAATTAGAGGGAGACGACATCGTTATGATAATTCGAGTGCTGTTTGGAAGTAGGAGGTTGAGCGGGATACATTGTACTCTAGCATACCACTCTCATTCGGAGGCCAACAAATGAATAACCTTTCGAAACTAGGGGGCTTCGTTGTGACACGGTCGTTGCGTGTTGGATCATCAGCGATAACTCGCGCGCAGGCTTTGGTGCCCGGCGTGAAGTTCACAAGTCATTGAACATCACTCAAAATGTTAGAAGACTTTTATGATGTTGATGTTTGTCTAGCATCTAAGGCCATGAGTCTACAAAGATTAGATATCTTCATGTAACTTAGACTTCCCATAAACTTGATGGGACTAGGGTTGTTGGGCTGTGATTGTGTTGTTGATAGAAGCCTGAACAATAACGCCCTTCCGTCCTAGCACCTTGACCCCCAAGATCTGGCACTGCAGCAACGAACCAATACCACCCTCATAGGCAGATCCACACACAGGCATCCAAACCTTCTCGCAGCAACATCGATAATAGGTACTGCATCAACAACGCGTGCAGGTTCACGGGTTCCAGCGATCCAACAATTTCATCCATTGCCAAAGCAACATAATTGCATGGCCGAACAAAATTAATTTTTGATATGCCAGCATGACATTCGGCTTATTTGGCTTACGGTCATTCCAAGCTTCGCATCCAAATTTACGCCTGAGACCAATGCTGGTGCATTCCTGCTGCCTACACTCCATGCTCCTCTTGTATTCGGACCTACCACCGTCATCAGAAAGAATGAACTCAATAATCACCTACTTAGTTCAACCGCACTCCTGCCCTTCGTTGGGGACCGTTTATGGGTAGTCTGTCATACGGATTTTTTCGCTGGCGCTAGCCATGATTGTTTTCGGTTGGTAAGTGATTAATTATGTCGCGTGCGAAGCGCAAAAAACGGTATACTATAAAGTGCCATATCATTCATATACGTAATTCTATGGTGTATAGTCGCGCCCAAAAAGTGATGAGACGCGCCAGCGGGTTTGGTGTAGGATCGGCGGATGACTTTCCAAAATCCGTTCGCGCGTCTCGTCACTTTTTAGGCGTGACTTGTACGAGTCTGGGGACAAAAATGATGGTCAGATTTCTCGCGTAGCAACGGGCTCGACACCTTAACTAACAACCGCCATATCTACCACTCCAAAGCGAAAGAGTACAGTGCATGTATATATAATAAAATATACTCGTCGATATCAAAAGTCTCCGAACAGCGTTAGATTGATTAGATTAGATGGTTCATCATAAAACGAAATCGGTCAGTGCAGAATTTCCATATCCAACCACATTGTAACCAAACGCGGTTGGCCCTCGTACAAAATATCCCGGATTATTACCTATAATGGGGTGTCCGGAGACTTTTGATTTCGACGAGAGGCCACATAGAATAAAAGTTTGATCGAAAGCACTTTCTTCGTATGTGTGTGGTAGGCATGAGGTTGTGGTTGATGTGTTGCGCCCGTTGCTACGCTAGAAAAGTAACCATCATTTTTGTCCCCAGCCTTGTACGTCAGTGTATGTTGATGTGTCATCTACCGTCACTCACACCTGACCCTCCCGATATTCCGACCTCTTCCCACATCCTCGAGCCCTCCAATGTCCTTCCTGGTATGTACAGGTCATGTTGGTTCATCACATAGTCAATTTCTCCGAATTAAAGGGCACGAATAGTTGAAAGTGATAACAGGGAGACTGATAGAGAAGCATGATAACTGGCATATAAGTATGTACTATAGTAATTGCTAATTCTCTCATTAGTTACGACATTCTCTTTAATGTCCGTGATGATTTTATGTTTGCTTTGGGGTGGACTGATTGATGGGTCTGATGGTTAGGGGATCTATAGCTAGTGGTAGGTGAGTTTATGAACGGCGGGCTTTAGTGGCAAGCGATCATCCTAGCGGAATGCCCACAGCTCATGAGAACCTAACACTCAGAGGCGAGAATACCCGTGGAGGATATGTTGGTGAGTTTCGGTGACACACTTGGCCGGGGCGGCGTGATGCTTCCATCCCTTGTTTCTCTTTGTCACAAATACCGAATCCCACACCCGCCGAGCCAACTCCCGACAACTACATGACGGGAACACTTCTCTCCTGGTACGGTAATACGCTCCCGTCAGTCCAGTGTAGTGTAGTCAGCGACGATTATCCTCGGAGAGATGGCCGCGTCGAAGGAAGTGCTCAATTTCATCTCGTGATAAAGACCGCTATTACCCTGTCATCGGACCCGAGGTCTCAGTAGATATAACTCCGAGAGTCCATGAATCGAATATTCCCACCCCAGGCGGTTTTTCCTCGTAGTTGAAGTCCACCAAGTTGAATGCATCTGCTTCATATAATACCAACCCAGGAATTCCTTGTCGGATCTCGGAAACGGCGGTTGGTGTTAATGTAGTTCAGAATCAGCGCCGTAGCCTAAGGCTTGTAAATGGTTGGGACAGTCGGTGTAGGGATGGTCAGCAGGACACCCCAGGATTCGCCCCAGGAGTTTTCCGAGAACGGACGGGACCAAGCTCCAGCAAACGAGATGTCGAAATTCGGATAAGTCCCGGTGATAATCTGTGAATCTGTGTTTTTAGGAAGTAAGGGCCAAGCCTGAGACAACAGTTCACCATTTTGTACAAGTATATTGATTCCCCTTTCCTTGCTACTTTTGAGTTTGTGAATGAGGACGAAATTTTCTTGAATGTTCTTTTCGGAAAACTTTTGCGTCAGGAAATTTCTTGAGCATCGGCTTCATATAGTGTATCGTCCTTCGGAGGGCGTGTGAAGATACCGCTTCCGTGTGGCGTGTAACAGCGGTTGCCAATATCCCGCCCCTGCTACCGCATCACCTCCAACATACATACACCTTCTTGATTTGACCGAGTAAGGGTATTCGAAGGCGGTAAATAGTGGGTCTCTTCCATATTGATCAATACTCAGTAGGATAATGTAGTCAATTCGGGCATCTTCCCAGACATCGCCTACTGAGTACCTTTATTTGTCTGCCCTCAAGAAGGACTAGCCCGTTTTGCCAGCAAGGTTGAGTGGCCTCGGAGTTTCTGGCGTAGCAATGTAGGGAATGATTTGGGGTCGGACGGGGAGTGTGAGTAATGTAAGGCATCTGTGGATGTGGGTTGGTCGCAGAGAACCATATCGATGGTATGGAGTCGCACCTTAGGTCTCATGGAGTGGAACCTCAAAATTGGCCACACCCTCCCACTATTTTCCCCCAAAGTCCGGTAGATCGGCTTCTCCAAAATTCCTGCAGGCAGTCCAGGCTGCATCATCGTCAATGCAAGGGTAAGCTTAGATCGAGCGGCATTCGAGGAGGATCGCCCTATCCCCCAATCTATCCATTTTATAGTCCGTTTTGTAGGGGCCGATGAAATTGATGTCATGAGAATGCTGCTTGTGTGATGTTTTCGAAATGAAATGTCATCGTTCGATGAGTTGCAATTTGACCAGATTGAAGAGCCGTGCCGTTTCTTTCCGAAGAGCCTCATCACGGATGTTCCGTTGTCCGCTTACATGTTTAATGTAGAAAATTCCGTTCAACACCGGGTGATAGTATGAACTCTATATATAAAATTTCAAGCAAACTCTCAGGCAAGTTACATTTCATTTTTAGAGAGACAATTGGAATTGAGGTGGGGTGGAACGATGCAGACTTAGCCGCATGTCTTGGCGTCCAGAATCTTCCTAAGGGCATCGGGTTGGGGCTTTTGCTTTAGGTCTCCATCTCCATCCCTTCAACCCCAACTGCCGCCGCGATGGCTTCGACAGCAAACAACCAACATGAGCCGGGTGCTCATACCAGCGATTCGACTCCGCAACAGCTGCAGCACTCCGACTCCCGAAGTAAGCGACCCTGTCGCCTGTTGCATTAGATGAAGCCTCGGTTGCCAAATCCGAATTGCAATGACGGTGCTAACGATGAGTGGTGAAGGTCAACTTCACCAAGACGTAACTTCAGTCGAAAATTTATCTTCCATCGTCGCCTTCAACCAGAACTATAATTCTCATCAACCCGATGCGACCAATAATGCCGCTACCAGCACCAACCAGTGGGGCAAAAGACCGGCAGAGCAGTCTGCTCACGCACAGACTAACGATGCAAACAAACGACAGCATCTCGATTTGGAACCGGCGCCTCTAGGGATGTCGCCAGAAGAGCAGGAGGTTCATGATCAACTCCAGGCACATATGGCAGCCACTGTCTACCAGCAGACGCAGCAGCAGCACCTTGAACATTCAATGCCACAGCACCACCACCAGCAACATGAGGACGAGAGCGCGCTTCACTATGACGATGATGACGAAAATGATCCCGATTTTGAAGTCGACGACGATGAGGTAGACCCAGACCAACAGGAACAGGAACAATTGAATGCGATGATGGCGGCATCGGCGAATCCATGGTTGAATCTCATGGACAATTCTTATGCACTTTGGGATGCGAACCAGAACCTCAGGATTCACAGCTTACCGATCTTGGACAATCTGGTATGTCTACCTCCCTCTTGATGCGATGATAGCGCTAATGATGTCAGTCGAGTCAAATCCTCCAGACCCTTGGGAAAGGGCCCTACACCGATACCCTTAATATCGTCACCCAGCCAGATTCCGACCAAGGGCAGGCTTACAACACTATGAAATCACTCTTTGACCAGACAAAAAAACTTTACACACATGAGGCGTTTCTTTCGGCAGACGAGCTGAAGCTCGATACTCCTGACCAGCGTTGTACCATTCGCAAAGTTAATCTTGCCACATTTGTATCCTCTGTTTTCGGATCTCAGGAAGTGGGATTCTTTCATCTTAACGAGCATTTCTTGGATACTTTCGTACCGGATGGCGGAAGACTGCTTAAGTCTCAGGGTTCACTTTATCTCGACTTGAAGACTCAAGCTTATATCTCTGCTATGTCTACGAATGAAAGAAGCAAGGAAGAAATTCTTGAAGATCTTTTTCCAGACAATATGGCTCAGATTCTCCTAGCTCGTCGCCCAGGAGCGAAACAGCTGACGCCCAGCGAGCAAGATTTTGTGGGGCGCTTGCAACACAGGAGACAACATCTCAAGCATATGGTTGACGACGTTAATCTTAGTGAGAAGTACGTTTGGCAAGAATTTCTGAAGGAGGTCAACTGGTATGTCAGCAAGAACCATGAGACAATCGTTGCACAACCGGTATGTGCTCCCTACTCCCACGTTCATTTGGTGATACGGATATTGAGCGATAGCAGACGAGGAAATCACGAAAAAGAATATCACATGGGGCCCACGGACTTGAAAGTCGTCCTGATATGATTGTGCCCCCCATGCATTCTCAGTCTATCCCACCGATGAGTCATCACCAGAGCCCTCCCGCTCCGATGAGCATTGAGGACGGTGCCGCTGCCGCTATTGTTCAGGCCCATACTGCTGCGCATTCTGCTAACCAACCACAAACACCACCACCACCACCACACGCCGGCCAATCGTCGGCGGCAGAGGCTGCATTAGACAATGAACTCTTCGGTCCAAATACATCATACATGGGTGCACCGCCCTTGGCCCAGCCACCGGTACCACAACAGTCTCAACCTACACAAGTCCTCTACGAACGTGCGCGTCTAGCAGCCACCTCGAAGGCATCTCCTAATGCTCGCCGAGCGGGATTGCCGTCACAACGCCGTCCTTGGACTACCGAGGAAGAAAACGCTCTCATGGCTGGCCTTGACCGTGTCAAAGGCCCACACTGGTCGCAGATTCTCGCTATGTTCGGCCCAGGAGGGACAGTATCCGAAGCTCTTAAGGACCGCAATCAAGTCCAACTTAAAGACAAAGCTCGCAACCTTAAACTCTTCTTTCTTAAATCGGGCATCGAAGTTCCATATTATCTTCAATTTGTCACTGGTGAACTCAAGACCCGTGCTCCAGGCCAAGCGGCGAAGAACGCGGCTAAAAAGGCAGTCGAGGCAAGCGCGGAAGAGGATGCAGCACACGTTGCCGCTGTCACGGCTCTGGGTAACGCACACCGTGACAGTAGTCATGATATGGCTGCGTACCACGGCATTAGCAACGTTAGTGCATCCCCCGAGATAAGCCACCACCAGGAAGGAAGTGAGCAAGGCAGTAGTGTGCAGCCTCAAGTAGATATGGGCCTGCAGACTTCGGGAATGGCGATAGGAAACCCTCCACCACCGCCACAGCAAGAGCAACAAGTTGCCCCTCAAGCTCAGATGGCCCCTGTGGCTCCCATGGCTCCCATGGCATCCGGATTATCTACGCAGCAGCCTGGGCAACAGAATGAAGTCAATGGCAATGGTGAAGGAGAGAAAGATAGAGTTGATCCGACGTTGATGGGTGTGGATCCGCAACTTCGAACGGGAGTGGTTGGACACGAAGTGTCGGCTGAGAGAGGGACGTAGGGAGTCGAATTGAGAGGTATTGATAGTGTTCTTTACTAGCGGCAGAAGGTGGCAATGGGCCTTAATGGGCTGGGTAGAGAGCGTTGGGATTCTGTTGCTGTGTCTTTTGGTTTTGGCTGCATATTTCTTTCTGCGATTTCTATGATCGGATGCATATATGGCTACGATGCAACGACGGGTTTTGATTACATGTTCCGTTTGGTAACGGCCTTTCGATGGAGTTATGCGATCCTCTCTTTGTATCTAACGTGCCTACGTTTGCCCTCTGCATTAATTGCGTTCTAATAATGCCTCCCTACTGCCGGGCTGGTCATGGGTCGCTCGTAGTCTGGCAGACTAAAAATCGCTCGATTGACACTCGTGGTTGTCGGTACCGTTCGGCGATCGGATCGAGGTTAGCGCATGCGAGATTATCCCCATGATTCACCACGGCTTGCGCGACAACGCCCCAACACCGTCACCATAAGCACTCAAGTACCTCAACCATTTGCCACCTACCTCTTCTCATCTCTATTCCTCATATCTGATTCCATCTACACTACATTATAGGCATCATGTTGGACGACGATATTACCGAAGTCCGTGAATCCTCCCCTCTTCTACCTCGCAAGAACTCAGACCCAAGCTCCAGCTCCAGCTCGTCAAGTCCCGTCTTCTCCCGGGTCTCCCCAAAATCATGGACCACTCAGATTTCCCTCACTACAGCGCTTCTCAACTGTCTCTGGGCCGGAAGTGTCCTGATCTTTTCCCTCTACGCGCCGCTGTTCAACGAGAAACTCGGTTATCGGCAGATGCAAATTAATGCTGTGTCAGTCGCCACCGAGCTTGGGATGTACCTACCAGTACCTGTATTTGGATATGTCTGCGATCGTTTTGGACCTAGTCGGTTGAGTCTGTTGTCTACAATCTTCTTCGGGCCTGGGTATGCGCTAGCTGCAGCGACATATCTACGAGTTTGGGACTACAAGGTGATGGTGGCCGCGTTTGGACTCATTGGTATGGGGACTAGTGCGATGTATTTTGCGGGAGTGACGACTTGTGCGAAGAATTTTACGGGGAGGCGGGGGCTGGCGCTGGCGCTGCCAATTGCGGCGTTCGGATTGAGTTCGTTGTGGCAGGCGCAGGTAGTCAGTCGTATCTTTACAAACGAGAAGGGGCTGCAGGTGGAGAGGGTGTTTACGTTCTTTGCTATTGGTTTGGTGATTGTGGGGTTGATTGGAAGCGTTGGATTGCAAGTGAATGGAGATCAGGGGGATTCACTATTCGAAGAGGAAGAGGATGATGAGAAAAGTTGGGTCAACGCCGACACTAGGGCTTTCCTCAGCGACCGGAGCATGTGGTGGTTTGCGGGTGGTGTCTTCCTGGTTACGGGACCGGGAGAAGCGTTCATTAACAATGTATTTATTCCGTCCTCTGCTATATTGCTGGCTAATCGATATAGATGGGTACTCTGATCCAAACTCTCCGTCCTACGCCCGCCACCTCCGACTCCTCCCCACCTCCAAACGTCGATCCGGCCTTGCAGGTCTCCCTGATTGCGTTAACGTCCACTGTTGCCCGTCTCCTGGCTGGGTCAGTCTCGGACTACCTCGCGCCACCGACACCCACTGACCACCTTCCTCCCATCCCACGTGCCCATAGCCGCGTCTACTGCAGTCGGATTTACATACTCTTCTTCTTCGCCGCTATTATGTTTATGGGCTTCTTCCTAGTCGCTTCGGGAATGATACATACCCATCCTGAGCTGTTCTGGCTCGTGTCATCAAGCATCGGAGCCGGGTATGGAGCCGTATTCTGTCTTGCGCCTACGATTGTGAGCGTGGTGTGGGGAACCAAGAACTTTGGAACGAATTGGGGGATTGTTATTTTAACACCCGCACTGGGAGCGGTGGTTTATGGATGTATTTTTGCTGGTGAGTATGATGCGGGCACTGGTGAGACTGGTGCATGCTATGGATGGAGATGTGCCCGATACTCTTTTGCGGCTATGGCGGGAAGCGTCGTGCTTGCTGTTGTGGGGTGGTATGGAGTTTGGAAGGGATGGAAGAGAACTGGTGTGATTGTCTAATGCCTCATAGATTGATGCATAGGGCCATGGGGGCTTACACATTTGTAATTGGTGTTGGTTCTGGTTTATGCATTGTTGAGCATTGAACTTTAAGTATGGCGTTCTGATCTACTCGTTTCTGTCCTTTTCGGTTCGTTTATGTTTGTTTATGTTTTTCTAGCTCCTACTCCTCCACGGGGATTGGGTGTCTTGCATTTGCGTTGGTTTTGCACGTTCTTGTAATGAAGTTTGTCCTTTTGTTGCATTGGTCTTTGAAGGTGTAAGTGGGACGGTTGTAGGATAAAGTGAGATGAGTCTAGACTCTAGAGTAGAAAGACGAATAGAGCACTTTTACACTACTAGGTTGATAGTTATGATCATATATATGAATAAATTTTATATGTATAGTATCTCATAAATTCCTCACGCATCTAATAAACTCAATACGAGTGCCTCAGTCACTTCCTCCTCATCAGCATCACCCAACCACGGCAGCGACTTCAACGCTGGGTCAACACCGAAATTCACCAGCGCCTCCCGTAGCTCGCTCTCATACTTTCGAATCACCCTCGTCTGCAGCGCCGCGGACGTGATTGGAGGGAGGCAACACGGGGAGACGGTATTGCTGCTTATACTCGTGTTCAGCGTTCCCTCCGCGATGCTACTGCACACTCCGCACGGAGTGTGCGAGCTGCCAATCATTTTGTCGAGATGGCAAAACTCCGCCGTTGCGTGGGGTCCTATGACTTCTTCGTGTGGTTTCTGCAAGCGTGAGTGCGTGTTCGTGATCGATGTAGATAAGGGCAAACCGGCACTACCTCTGAGGTCTTTGACTTCCTTAGGCTACGCAAGTGTCTACATTCAACCTTTTCCCTCGCAGCATCACGCAGTCCCGCCATCAACGAAAGCGGGTGCACCGCTCCCTCAAACCTCCACTCCCCCAGCAACTTCTTCAGCGGGCTTTCC
>Ga0307512_10002961_pt1 | contig 20486 bp, 16 predicted proteins | sample 14_EM_MG_FD_200267 | JGI IMG/M metagenome (GOLD analysis project Ga0307512, IMG submission 200267) | Populus trichocarpa ectomycorrhiza microbial communities from riparian zone in the Pacific Northwest, United States - 14_EM | ecosystem: Host-associated > Plants > Roots > Unclassified | place... | reverse complement strand
GAAACACTGAAAGGGGGGGGGGGGGGTTGGAATCTGGCCAACCATTGTGCAATTGATTAGAGCCAGGGTATAAACAGTACAATTTAGCACACGGAAGGGCGAACTTTTCCTTGATATTTATCTTCAGAACACAATACTGAAACCTTCTTGCCAGTGGCATATTCAGAGAGTACACAATGAATAGTAGAGGCTGCCTGGGTGTCAGTCTGCAGTGTGAGACGATAGACCAACTGAGATGTCATAGACTGGTATCTCAAGTAATTGCTTGTAAAGAAGAATTGATGTGGTAAATGAAATTTAGCACTTCCATATAGGTCAACAAATGATTTCTTGACTTCCATTCCCTTTGAATGATCAGCATAGCCAAACAGAAGCTGCTTAACATGAATTCAAATCTCAGTATCAGAATTCAATTGAAACTAGTACCAATAGAAATCAGTCCAATCTGGTGCATCTTCAACTTGTCCTTAAATGGTACTAATATTCAGTTTAAAGTAGGTATATTTTAGTGAACAGTTGATATTGTCAGTCTGATAGAGGAGCATTATACAGAATCCAACACATACAGCTTCTGGTGTTTGCAGATCAATGTCAATAGTGAGACTAGCAAGCAATGGAGATGCAGATAATATATACTCAGGAGTACATACAGATGTGCACTGATGATTCTGAACATAAATTGTCCATTTTGAAGCTTTGTCAACTATTAAATTCATGTTATCTGATATTATTTGCACAAGAGATTTATGAACATGATTACCCTATAAAATAATACCACTATGTGAAAAGTAGCCTGGGTGTTGTTTCGAATGGTGTAATCTCCACTGATCTTTGATCGGGGAATATTCTCATCTGCACTAGTCTCATCAATGGTTCCAGAGAGTCAATTCGGGTCTGGGCCCGGGTGAGAATGGAACCATTCCCAAATTGGCCGTCTGGGTCATCAATCAACCCGAAACCATTCAATCTGGTACGGTTCAATGCAACTTTTCCAACCAGTCTGAATTGGGCAGGTTGTCAGTGGATTGTCCAGCCGGTCCATCTGTTGATTCATATAATGCTCTCGGTTTATGCTGTGTGATAATAGTATCTTACCAAAATCGCTTATTCAACATCCAGAAATCACTTTTTGCATGTTTTGCAGTTTGCGATATCGTTTATTCTGGAATCCAGGGTTCTCCTTGAATATTCTTCATTTTTGCCTATCAAGGCGGTTGAAAGATCTGTTATGAGCTCAGATATCTGCGTTATTCCTTGATTACCCAATATGCGAGACCAAAAATTGTTAATGCTCTGTTGAGGCTCGTTTTCAGGATGGGGCAGGGAGTGTGATGCTGTTGTTTTTGCCCATACAGGCTGCCAATATCTCATCAATGGGATGGCTGGAACGAGTTGGAATGTAGATTACCCAAGATGCAAAGCCATAAATTGTTGACACTCCGTTGACGCTCATTCTCAGAATGGAGCAGTTGCTTAGTCGCTTGGCCTTTCGGCTATAAAGACTTCCACTATGTCGGTTATGCATAACAGCGACCAAATCAGTTTTCAATTTCTGTACTTACATGACCAAAAATCGTTGATGATGTGTTGACGCTCATTTTAATGCATTGTCCATTGAACATCTGCTGCCACCAATCATTGTATTGATAATGATTTGAACATATTGGTTGCCTTTCTGACAGATTGAGACTCAGCCATTTGGCAAAGCCAAGCCCAGTTATAATCTTGCACTGTTCGCTCTCATTCTAAAAATATTTATATATTATGCTGGATGATACATTGCGCCTACTATGCATCAGTGTATCAACCAATATTTGCATGCAATGCGTATGCCTCCACACAACTTAACAAGTCCCACCACTGATCAGTGCCCTAGAAGCAGCCTCACAGCAGATTTGGTGCATGGGGAGACTCCACCTCCAGTGGTTGGTGGTAAAAAGCCGTGCCGCCACCATTTATACAGGCCAGAGATCCATCAGACATAACAAATGTAACACCCTCATAAACATTCAATCCCACTCCTCCAACACCAATCACCATTGAGGCTTCAACGGATGCTCTCGGCGAAACTCAGTGACCAATTGCGGGGCATTCCCGAGATTCCTCTCAAGTTCCCAGCTATTCCGTACATAACTGTAACTCGCCCACTGTAGTAGGTAATGGGGCTTCCAGTAGCATTGCTCAGAGTGGAGGATGCGGTCGACTTCTGATGTGTCTGGGACATCGACAATCGTCGGCTGCGGTTCAGCTGGCAGCTGGCCCACAGGAAGAGCTGTTTACCTGTTGAGCAATGAGACGTGGAAAACATTGTGCTTCCAGATCGTATATGGATGGTCTAATTTGTAAGCATTCTGATTGATGACCATACTTACCGTTTACAATCCTGTCCATTTGAAGTCCGCCATTGTCGACGGCCATGTCGTTCGGCAGTTCTGTGTTGAACGCCAGACCTTCTATCTGACCACGAAGACAACCTCTTTGCTGCTTGCATATCTTGTCTGATGGGCCTGAGCCTCCTGCAAGTTCTTACTGAGAGTTTGGTGAGTCTCCTCTAAGCCAGCTCCGAATGTCTCTGCTTGAATATCTGATTTCAGCATAGATGGTTGGTTCGGGGCCTTACACTGCATCACCAGATGGTAGTGGTGATTTCCTCAGCATGGTGTCATCCTGGTGGAACCGTGTATCGTGTTACTGTAAGCGAATTCCGCTAGTGGTAAGAGTTCCACACAATTGTCCTGCTTGTGATTGCACAACGCACTCATATACCACTCGATTGTCTTGTCTTGATGCTCTGTCTGCCCGTCCGTCTGTGGATGGCAGCCTGTCCAGAGGTGATGGTCAGAAGTCAAGTGAGAACATACCTGGGTCCAGGATCGGTTTCTTAACTGGGTGGCACAATCTGTAAGTATGTTGTCCAGGATGCCACGCTTGCAAATGCCGTTTGCAAGGTAGTGCCAAGCCGATTCCGGTGTGTCGATATTCTTCCGGCACGATTAGTAGATTGCATCCTTTCTCTGTTGGTCTACCATGACGCGAATCCTGATGTCATCCGATGCTGTTGACTCTGACAAGTTGGTAATGAAGTCCATCAGAATGACTTCCCAGGGTGGTGATGGTGTCTCTGAAGGTATGTTGATCCCGTGCCTGGCTTGCCAACGTGCTTTGATTTGGTGGCATACTTCGCAGCCACTGACACACTTCCGTACGTGCGAGTCCGTTGCTGGCCAGATAAAATCCCTGGAGACCGGCTCAGGAGTCTTGAGAGCTCCAAAATGACCGGACTCAGGGTTTTCATGGAATAGACATATCACTTTTCCGTGTAGAGAATCGGCTGCAGGAACGTATATCCTCCCCTCGTAAGTCAAAGCCCCTGCGAGGTCTTTCCATTGACTCTCTTTTCATTTGGTATTCGTGTTGTTGGCAGCTGGTCGGTGGACTTACTTCACCCAGACATCTACAGCCGAGAATTCGGTAGCCTGAGCCGCGATAAATGCTGGCCTGTGATCATTGTATGGTTCCACTGAGGCGGTCGCTCAAAGTTGATCCACGGGCCATTTGTAGCCGATCTCATAGTCGGACGGTCTAGACGGGCCATCGGGAGGTTTCTTGGTGCCTTCCATGTGTTCGATGATGAAGTCATAAGCCAAAAGAATTTGTTACCACCTGGCTTGTCTACTGGAGAGTACTTTGGATCTCTAAAAGTATTCGAGATTCTTGGGGTTGGAGAGAATTAAAACCTTGTAAATGGCACGATCAAGGCAATGCAGCCACTATTTCAGTGTTTCCACGAGTGCCGATGATTCCCGATCATAACTGTTGGACTTCTGTTTGGCTGGAGAGAACTTCCTGGAATTGAAATTGACCAGCCTGAGAACCCTGAAAACATCGTACCGGTTGAGCATGCCTGCAATCGCATATCCACTCCCGTCTGTCTGGAGAATGATCGGATTGGCCGGATCGAAATGCTGGAGGATCACTGCCTGAGTGAAGGTGATTTTTAGTATGTGGAACGCCAGGCTGGCTTCCCGAGTCAGATCCCATTTCGCTGATCCTGCTGATCTCTTGCTGCGAGTTGTCTCAGATTTCTTTATTAATGTCATCAGTGAAAGGGTCACCTTGGCATATTTCCGGATGAATCTTTGGCAGAAGTTCGTGAACCCAAGTACCACCTAGATATCTGTCATTGACTTTGGTGTTGGCCAGTCATCGAGTGTGCAGATCGGGTATGATTGCATGCCGACTCCATCGGGAGTTATAACACACCCCTGAAAACCAACTTCCAAACTCCGAAATGGCACTTCTCAGCTTAGCAATGGAGGCCAAATTCCTTATGTCGCTGCAGCACTTGATGCACATGCTCCTCCTGCGCCTTCTCGTTTGTCAAATAGGTGAGTATGATGTCAAGGTAGCATACTGCGAAGTCTTCAATGTATGGCTGTAGGCAATCATCAATGTGAGACTGGAACACAGCCAGTGCATGTGTTAGGCCGAATGGCATGACATGGGATTCGAATTGGCTGTAACGCGTTCCAAAAGCCGTGTTCCATATCTTACCTTCCTTGATCTGGATGAGGTTATAGGCACCATGGAGGTCCAGCTTCATGAATATCCTGATTTCGCTCATATGATCAAGCACTTCAGGGATTAATGGACAGGGATACTGATTCTTCACCGTCTCTAGAATGAATGCACCGTAATAAACACAACACATCAACTCTCCATACTTCTTCTTTGCGAAGAGGATGAGCGCCGCCACCAGCGATGATGATCACTGAATCAACCTGTTGGCTAGGTTGGCCTCGATGTAAGCTGTTAACATCCGTATTTCGAACCTCCAGAGATAGTTAATCTGCCCATATGGCCAATTGTCGCTGCGTTCGAAGTCAATTGCATGGTCAGTTGACCAAGGCGGCTAGAGTGACTCTGCTTTTGCTTTGCTGAAAACCTTCACGAATTCTCTGCATATGGCCGGGATATGTCCTCAATCATCTGTAGGCACCATCTTTGTCAGTGTGCCGACTCCATATAGAAACATTAGTTCGCAATTCATACTAGATATGGAGCAGTATGGAGGAATATCCACAAACCCGGATTTAAGACAGTTCACCTCAACATGGCCAAGCCCCCCTGTCCAGTACTCCATTCATGTCTCGGCGTGCCTGTAGCAGTCATACATGATTCCCCTGTGGATGCTCCTCTGCCACAACTACCGCCACTGATCCCTGCTCTCCCGTCCAGCGCCTGGGGCCTATCTCGCTCACAATCTGTGCCGGCTTCCGCGGTCGCTCCCGGCAACCCTGTACCATCTCCCACTTCAAGGAAGAATGTCCCAATGGCCTGCTCACTGGCCAGTAGATCGTCCAAGGCAGTTGGTCAGTGTATTTAAATATCTGAGATACCACTGCGTTCTTTGGAACACGCCTCTTCCCTAGCCGTTCATCCTGGTACATTCCTGGGGCATTCATTATGGTCTACCCAGTCTACTGCCACCACTTCCGCTCCCACTGGGGTACGCAGAGCCAAAAGTTGACCATGTTGCCAATCGACATCAGGATTCCTGGACTGGAACCAAGGAAATCCCTAAACCAAGTCATGAGCCCACTAGGGCACAACTAGCACCTCCGATTTTTGAACCAGTGATAAGTGCTCCGTATACTGAACTGTGAATGCTGTTTTTTGACTGTCACTCGTGTGAGCCATTACTTAGCCATTGCAGCCTAGCGTCATGGCGTATGCTGGTTTTTCTGCCAGGCCAAGCTGTTTTGGCAGTCTCGGTGCCTTAATGATGCTCATCACGACGCGATCGATGAGAGCTCACATGAGTTGGATTTCCCCACATCCTTTTCAGATAAAAACCTTGTTCATGATATGGAATGTGTCTGGTCTGGACATGATGCATATGTACTGACTGGACATGAGACCTTCTGGGCTCTCAAATGACACCCATGACTTCAATGCGATCTGGTGTGGTTGTATGCTGTCGATCATTGCCATCCAAGTCTGCATTGTAATGCTGTCTAAAAAGAATTCCGTGTAGTCGAACCTCTCTCGTCGGGCCAGATGCCGAGAGAGAACCATGAGTGTTTTGGCTGTTCATTGTGGAAAGACTTCTGTCGTTTGATTTGGTGTTCTCCGTCCTTGTTTGCAGCTTGTGTCTGGTCCTGCTGCAGTGAGTTACTTCCTCGTGGGTATTTAGGGCAGAAGCTCGCCTTATGGTTCAAAGATCTGCAGTGTGAGCATTTACTGGTAGAACGTCAGCTTTCGAAGATTTCCTGTTAGACCCATGCTGCTGGCGTTAAGACTGACGATTTTGCACTGCCGCCGGATTTACCGTGTTTGTTGGATCCCGATTGGCCGGATTTGCCGGCTGTGGTGTCCGCTGGCTCAGGGATGGATGGCCGGTCACCTCTGTTGCCGCCTTTGGAAGACGAGTCCGTAGGCTGTTTCGGCTGCTGTTGCTGGTGCTGGGATTACTGCTGCTGTGGCGTAATGATTTCAACATGTGTAACTTCGAAGGCCGCGGCCTGATCGAAGACCTCGTAAAATGTGTCAACTCTCACGCAGCTGGGTATCAGTGGTTCAACTTTGTTCTTGAGAGAGTCGTAGAGGCCTGCCCTGGCAATGTCATAGAGGACGTCTTCATGCTTCTGTAGATTCCACCCAGCCTATCTCCAATTAGCTTTCACACGATTCGCATAGGCGCTGACCGATTCTTGTGGAGGTTGTATTTATTCCTGCTTCAGTGTAATCACTGGCACTCGATGTTGATCCTGGTCCCCATGAACCTTGGCCAGCTCGTGTGAACGGAGGTCAAAGTCCTGGTGGCATGGGACAGAGTCCACAGATAAGGTGCCCGCCCATTCCGAATGGTCTGTCATCGCCGTCTGTTTAAGTGCCAGGTTTTGGTGACTGCTGAAGGCAACCAGTAGAGAAATCGCATATTTGACGTGATCGGGTCCACCCCGTGGGAATGGGTGGCTGTGGGAGTTGATAATGGAACGTAAAGTGTCCAGAAATCAGTCCAGCTCTTTCGCACTGCCACAGTACTGTATGGGGTCAAGCATGTTGTAGATATTCAGTCTTGGGCCTCCGATGCTTCTTTTGGTGTGTTTCATGCATTTGGGATCCTGTTCATTCAGTTCGGCAGCCATGGGTTCTCGTTCGTCCCCCATCCTCTCCCATTCCAGTTTCTGTTCTGTGTTCCACCGGGCTTGATGTTTGATCAGCATTTCTAGCATCAACTGGTTTTGAGTCGCCACATCTAGATGATCCTGGACTGTATGTTGGACACGGAGATCACCAATCTCGTTGTCAATAAGGCAATCTTTCTCTCTTTGACCTCTGAGGCTATCATCGTAGTCATTGTCATCTTCAATCTTGGCCTCAGGTATGACTGTGGGAGCAGTGCGTTCGGCTGTCGATGCCACTGCCTGCAGAGTGTCCTAACTCTCATCGATGTCAGTGCCGCGCAATTGAGTTCTGGTCGACTCCAGCGCAGGCCTGTTGTTGAATAAAATGCGTTGATGTGTGGCGACGCGTCAAAATGGGGTAAATCGAGAGATCCTGGGAGCGAAACGTATCGATTTGATTAACAGCGATATGAGAGTAACGCCATATATCCATATATGGCCACGTATGAAAGTATATGGCAAGATACGGTAGGACACGTGGATGTGGTAATGCGATGGAGTAGTTGATATTTAAGTTCATCGCAGGCGATCCCAGAGAGATCGCGAGTCATCTATATAAGGTTGCCATTACCCAGCCCTGGACACGTCTTGTGCCATTGGTGAGAACCTAATCATGACTGCTATCACAGTGGCACTCACATCCCGCTTCCCTGGGCTTTCCAAATCTTTGATGCCATTGCCTAGCTCTATATCAGATTCAACATCTGCCTAGCAATACTCTTCACTGTCATTTGGATTATCGAAGACACCAGTTGAGTTTAGCCAATTTCCGGTGTCAGAAATGCTTTCAGGTGCGCTATCTTCATCACTTTCCACTGGATGACAGTCAATTCTGCTCATTCGGTGGACATATAATACTTCAGTTTGTTCTTCAGGTAGGTCTTTTGCAGACAAACCTGGTGGCAAAGGTAATCTGTCCGACAATTTATATGCTGCCACACTACCATGTTCAAAGAGTGACCACAATGCTTGGACAATCTCTTCCATATGTGAAATTTATCCTATCGCTGTCATCAGTTGTTCTGAGCGCAAGATTCATTCTGCGTAGCAAGAAGGTTCTGGCTGCCCTGCCACATCCCCAAAAACTCGTGGACCTTTGCCATTCTGTCCAACTTTCTTTCCTCCGACTCTCTCTTCAATTCTGAGTCGTTTCCTGTGTTCGTTGTATCCAATTCTGGGCCAGTGGCTGACAATATCCTATCATTGGCTTGAGCAAACTGCCTTACACCGACTTTTTTTGCGAAGGCTCTCACCTGTGGTGTTGGACCGCCTCCAGCCAATAACATCTCGCCCAAAGGAAAAACTGGCCTCCACTCCAACACCTTGTGGTATGATAGAGAATATGTCATGTGCAACATCGGAGAGATCAGTGTACGTTGTGTGTGTTTCCTCTTGATGTTGCCACCAGTCTGTGATTTCCGGTAACCATAATGAACTGCTGATGTCCAGTGGGTCGGAGTGGTAATCATTAGAATTCAAATCAACTTGCTCCCAGTTCTTTGGTGATTCAGGTGGTAAATTTAGATTGAGCCTTGTGGTGGTCAATATGCGTGCTGCGTGATCGCTTAGTCCGGGTGGTATTTCAGCCACATTTTCAGGCATCAAGTATTCATCATGATTGCTGGAAAAATCATATTGATCAAAGCAAGATTGACCAGATCCTAAAGCCATTGCAGAGGGGAAGGGATTGTTGCTCTACACGATTTTGTTCTTAATGACGGGCAAACGTCTTTGTTTGGTACAGCATTCATCCTGCACATATTTCAAAAACGCATGTTGGTATTGGGTAGTATAAGAAATCTTGTCCTCAGGATTGATATCCGTTCCCATTTCCTGATTCTCAAACAATCGAAACTTCCGGAATGGATCAAGGTTATGTGCTGTAATCTGAAGCTTACCCGTCATTGGAGTCATTCCAACATAATATTGGGACAGCTTCTGTCGCGCAACCCTCACAGTGAAGGATAAGTCCTCCTTCCATTGTGTCATCTTCTTAGCTAAAGCTCGCATAACGCCATCCATATGTTCGAACATGTCATTGGAGACAGTGATAAGCAGTTACCAAATATCCAGATGCCTCCTGGACACCCACAGGGTCTAGTATCTGAATTGTCTCAAATCTTCCGTGACGTACTTGATGGTGGTGCATTCATCCTGTGTTGTGGTGAGTGGCCGGTAATCACTGTATTTTGGATTCAGAAGCGACTTGCAGGTGGATTCTTGTATTAGGTAGGCTCGCTCAAGCAACTTCAGTGTTGAATTCCAAAGATTCTTCACATCCATCATAGCTAGTATTGCAATGCGTACTTTGGCTTTTTCACCGTCAATGAACTTGTTTTGACATGCCTGTGTCAGGGTAATCAATACTGTAATCATTCTTTGCTGTATCAAGGTTAGTCCCCAAATGTCTTGAAATCCATACTTTGTCAATTATCTTTGCTAAACCTGGTCTCATGGCCGACACCTTGTTGATTCTAGCATTGCCCACATTTCGATATCTTTGACTCTTCCCAATGTTCATGCTTTCATTCTCTCCAAATTGCTGATCATGCTGATGGGCTTCCCAAGACTTGGTGTGGCCTTTTACACTGAGACTGCTCATGACTGCACCTAAAACCAGCTGTATGACATGCGCCATGCATGGTATGTGGTTCCGCACAGCAGGCCACTCGATTCCAGAGGCCTCAAGGGTTGATTGCAGTTCCTCAGTCATCGCATAATTTCAGGAAGTGTTATCTGTTGTAATTCCAAGTAAAAGGCTGTCGGTGAGCTCAAAACAATCAAGAACGTCCTTCAAATGTACTGGCAGCCTTGCTCCAGTATGATGACCCTTGACCTATCATCCTGAATTAAGTTTCAAAAAGGGAAATGAATAAGCTATCAACGACATCGAAAGCGAATTGTAGTTGTTGCAACACCCGATGTTTCAACCATATAGGAAGCAATGACCGATGTCATGACATGTTTGTTCTTGATATCCATCCGTCCAAAGTTAAACTAACTTTATTTTGTGAGGCAATTGTTTAATAGTTGCATCTACTGTCAGAGAGTTTTCCCTCCAGCAAATGGTGCAAAAAGTTGTGGTGTACAGAAACACCAGCTCTCTGCGTAATGCTTTATATGACCGTCGTACCTCGGTGCTTGACATAGTATTCCATGGAATATGAGCCTAAACAAAACCTAATATGGGGTAGTCATTCCAGTTGTTTTTGTGAACTTTGGATGTTACATAGTCCTTAGCTACCAGTTTGGAATGTTTTGTGTCTCAATCCAGTTTTTATGAGTCAAACCTGAATGTCCGATATGAATTTCCTTTGCGAACTTAGTATTGAAATTCCTCAACTTCCTTGTCTGTTGAGGATGGCCAAAGCGGTTTCATTTACTGTTGAACTAGTCAATTCTGTAACTTCCGACTCTGTTAATTAGTTTAACTTTGCAATGTGAGCTTTTGCCACCAAGTGTTTCCCCAATGAGTTGGTTCCATGTTCTGATGGATGGCAAAGAATTTGATGACAAATGATTCATAAGATACCAGCAATGCCAGTCTCCTCAATACCACAGTGCAAATGAAAATGCCACGAAGACGGATGTCCAGAATTATTCCCAGCAACAGGTCACTTCAAGCCTACATTCATCAAAACTCAACAAGTCGGGAATATGATTTGTAAAGTAAGGTTGCTCAAATCACAAATAATGACACCTTCAATGTTGGATGACATCATAATGTCTTGCAACGAGGTATTTAAACATTTTTGATCTGACATCACGGCAGGAATTTAAACGCAGGGTACTTCAGCTTGAGCGACTGTTAAAGGTTATGTTATAGTAAAGTACGAAGCTGCTTCTTCAGTATTGACTCCACAGCTACAGGCAAAGAAAAGTCAGATATGTGAGACATTGCATGCATATCTGGAACGTTGTATACAAAGACAAATTGAATAGACTCACCGTTTATAACTCAATTTAGAAACAATGCAATGCAGTTCTTTGCTGTGTACCTTACTGAGACCCCACAAAAACCATTGACACTGCATGTACGCTCATTTTTACGAGGTGGATGTGATATCAGCACTAGCATTTTCGCCCATCAAGACGGCTGATATGGTGATCATGGGTTTACCCAGTTCCATAGCACTCATAGTATCCAAGATGCAAGACCAAAAATTATTCACATTCCATTGACACTCATTTTCAGGAGGTAGTAGTGATATCTTCAGTAGTATTTTTGCCCATAAGGCAGACTGAGACATTGATTATGGGTTAATGCCATTGCACAGCCCTTTGAGGATCCATGATGCAAGACCAGAAATCGTTGACGCTCTGTTGAGACTCATTTTCAGGAGGTGGTAGCGATATTGTCCTTAGCATTTTTGCCCAGAACGGTGGCAAGTACTATGCTTATGTATTGACACGGTTGTATTGCCCTTTGATTACACAAGATGCAAGACCAACAATTGTGCACGCTCCATTGACGCAGATTTTGTGGAGGTGGTAGCGATATGGTGAATACGATTTTTGGCCATAATGGCGGCCAATACTTGGAATCCCACTTACTGTCATTGCACAGCACTATGATTATTCAAAATGTAAGAACAAAAATCGTTGACGCTCCGTTGACGCTCATTTTGAGGAGATAGTAGTGATGTCGTTGCTAGCATTTTTGCCTTTAACGGCAGCCAATTCTTTGATTATATGTCACAGCCACCAAATCTTTTTTTTATTATCAGGCTCAGAAGACCAGGAATCATGGACGCATCATTGACGCCCATTTCTGGGATGCGGCAATGAGCCAGTCACTTTCCTTTCAACCTATAAATACGGCCAATACAATCACTTTGGAAGGATGTGACTATACAGCCCTTTGATTACCGAAAATGTAAGACTTAAAATCATTGACACTCCATTGTCGCTCACCCTAATGACATACTAACAGTCATCAGATGATCACCAATTGAATGCAAAAATGCATATAGAGGCCATTGGCAGCCAAGATATTGTTTCAATGTTTAAACATTTCCATCTGAAAGCTTCGACAAATCTCAATTTGTGATCCACCAATAGAAATGTTATCTATGTGATAAATGACGCAGCCCTATCACGATCCAGCACTGGCGGTGGGCAATTTACCACATGTCGATCCATACACTTGTTTTTGACATATATAGCCTGTCTTCCTCACCTTTCCACATCCAGCTCATTCTCCTCCATTTCCACGACCTACCATAAGCAATTTTCAAAATCTTGACCATGTGCACCAGGACTATGCAGATAGTGATGCATATGGATGTATGAAAAATGCAGTATGATAGTCGTAATTCATTCCAGTTCGCATCGAGCTTTGATCATTCCATCTATGTGTCGCATGACCGTACTGACTTAAATATTGGTTGTGAATTTTGTCTCTGATTGGATTTTAGCTTTCTGACTTGTCAGTCAAGGGCAGGACAATATCTTGTTCATTGGTCGTCACTCAAAGTGATTTGGAGTCTACAACCTTTGCATGGCCCATCCGACCCTTGCACATGCACAGACAAATTTTCATGTCTCACAATTTGGTCACTAAATTCAAACAGACCCTGACACATAGAAAAATAGGTGAATGAATTGCTTTTCCAAGAGACACACCAGGCAAAATTGCAATTTGCCCAGTTACTCCTCTGGCAATGCATGAGCCAGCACCATTTCTTCATTCGAATTCGATATCTATATGGTAATTAGCTAGGGACGCTTCAAGCAGGGGGAAAATCTTACATGTTCAACAGGCTTTGATTTCTGGATCGGCGACAAATCAGGCGCTGCGACGGGTTGAAGAGAGGGAATGTCATTTTTAGACCGGGGTTTCCGGAAAGCGGGCCTCATATGACAACTTGATGGACAAGATGTCCGTTGCTGCATTTGCACTTTTCCGGGGATGCTTTCAAGAATCTCCATAAGCTCTCCAAATGTTGTTGGTGCAGATGGGGCTGTAACATCTTCCATTTGTGGTTGAACGACATCTGGGACATTCCATTCGGTTGTCTCGTTCTTCTTATCTCTCTGATGGAAGTATTCAGCCACGTCTCTCCATCCAGGTTGTGTCAATAGGTCAAGCTTCATATGCTTTTGCCGAAAACTCCCCACGCGATGCTGTACCATTTTGGAGATTGTACCTAACACCCAGCCGGGTTCGTCCCCATCGCTCAGCTTGGCCAGCTCTGGATCATCTTCATCATCACCCTTGTCTTCCTCATCCTCGTGATCTGCCTGACTTGCAAGTTCGCTCAGACTATCTCTGATGGCATTCAAGATCTCCTCAAATGCTGTTCCAGCCTTGCTGGTTGTCCCTCCCGCCTTTTCAGCATTTCTGATATCTTATTGCTCCTGATTAATCACTGTCTCTGCATCTTCAACTCGCTTTCTTGCCACAGCAGTCTCTATATCCACATACTCCTCGATCTGTTTCTCTTTCTCTTCTTTTCTTACAACGCACGTTCATCCTCGCTTCTCCACTGCAAGCTTCTTTTATGATCACAACCTGTGCAATTCTCCAAGGGCTTGGACCGTTTCTGCTTCCCAGGCGGTCTTGCTGGTATTTGCTCGATGACATTGTCGTGTGGAGGGATTTGTCAATTTACAGCATTTGCCCGCCAGTTGTGGTTAGTGTAAGCAACAATTGTGTACCGTCCATTCGAGTCCGGGTGTGGGTTGGAACAAAACTCGTTCGACATTAGTGATCCGGGTTGTCAGTACACCCGAGCCATCAATTGCGGTACGGTTCAACGGAATACTCCCACCCTGTCTCAATTGGGCGGGTTGCCAGCGGGTTGTCCAGCGGGTCCATCTGTGGATTCATATGATGCTCTTGGTTGGGCAGTTTGATAACAGTAACTTACCAAAATCACGGATTCAATGTCCAGTAATCCCATTTTCCATGTTGTGCAGTTTGCGATATTGCTTATGTTGGAATCCAGGTTTTTCCTGTCATAGGTTGAATTTTTGCCTATAAAGGTGGTCAGTAGTTCGGTAATGAGTTCAAATATCTGCGCGATGCCACGATTGCATAATGTGCAAGACCAAACATTGGTGACGCTCAGTTGACGCTGATTTTCATGATCAGGTAATAATTATATCATCCAATCTGTTCAATAAAATGGCCCCCATTATGTCAGATATGATTTAGAGCCACATCTCGACACTTCGATTACCAAAGTTGCAAGACCAAGCATTATTGTCGCTCCTTTGACGGTTATTTTCAGAATGGGGCATTGGGCATATCAGTTTCGTTTTTGCCTCTAATTGTGGCCAATACCTTATCTATGGATGTGTGCAATAAGTCACCACTTAGATTACCCTAGATGCAAAGCCACACATCATTGACACTCTGTTGATGCTCATTTCAGAATGAGGGCAGTGACCATGTCGATTTCACTTATACCGATAAAGGTAGCCAAAATCTAGGTTATGCATCATTGCGACTAAATCAATTCTCAATAACCTTACTTGAGAGACAATAAATGGTTGGCGCCCAGTTGATGCTCAACGTCACAATCAGGCAGTGACCATGTCGCTTTCTCCTTGGCCCATCATGGCTGTCACTATGTTGGTTATGCATAATGAAGATCTCATCAATTTCCAATCGCCTTACTTTCAAAGACAAAAATTGTTGAGATTCCATTGACGCTCATTTTCAGAATGGGGCAGTGACTGTGTCGCTTTCTATTCTGCCTATAAAGGCTGCCAATATGTTTGTTATGCATATCAGGAAGCATATCTCCATCCAATTAGCTTACTTACATGACCAATAATCATTGACTCTCAGTTCACGTTTGTTTTTAGGTGGTAGTGACCCTGTCACTAACAATATTGCCCATAAAGGCGGTCAATGCTTCGATTATGGATTGATGTTGATCCACAGCCCTTGGATTATGCAAGATGCAAGACCATAAATTGTTGACGCTCTGTCGACGCTCATTTTCAGAATCTGGCAGTGAGTGTATCACTTTCTCTGTTGTTGATAAAGGCTACCAATATGTTGTGTATTCATAGCAGCAAGCGAATCACTGTCCGATTACCTTACTGACACGATCAAAAATTGTTGACACTCCGTTGATGCTCATTTTAGGTTGTAGCGACATCTCCACTAACACAATTGCCTATAAAGGCGGCCAATACTCCAATTATGGATTAAAGTTGTTGCACAGCCATGGGATTATGCGAGATACAAGACCATACATCGTGGACGCTCCATTGAAGATCAATTTCAGAATGTGGCAGTTGCTGTGTCACTTTGCCTTTTGCCAATGAAGGCTGCCAATATATTGTTTATGCATAACAGCGAGCAAATCACTGTCCAATTACCTTACTTTCATGACAAAAAATTGTTGACGCTCTGTTGACACTCAGGTTAGGTGCTAGCGACATTGTCACTAACAATATTGTGTATAAAGGCTGCCAATCCTTCGATTCTGGGTTAATGTTGTTGCACAGCCCATGGATTATACAAGATACAAGACGATAAATCGTTGACACTTCATTGCCACTCATTTTCAGAATGTGGCAGTGACTGCATTGATTTTTTTTTGCCTATAAAGGCTGCCAATGGGTAGGTTATGCATAACGGTGAGCAAATCACTGTCTCATGACTTGACTTACAAGACCAAAATTTGTTCACGCTCCGTTGACGCTCATTGTAGGTGGTATTGACATTGTCCCTAACAATATTGCCCATAACAGCAGCAAATACTTCGAGTTTGGGTCACTGCCATTGCACAGCCCTTCAATGAAGCAAAATGCAAGAGGTACAATCGTTGCCGAACCGTTGACGCTCAGTTCCAGGATCGGGCAACGAGCATGTCACTTACTATTTTGTCTATAAAGATGACCAATACACTCACTTTAGAAGGATGTGACAATGCAACCCTGTGATTGCTGAATGTGTAAGAAAGAAAATCATTGACACTCCCTTGACGCTGACCATACACGCATCCTAACAGACGTTGTATGGTCAATAATTGTATACAAATAATCATATATTGATTATCGACAGACAATGTATCATTTCAATGAATACTCGGTTGCATCCAAAAGCTTTCTGGCGTCACAATTTCTGATCCTCCGCTACACACAGTATCTGAGCCGTGGATGACATAGCGCTGTCACAATCCAGTAGTTTCGGCCAGCAATTTACCACATGTAGATCCATCCACTGATCATTGTTCAATATAGCCCAACTTCCTCACCTTCCGATATCCAGCTCCTTCTCCTCAATCTTGATAACCTATCATAAGCAATTTTCAAAATCTTGACCATCTGCACCAGGTCTGAGCACAGAGTTATGCAGTGGGATGCGTGGATGAATGCAGCATGATGGTGGTCATTCATACAGATTTGAATTACGCATTGATTGCTTCCTCTATGACTCGTATGACATCACTGACTCAAATTTTGTTGGTTGATTTTGTCTGTAATTTGGTTTTTGTGTTCACACTTAACCTCAACAGGCAAGACAAAATCGAGTTGAGTGATTGTCAATCAACTCGATTTGCAGTCTAGAACTATAGTATCACCAGTATGACCCTTGCACAGGCACAGATGAATCAACATGTCTCACAATTTGGTCACTGCATTCAAGAAACAGCTGACAGGTAGCAAAATGGGTAAACCAATCGCTCTGCGTGGAGATATGTGGTCAAACATCGCGTTTTGTGCTTCTAATCTTCTGATGATGAATGAGCAGTTACAATTTATTGGCCTGAATCCGATTCCTGTATGGTAATTGGCTAGGCAGGCTATATGCAGGGGTATATTCTTAGGTGTTTAACAGGCTTCGATTTCATAATGGGTGATAAATTGGGTACCACATAGGGCAGGAGAGATTGTGTGGGTATGTGAGAGAGTCGTGTCATGGAAAATAGCCTGGTATGACTATGTCGGGACTGAGAAGTCCCTCACGGCATTTGCAATTTTCCGGGGATGACATCAAGTGTCTATATATGGTCTCCCAATATCGTTGGCGCAGGAGCAGTGGCAAACGTATCCGTTTGTGGCTTAGCGACCACTTGAACTTTCAATATGGCTTTCCAGTCATCTTTATCTTACAAATAGTGCAAGACGGAAAATCGTGGATGCTCCATTCAAGCTCATATTGAGGACGCGGCAGGGAGCTTGTCTCTCTTCTTTTTCACTATAAAGGCAGCCAATACATCAAACAAAGGCAATGATGTTCCAAAGTTAATAATTTGCAATTAACAGTGGGATATCTGAATGCGACCATAAATGGAATAACACGAAAACCAGAACCGGAGATTGGAAACCATGGGTCTAGCCAAACCCGGCGAAACCGGAGGGTTGATCGCTACAGGTACGGGATTGGCCTGCCAAGCAACAGCAGGTAAGGTTTTTGGAAGGGTCTAGAACTGAACAGAACCATGTTTCCGGTCCGAACCCGGCCAGCTGGCAGGTCGCCCAGACCCGTTGTCAATACTAGTTGTTGTGAAAGGTGGTTTTCCGGAGCATTGACCATTGTATTTTGTGTTGCCTTTGTTGATGGGTGAGATGTTGGATGTTGCAAGATATGGACCACATGGAGGCAAGCTGTGTCTGTGATGTCAAGGTTGGTATGCTTAATCGACTTGAGCTAAGCACAATCTGTGTTTTGACTGTCAGTACATTGGGAATAACAATACTAACCATACAACATTACATGATGTGTAGTGTCTGTTTCATGTGAGATCCCAGGGATTTCTTGAGACAAATATCACCAGATGTCCTTTCCATTGAAGAATGTGGTGTTTATATCTCCCAAACTTGTGAATTCGGAGGTGGTTCGCATCTGGTTATCCCTGTCAACCTACACACAACATCGGACTGACTTGGTACAAATCACAGGATGGTTAGAATCCTGTGCAACCTGAAGCTATATGCAGCAGGATTTGTCTTGAGTAGAATGTGCAAGTCTGCTGTTACTCATTTCAGTTTGACTTTAAGCTACCTATATATTGCTCAGGACTTCCCACTTCTTGTCATTATCATCTTCCTCAGGACTTCCCAATTCTTGTCATTATCATCTTCCTCTTCTTTTCCACACCAGCAAATGATGGCTCCACAAACAACTCAGCAAAGTACGAGCCGATCTGAATCGAGCAGAACGGTGGGTGCTTCTTCCAATACACCAATCCGCTCTGACACAACCACAATGCATGCATCAGTTAGTCGACTGCGCCGCTGCCAAAGCAGCCACTGAAATTAATACCCTGCAGGCCATTTCAAAATGGTCCGTGAAACCGGAAGCAGCAAGAGAAGCAGCATGCAACTGGATATGAGTACATCCATATCTAGGTAGATGGCTGTCCACTAGCAATATAATATACAGCTGGTGTATGTAGAGTGCGACATGACCAATCTTTTGCGGCCCAGAATGGGAAACCTCCATGGTCCACCAAGGCATTTGCCCTCACAGTCCGCGATATCGAACATCATGATGTTCTCAGTGTTGCCATTTGCATGGACGAATGTAGTGATAAGCATCCCCGAGAGTGAATGAAACAGGCTTTAAACACCCCCGATGATGCGAAGGAAGTGTATATATCAAATGCAATAGCCGAATCTCGTATGTAGAGCCAGGAACTAATGTCTCATATGTTTTCAACGTCTCTGCTGCTATAGCAAGGCAAGGAGGTCGGGTACAGGTAAAACCATCCGACCTGCACCTTGCGTTCAATATGGCAAAACCTGCCATAGGAGGGTTTTTACACACCACAATAGAGGAAACATGATACCTGATCAAAAAATCTCACACCAAAGTCCGAGAAGAGAAACAGCGGCCAGTTGAGTATACTGGGCATAAAAATGTGAAGGTTATGATGGAAAGACACCTGGCCATGGTTTGTGCTAATCAAATGGGCGGCTGCGTCCCTTGCCAACATGGCACAGTACAGAATGCGCAGACACGCTGCAGACGTAGAGGCATGGCTACATCTCGACCCGACCAACTCAGACAGCCGACACCAGAACTGACACCACCTCCACTCGGAATGCCACCTGTGCAACCCGGTGGAACTGAGTGATCTCATGCTGCTGAAATCGAAGGTGTGCTACCCAGATATGTGTATATACATACTCCACTTCCCAGTGCTCAATTTTTCAATCTTGATGCACATGCCAAGGATCACAAGCGCAATAAAGATTTGATTCCTGATTTGCTGACTGATGAAGGAACATCCACTGGTTAGTACACTATCTGCTGTGTGGGAATGCAGCTGACATCCATTTTGCAGACGACAGCAGTCTATTGAGCGAACCTGCAAGTGAAGACGCGCATTGATAAAGAGGAACAGGATTTGTGCACGTATTATTATCTACAATTAGCGGACACTTTAAAGTACATTTTACTGGATATATTTATATGAATTATTAAAGAACAATGTAGTGATGAAAGAGAAAGTACATGAAGACGATACAACGGCAGCCAAAACACAATGAATGGTATACTATGCCAAATGAAATGCGAGAGTATTGCCAATATGCCCGTGGCAAAATGATGGTCAACGGAGGGTCAACGTTGTTTGGTCTTGCATGTTGGGTAATCTGAGTGGCGATTGGTCGGAGACATTCATACATTGGTATTGGCCGCCTTCATAGGAAAAAGAGGAAGCGACACACTCCCTGCCCAATCATGAAAATGAGCATCAATGGAGCGTCAACGATTGTTCGTCTTTCCACATGGGTAACCCAAGCGTGATGTTGTCACGGCGCAAGAAGGTACGATGATATTTAGGATGAATATTAGAATGAAGATACGGAAGGTGTGGAAGGAATCATGTTACGGAAAGGCAGAGACGTTGGAAGACGCGGAGGAAGCGGCGAGATGGTGGAAGTTTAATTTAGTAAGATAAAGAAGTGATCTGAGGTGTTGCGACGTCGGGCGAGGTGGCGAGGTTGCTACGATAAGGAATAACGGAGTGGTGTGTAAGATCATGAGATGAGATTCGGATGGTACATCGGAACATGGGGAATGGTTCGAGGGTGGCAGACGAATTGTATATAAAGAGAGTGTTGATGGTGTTGGAGGATTTCCTTTTCTTCTTGCTTTACTCGTTCTCTTGTATAGCAAGCAATAGTACGATTTTGAAAGAATATTCTGATTCTTGTCCCTCGATACGCACTTCGAGTTCAGTTCCACAACATCCTTATCACCTGCGTCCGAACCCGCCCGATACACTAGAACGAGTCCCCTATATACGCACCTGATAGCGGATGTTTTGTCAACATTGCCTGACTCCTTGCTTTGATTTGTGTTGGTACCTTTTCGAAGAAACT
>Ga0307512_10002960_pt1 | contig 20488 bp, 25 predicted proteins | sample 14_EM_MG_FD_200267 | JGI IMG/M metagenome (GOLD analysis project Ga0307512, IMG submission 200267) | Populus trichocarpa ectomycorrhiza microbial communities from riparian zone in the Pacific Northwest, United States - 14_EM | ecosystem: Host-associated > Plants > Roots > Unclassified | place... | reverse complement strand
CCACAAGAATTTGTAAATAGAAGCTTCTACTAGTTATCTTTCAATTCATAATATTCTAGGGGGGGGTTTAAGTGGGTGGCTGTGTTGTTATAAGCGACAAGGCGCAGTGTATGCGAAAGTGGGCCCTTTCGTGGGCCCAATACCGGCGAAGGGATAAGACTAGAGCATGGAACCTGGCCCCGAAAACCTACAGGGTCGTAGAGTCTTGCCTAGTCATGGTATCCGGTAAGAATACGGCAAGAATACCAGAATTGGTGTGGATATGAGCCCGTATTTTCGGATCCCAGCTGCAGAGCGATGACGCTAGAAGGCCTGCAATCGGTATTTGTTGTAAGAGACAGTACCATCTGCTCCGACACTACAATTTCGACAACTAAGACCCGGTCTCAATATGCAATACCACGCCGAGGTCCGCCTGCCACCCATATCAGGCCTTGGGCTTTAAGATTTCGGCCCGATGCGTGCTAGGGCGAGAGAACCGTGCCCCTCCCTGGACGGTAATCTCGGGCCCCGAAAGACGTCAGGGTCTCCGGACCGTTAAGAACCCTGTCTGGCGTCAGCAAATATCTGAGAAACCAAGTAAATCCAGAACGATTAAAAAGCCTTCGCCCTGCACCGAACTAGATTTTGTCGTCATGAGAATTGCTGGATTGTATGACTACAGATTCTTATGATATGGAAGTTGGGGAGAACCGTGTGCGTGTATTCTATAGCAAAGAGAAAAGAGAAGGAGAAAGACTCGAGATATATACAGGAGGCATCAGCCCTGCAGCAGCACCGTGTATCAGACCTGTGACATGTCTCCGGCACAAATACACCTGTAACACAGATGGCGGGGGACGTTCGAGTGATGGTGCCATGATGCGAATAATAAAATTGGATTAAAATAAAAACAAACAAAACCACACCAACTACACAACCATAGTAGCCTGACAATGGCATGGGGTGTTGAGGCTAACCAAAAGAAGGGAGAGAAGAAAGTTGATGATTGAACTGTCTATCGTACGAGAGAGCATAAGATAGACATATATAGAAAACGAAATCATAAACGACATCATACAAGAACGAAATGCTAAGAACGAAGCACCAAGAGCAAAGCGCTAAGAGCGTAGCACTACTCAAGCCAGAGGCTCACGGGGTGATAGGCACTGCACCATGCCCGAGGCTTGCGGGGAGATAGGAACCGTACCAAACCCCTAATCTAGTGGGCGCCTTAGTCCCGATGCCCAGCTGGCTAAAGCGCGCGGCTAATCTCGTACCCGATTTAGCACCCTCCTTAGCGCCCACCTTAGTTCTCACCTAAGCTCCTACCTTAGTTCCGATGGCCTTCGGGCTGAATCCTTAGCCAACATGAGGCCCGGAAATCTGTGCGGGTGAGTGGACTGTTTTCACATCGCAGTAGCAGTAGATATCTAGTCATCACAAAACTGAGTCGGCGATGTGATACACCTGAGATGAGAACTTGAGGTCTTTGAAGGGAACATGTTGAGCCAGTGTCAGTTTAGATGGCGAACTGGTTCTGCCGGTCAAGTTCACAAGAGGAAGGCGTTAGCGAATGAAGTGGCATAATACAATGTCCATCGTACGCGTCGGTGTGGCCTGGTCGGATAGAAACGGAATACAACGAGTGTGGGTACACTGCATCGTAAAAATACCTCGAACAGAGCATTCGTTATTATTTCCTACATCGCACATCTCGTCAAACAGTGGAATACCTTGTCAATACCATCAACATACCCACCCCACTCAAGGCATACGCAGTTGGGCCTCACGTCCGGCCGCAGGATGTGGGATCTCATTTAAATATTCATCCGGGGGTGCTTGGCTCAAACTTCGGGGATTGCGCACGCTTTCGGTAGCCCGACCTATATCACCGCTTAGGATCCTGTGTTTCCTCGCGATATTTTTAACACCGGTACAATCCTGAAACGCACCCACGAAGATTTTATGAACGAGGTTAGAGAATTTGCGTTGAAACTGTTCTCCGAGGATCATAGTTCATCCCCAAATGAAACCGCACATCTTCTGTACTGGTTAACCGACATCTACTGTTTTGATCTTGTTGAATTACAAGAGATTTGGCAATAAGTACACCCACCAATAGATAGTCCGCGGGAAGCTCTGCTTCATGAGATATGTTTTCTGGCCGATATGTTTGAAGTGAGAACATTGGACATCCTCCTGGACAGTATACTTGCCTCTGGGGGTGAAGGTGCGGAAGCAGTTAGCCATATTTTGTCTAATCTCATTACGCAATGTCCAATCAGAGCTCAGTAATTTGCTTCTTACATGTCTTTCCCCACAAAGCTAAGCATTTATTGGTGGGGGGATTGCCCGATACGCCACGCCACAATGACACATTCGAAATCTTAAAACGCTATGCTGAGGACGGATATATCCAATACAGGTTGAAGGCCAGATCCACTGAGATAACGGATTGGCAGCAGTATGTTGATGAGGGCGTGGATAGTATTGTTCTTAACTGGATGCTGCTAGATGCAGTTAATAAGAACCTCTCCACAAATCATTTGGAGTTTTTGGTCTCCAATAGCGTTGATGTTAACTCTTAGCGCTACAATTACGCAGGCTATAAATGGAGACTTGATATTCCTCTTACACTAGCTGCAGGACATGGAAACATGGATAGCATCCGCTTTCTGTACACACACGGTGCTGATATCTTACCCGACACTAACCAGTCGATGTGCGACTTCGTCAGCGTGTCCGACGATTGTTCCCCCCAGTACATTTGTGACTTCGTCAGCGCGTCCAACGATTGTTCCCCTCCCGACCATGCCTCAAAAGTTGCAACAACCTGTGGCCACTTGGAAGTGGCAGAGATGATGGAGAAATTAGAGAGAGAGGAGCTCGACGAGAAAAATATTCGTTCACTACCTGCTACCAGTAAGTTAGCCTGTACAGTGCAAACAGGCAGCACTAACTGTATGCAGCACATGAATTTGGGGCAAGGGAACAATCCATAATACTAGCTAAGGAACAAAATTTCATTTATAACTATATCACGCTAGCAATAGGGATACTTCTCGTAGGACTTCAATTAACGTAGTACCTTATTGTTCGCTGTCTGGGCTGGAGTTTGAGAAATCGTCCGCTGGTGTGGTGGGTTGTCAGCACTTGCTTTCGTATGCTTGGAAGATGTTGTTATATTAGCGAACTTGTGGGAGAGTTTGGGTGGGCGTTTCTGGGTGGGGCATTGATCAGCCACGCACGGCGAGGTTAGGGTTATACGATGTGTTTAGGATTGGATTAGCTATGGAGAAGATTGTTTCTACGGCACGAAAGCTGAGGTGCAATTCAATGATTGTAAGTTTTTCTGCAGCAAAGAAGTTCCAAGGGTACATAAGTAGTTCGCAGAGACGATTTTCACCAGGGATTGAGTGAGGAGTTGGTTAAGATCAGTGAAAGCAAGCATCCCGTCCTACCGGGATATAGTTTACTGCCGAGCCGTTGCCTTCACTGAGAATCACCGTTGGAATCGTCGATTGCCACAGTATTCACTAAAAAAATAGAGGATAGATATACAATTTGATAATGTAGTATGACTACATATTATTGGAAATCCGCTCAACCCCGCGTCCGAGTCCGCCCGATAGCCGAGCGGCTAATGTAGCCTTGTCATTCTGTATATAGAGAGACCGCTAGAGTAGAGAGAACGATATCGCTTTTAGACTTTCTCACAGCGCCCGGTACCATTTCCAACACATCTCGCTGTAACTGCCTATCAGAATCCATTACTATCTGTTTCTCTTTCACGGACTCGCCTCAACTCAGCTCGCCCGCACCCTTTCTCTGGCAATACAACCTGTTTACCCTCTTGTTGTGCCTTCCGTTGCAGCATCGCCCATATCCCACGACACGTTTCCTCCCAATTCCTGTGGGCATTCCAGAAGGGCATCCGAAACTAGAGCTTTTCTTCCAGGGCTTCCTACGTACGCCCGCGCTCGCCCACAACCTCTCGTCGCCGCTCAAGCTGCGGTTTATCACTCATCAATATCTCCAAATCGCGTCTTATCCAACTTGTTTCCGGATCTATAAGTAGGTAAAGATATTCTTCCAGCACGTCGTTCTGCGCTACATCGTCGAATGACAGGGCCGTATCGGTTACAAATGTGTTCGTAAGACGAAAGTCGTGCATGGTTCTGATCAATGTATATCCCGATGTCTCTCCTGAAACACTCTGGACGCCGTAAAAAGAACCTGGCCACCATAGAACTTAGTCCATAAATACGTGCATTGAGCTGCTCATGTAGTTGCTGGCAGTTGAAGCAAGCAACACTTAACTTGTGCCTCTGCAGCGGCGTCATATGTTTATCAGGAACACATCTAGAGAGTAGAACGACAGAGAGATGCAGTAGGACGAAGATAGTAGTAGCGAGTAGGTGGTAGGTTCAAGGTAGGTAGCGAACAGAAAGTGTGAAAAACGAATGAGAGCGTCCGTGCTAATTAGCGTATCACTAACTTTAAGGTTTAGTTGGGAATCGAATGCACTGATCGCCAAGAAACGATCGGCACGACAACCAACCTTGAATTTGTTAAGATTAATCGAGTACGTATTGAATTGACTCTCGTACAAAAGTGATTGCCTACCGCCATATAAAGAGGAGAAAGGTATGCATACATACCGAATTTTCAAGTCTCCGGACACCCTATCAATGATTCGATTCCCCGATAAGATTAAGTCTTGTCTAATAGTCATCCAACTTTGACGCAAAGTTGCCAAACTTTTGATGAACACAGGCGCTTATAATGCGGTGTCCGGAGACTTAAATATCCGACAAGCATGTGGCAAAGAGGCACGATACTCGAGGATGCAGAGCATCATACCCGAAGCCGAGTATCACTACCGAAGCTAGGTCTCCTCCTTGGCGTGGGGGTTGATTGCGGTCACTGGGGGCTCTAAGCCTTCGGACTATCCCCGAGAGCTGTCAGCTCGAGTATCCTCCAGCTCCGCATGTCAACAGGCGTCAACACTTATCCACCAACCTCGTTGACAGCGGCGTCTTGGCGTAATGCATCCAACCCAATGTCTGCCGCGGAACTTACCAGGGGTCTTCGTATCTCGCAGCTGTCGCTTAATGCTGCCGTGCAGAGAAAGTGAGTGCTCGGAGGTTTAAGTAATCATCGCAAAACCGCAATCGCGATTTCGGGCTTTGACCAGCACCAGCGTCTGAAATCAGTTGATATCTGCAGGAGCAGTTTGAAAGCGTGAGAATAGATCTAGCTTGCTAGTGGGTGATCGAAGGTTAAATTTCCAGCTTTCCGGCGGGCAATGCTACTGATCGCTGAGATCATTATTAGATTCACTGGTCTAGGAAAATAAAGACTTTCGCTTTACCGATCTTAGACTTGGAGGCTAGTTGCTGGCTGGAATGATCCAACAGAACCTTAAATGAGCACTTGCCATCGCAGCCGACATCTACCATCACAAACTTACCCTTGTTCCATCTATAAGGTCACCATTCAGGTAGCGGCCTGCTCAGATCATCAGTCTCCCGCTAGCTCCCACCCAGCTCAGATTGATGGTTTGACCATCTGGCTATTTCCTGGAGCAGGAATCGCAAAAGTCCGTCCTGTGCCCAAGTACAATGCCTTGTGCCCTACCGGCATGCCCTATGCCTTATCCGAATGCGTTATGGTAATAGTAGGTGCCGGAGGCGTGCCGAGTGTGTTGTGATATGGGGAGAACCGTGTGCATAGACTAGGTTAGATACAGAGAGAAGAGAGAAGGAGAAAGACCCGAGTTATATATGAGAAGTGTGCCCCTTACTACCAGCCCCGCCAGCGGTCAGCTCTATATATACATTCAACAGAGTGATGGATACATGATGCGAGTGGTGCTATCATGACGGGGTGATGAAATCCAATATGCCTCCCAACCGCGTCTGTGGTATAAAATTCCACATTATAACCCAGTCGGTCATCCACAAATTGGAGAACCCACATCACCGTTTCTCAATCGTTTCTCAATCGAATAACTGTTACGAATGTGAAGCGGACGAAGCCTATTCTACTATCAAAGGAGAAGCTCTGTCTTTATATACATGAGAGCCTGGAACACCATGGAAGTCCATGGAAGCTCACGATTGCAAATACCAGTGGTGGCGAGTGAAGACTCGTGGATGAGTCTACGACTATGAGTCCGTAGCCTGTGAGTCGATATGACGATCTCAGTGTAGCGGTGACTTCCTCTCAGGTCATATAGTAATAATAACCATAACTACAGGTGAATCAGTAACTCCGGCTCTAGGTGTCACCCCCGTCGCCCTGATCGGGCCGTTGTCTTGCAATATCTTACCTGAGACAAGACAGCGACTTAGGACCTGAAAGACCGGTGGGCAGACGAACTATTGCGAACCCCTGTCCTGGAGACTATGTCTACCGTCTCTAGCATGCTCCCAGCAAGCGTAATTTGTGGACTCAGTATTTAGTCCGAAGCCTAAAAGCTGCTAGAAAGGACTGCAGAATGGATTCTATTCACCGAATCATTATGTAGACTTATTCACGAATTTTTACTCGCTATCCGACTCAGTCACTCTCTACTTTCAGTATCTCCGAGGAGCCTCCAGGCATTCTTCGTGTAATGACATGGTTTTCCTTATAGTTACTTAGAGTCACCTTTATACTATAAACAATTTAACATCTTTGTTCCGAAGCGATTGTTCTCATCAGAAATCGACTGTAGTCAGCAAATTCCTAGCCAGCTCAGATCGATCGTCTCCACCCAGTCCCAGCCGTCTGAGGTTGTTGACTCCTGTCAGCACCCATCGAGTCTATCTTTACTATCTTTAACTACAGCCTCCAAGTACATTAGTCTGCAAATGCTCCTCTCCAAATTCATTTGAACACTACCTCGAGCCGGCTCCCGTCTCTAGAGTCTAACCGTGATTGTCTGGTAGTAACGGTGCTGGCCGCCAGAAAGTAAATATCATTGCGTAAGACAGCTTTCCAAACCGTCCGTCTGGACTACAGTCTTCTAGGCCCGACATCGTCGTCCCGTCTGGGGCATGAGTATAGAGGGACTGGTCCGTCCCGGACAAAAACTTCCAGGACTAGGGCTAGGTACAGATGACCGTAGTCTTGACTAGGGTCGGATATAGTATATCCGATTCGGGAATGAGAGTTCCGAGGCACCATATTCCGGAACAAAGCTTCAGCCGAGATGAATCGGGGGTTTTGAGCTTCATTAAGTTAAATCTCGATTTTTGTGGGGGCGAATTAGTGGACTGTATGGCCCGCAGTCCTGTAGTCTTATCATGGAGTGCCCTAGTCCGTCCAGTCCTAAAATGTTGAGCCTCGGGAACTTAAGTCCGGTCTTGGGCATGGCCTTGGGCGGACGGGACGGACTATTTGAATGCCTGCGTGAGAGGAGGGCATTTGGTCAGTATGGTCGGGCAAAACTAATTCATACAGAGATTTACACACCAAGATTCGCTTGTCTTTTCATTGGTAACTGTAACTCAACCACTGCGCTCGACAACTTTGCTAAAACCAAATCCGTATAAAATTTAATCAAATGAAGATTAATAGTACGTAAGCGATAAAAATATACACTGAGACGCGCGCAGCATACGATTCGTGTACCCTGCAACTCTGACAGGGGTTGCGGGGAGGCGGCGATGGGGGTTTATATCCGTTCCTTTTGTTCCTTTCCTTTCCTCTCCTTGTGTTCGGTTTAGTTTTTTTTTTTTTTGCTTTTGCTCTATCTCTCAACTTTCATATATATCAGCGGGGATGAAGGGTAGCGGGGGGGGAGCTCCGCCATCTAGCCGGCTCGCCCGGAGGCGGAGGGGGTTTTAGGTCCTGTCATACTCTAATTAGAGTGCATACAGTATGAATAAACAACAACAACTCTGACAGGGGTTATCGAAGCGTTACACAAACAAATAGTCTCTCATGCGGCTTTTTCTTGCTAGCGTGTAGCCGTATTCATGCCATCTGGCAGACTAACACACAAATAACGCGACCTTACACCCTTTGAGTAATTTTAGGAGCTTACTTAATTACTCGGGAACCAGAGTAGTTGATTGACGTTTCTGTTCTGGTAATGCATTTGACTGGCAGAGCAGGGTGTTGACCAGAGGAAAATATTAATTGAAATTCAGTGCAGTTCAGTCTTCGCTAGTTCTGGCCCCATCACGTCGTCTGATTTGCATCGTGACTTGCCAGAATAGGAGCGTATCACCACTGTGCTATCTACTCCCCTGTCTCATGCACAAGCGATCGAATTGAGCTGTGGTGCCAGCGCTTAGCAACCAACCGAATCAGAGTTGCCTATCAAAAAACTATCTAATCCCAAACTTGGCTTAGTCTTATTTCAGCGCACAGCTTGCAGTCCTCATAATGCTCACGTCTATATATATAGGTCGCTGGCGTTGCGACAGACCCCACACAAGCGATCACAGTTCGTATTTCAACCAAAATGGCGGCATCCACAATGCGCCGATGGTTTCTTCTCATTGTTTTGACCGCCCCAGAAGTAATTGCCGATTCCGGCGATGATTTTGTGAACAACCTAGTTACAGACTTAGCGCCGTAAGTGTCACAATAAGTCCCCATTGACGTATTACATGTTGACAGTGAGTGCCTGCAGGCTACTGGCGCTGTTTGGTGAACAGTTCGCGAAGCAATATTTGAGCCAAAGCTTCTCCTTGATAGACAGCATCATATTTGCCCTCGCGCCTTTAGGCATCATCACCGCAGTCGTCGGTGCGATTAGGGTTGGCGGACCAATGTGGCTGAAAGCGGCCATTGGAAGAGCTCGGGAGAATCGCGCCGTTGCCGAGCTTGAGTTGATGACTTCAACCTCAGATGAGGTTGGTGAGCTGTGGCAAGATGGAGCAGTTGTCAGGTTGCTAGGAAAACCCGACAGTCTGCAATTAATATATTTCGAGAAATTCAGAGACGACAATGAGACTTTCGGCCTATTTACAGTGGAGATGGCGGAAGAACTTGGTTACATCAAATCCCAACGTGAGTTTACATTATGTTCTTTAGAGATGTCGGAACTAAAACCTTGCTGGCCCTAACCACGACACCAATGCGTCGTCACTTAGATATTCGCTACTCAGAAGACGACGATCAGAGCGGCATCAACAAGATGAAGAAGACTATGAGATCGCCCAACGGGATGATCGGCCATCACTACCCTTAGCGCCTAACGTATTGATAAATCTCCAGGCATCTAACAAGTCCAAAGATCTCTATTTCACTGCAGGTTGTGGCCTATTACTGCAGGTTGGAGTACTATTGTATTCTGGAATGACAGTGTACAACCAAGCTTTCAAACCAAATTTCAGCAAAGGTGGCCGAACTGTAAACACTTATGCCTACCCTATAATGGCCATTGGGACCGTTACTCTTATAATCGGGGTAGCACTTTGTTCAGCTGTCATAGAAATGAGCTCGACGGAATCGGAATGGGTAGTACAGCCGTTGATGACGAATTCGCAGCCATCAATGGAACGTTCGATGAATGTTCGCCTTCTGTGGTTGCAGAGAAGTAATTCGGTCAACTCACAGAACTTCGATCCAGTCGTGATGTTTGCGCCAGACGGCCCTGACCACCGGACGAGTATCCGGACGTCCGGCCGAGCCCCTACGTTTGCGTCAAACACCCGGACAGGTGACCGGACGTCCAAATTGGAATCGCTCACACTATTAGGCACTGGAGCTGCCGTTATAGGGTTCATTCTCCAGTTTCAGGTATACTTAGTCGAACTCTGCCAAGGGTATTTTCACAGAATTTGCTAACATTAGTCTACGTCAGGGCTTACGAGCATTGCATTGGTCTGCTTCCATTGCTCAACTTGTGGCTACCGCTTTGATGACAGCCCTCAGGATTTGGATCCGTCGCCGAATTGTAGTTCAACCTGCGGTTGTAGAAGTTCCAGATGACCATATTTTGGACTGGCTTGCATTGAGGATTGGCAGAAGCTGTGAGGGCGTCGAGGATTCTCGTTTCAACTTTTGGCCGGGCCACAATGAAACCCTTCAAATATTGTCGCCATTGCCCTGGAGGATATATACGGATGACCATAACTTCGCATATACCTCAGGAAACAAGGCGATCTCTCAAATAATGACAGCCCAGTATGCAGCTAACGCTAGAAGACGGTTGGGGAGACTGACAGAGTGGACCGGAAAAGCAACGAAACCGTCCATTGCAGTTTCACAGTCTATCAGTGTGGTAATGCGTATACTCTTTGGCAACGACCCGAACATGTCACCGTTCGTTTGGTGTCTGAAAGTTCAAGTTGGAGATGAACCTCAGAGTATCGAATTTAGAGTTGAAAACATCATGGGCAAATGGAAAGCCGATGCTACCAAGATAGAAGCTGCGTTGTCTCTCTGGATGTTTCACATCTGGCTGGAGGAAACCAGGAATGGCAGCAACTTGAAGTCCAACTGGGTCAGGAAGAGGACTGATGCGGACTGGCTGCAACAAGACCCGGAGCTGCGACACCAGGTGATTCGAGTCTTGGGTCCAAATACAGATGATTTCCGGAAAGATCTCAAATGGTGGTTGGGTAATAGCATCGATGAGATCATCCCACAACAACCTCTAGGATTTTCGGGCCCGATAGGATTTGTTGGTCTAGAGTCCCAAACAGAAGGTTGGGGTAAGTCTCCTTGTTGCTCTGAATTCGCTGCCCCGCTGCCTGCTGTCACTATAGATCTGATTGGCTTTTCAGATAAAAACTTAATATCCAACGGCAGCCTGAAGGTGAAATCAGAGAGCACGCTGGAGCGCTTACTGGCTCAACACGTGTTTGCAGCGTTCATGTGGGCAATTGCAAGCGTGGGCAAGTCAACTAGGCGTATCGAACTTATGCTGAAAAATCAAACAACCGTTGTCCACCATGATGAGTTCAGACAAGACGACCCGGAGACATTGCTATCGTTAAAATTCGAGAACAAGGTGCTTACAGGGATCGCCAATGATGTACACCGGTCCGGATTGGGAAATTTAGAGGATGTGTACATGTGCATTATTCCACCACTCATTTGCACGAACCAGCTCCCTTCTGAGGCTATTATCGACTTTGTGTGGCTGCACGGGAGAGATCACGGAGCATTAGAGCGTTGGGAGGAGGTAGTGCGGATGTATATAAAGCTTTTCCAGGTTTATAAGACACCTGGGAACAAGGAACCAGTTTTACGAAAGGCCACCGCAATCTTGATAGATGCCTTCCAGTTTGTCTGTACCACAATTAGATCACGACTGCAGGAACAACGCCAAGATGGAGTTGCAAAATTGGAGAGTCTGAGGAACTGCCTTTTGCAGGAGCTGAAACCGGGGCAGCAGCCTGATTTACAGCACGGTTCGGATTCCAGTCCAAAGGAAAATTGCCTGCAACATATCTTACACAACTTGTACACCTTGTACACTATGCAAAGGCGACTGGATCGTGATGTCTGGAAATATTTAGTGTCTGATGTGGAATGTGCACCTGACGATGACGTACACCGATACTTCGAGCATCCACCGGCTTTTACAAAGATTATGTCCATCAACAGGTGGGATATAGACTCGAAGATCAGCGCCGAGGATATCAATTCTAGAGACGCTCTTGGTTGGTCGCTACTCCATTATGCTGCAGTACGAGGGGACGAAGCTGTCATCCGGGAGCTGTTGAAAAGAGGGGCCGATCCGAAGGCTATAGACTTGGTTGAATGGTCGCCCTTGCATTACGCTATAGAAACTACTGAACAGACAAAATTGAAAGCAAATATCGGGGCTCTCTTACAGGGTGGTGCAGATGTGAGGATGCGTGGCAGAGATGGAACGGGTCCACTTCACTGTGCAGCAAAGAAAGGTCATACACAAGCCACTAAACAATTGCTCAGTGCAGGTGCATACATCGAAATACGAGATAATTCACGGAAGACACCACTTCTTTGGGCAGCACGTAATGGGAATGGCGATACAGTCCAGCTTCTATTAGACAAGGGGGCATTCATTGGTGCCCAAGATGACTTCGGAAGGACCGCCTTGCATCTAGCAGTGACTACGGGTGTCATTAACGTGCTTATCGCTAACCAGATTGAAATCGAAGCGAAAGACCAATACGGAAGGACGGCTTTGCACCTGGCAGTTGACCGGGGTGATGAAACGATAGTCCGGCTACTCATCGAACAGCACGGGGCCAATAAAGATGCGAAGGACAACTACCGGCGGACGGCGCTTCATCTAGCGGCTCTGAACGGTGATATAAAGATGGTCCAACTGCTCGTCGAACAGTACGGGGCTGCAAAGGACGCTAGAGACAACTACCAGCGGACGGTACTGCATGTTGCGGTTCATAATTGCCACATAGAAATGGTCCGACAGCTGCTGGATCATTATGGGGCCGACACAGAAGCGAGAGACAACTACCAGCGGACGGCGCTGCATCTAGCGGCTCGGAACGGAGACAACACGATGGTCCAGCTTTTAATTGAACAGTACGGAGCGGAAAAAGATGCGACAGACAACTACGGGCGAACAGCGCTGCATCTAGCCACTCGTGACCGAAAAGAGGCGACGGTCAGGCTGTTAGTCAGACGGCACGGGGCTGACATGGAAGTGAAAGATACCTATGGGCGCACGGCGCTGCATCTGGCAGCTCGAAACAGTGACGAGGCGATAGTTCGGCTACTGGTAGAACACTACGCAGTTGATAAAGACGTGAGAGAAAAGGACGGCCGCACGGCGCTACACTGGGCTGCCCAAAACAATGATGAAGCCATAGTCCAGCTGCTGGTTGAACACGGGGCCAATAAAGGCGCTAAAGACAACGATGGACGGACTGCGCTGCAACTGGCGAACGAGCGTGGCCATGAGGTTGTGGTCCGGTTGCTCAACTAAGTACTTAGGAAAGTATACTTAGAGACTGTAAGTTATCTTGATGAACTTTATGATCGGCAGTATTTTGGCACTCACGGTGACGGATAAGTAACTTACGTGTCATAGAAACGTCACTAGAGTTATATAATTGCTCAAAACTGTAATTTGTGAGAACGGTGGTTGTTAGTGTTGTTCAATCTGGAACTGTTCGTTGGGCTTATGAACGTCGCAAACACAAGGGTACTCGCTCAGAGAGAGACGGTAATATACTTTATCAAAAGAAACGGTTAAAATATATCTCTTCGTACTCAAAAAATAAAGGCATTTAAGTGACAGAATTGAGTTACGAGTTTTTTGTATGCAAATGAAAGGAACCGATAAATGGAACTACAGTGCTCGTGCAAAGTGTTATATCCCGTGTCTTCTCCCGTGTGTTTTCTCCCTACCTTTCGTCCTGTCCTTCCCCAACTACGGTGCCATTCCACATTACAACCTCTCGCGCCTTTCTTCTTATGCCTTTCCTCCCGGTTCTATTAGCTCTCATATTGTGGCTACTTCTCTTAGTGAAGTTCTCCTGCTTTTACTCTTGTACTTAACTATATCATGAGGTTGCGTTATATTTTCTAAGTTCGTTTGTATCGCCTGCTGCAATTCTCCTCCTTATGACTTCCAGCTGTTTTGTTTCAATCATTCTGCATTCACTCTAACTAGAGTATGGCAGTGTCAAATTTCCCTCCCCTTCTTCTACCTACCTTCGGGTGTCTGCGGGCGGGCGAGAGCCACAGAGATGAATGACTCCGTAAGATGAAATATTGGACCGTTTCCGCCAAGACCAGTGTTCCTAAGCAGCTCATTGCGCACAGTAAAACATGACTACCTCCAAAAGGTTAGTCAGTGCAAGGGTAACAGAACTGGACCCAGGGCGGCGCAGGAGACGGGAGTCGAACGGAAGGCGGCCGTAGTGTGCTTGCAGGAGCCACCGAGAGAAAGAGGAGGTTGTGGGATCAGCCATTCGGCATATGAAATAAGAAAAACAAAAAGAGTGTGGATGGTGATATCAAAGAGGAGTGGCCTGGTGGTTGATGAGTAGACAGATTTAAGCAGGGGAGCTAACGATGATGCTATTGTAACTGATGTCCGGAGGAGAGGGGAAAAGATAACAAGGATTTTCAATGTTTACAATTAGTGAGACACGCAGTCGGGAGAGAGACAGGGACCAAAGGTGTACTGGCAGAGCATCCTTCAGCAGCACAGAACTGTCCTCGCGGGAGACTCTTATACCCTTAGTAGTCGAAGGGACCCAAGGTGGCACTCGCAGCGGAATGCTGGCTGCCGGGAAGGTGTGATCCAGTTGAATGGATGGGAAATTGAAAATAGTGGCCGATCCACTTACTACTGGACAAGGGAGGACCACGAAGGCGAGGCAGTGATCGACATGACATTGGCGACCCGACTGATAATGAAATGGACCATACTGGCAGATAACCATGCCACCGGATCCGACCATGAGGTCATAGAATGGAAGCTGGAAGTGAATGGGAAGGAGGAGGCGTATCATGAAAAAGTAGGAGTGTGAAACTTACCTGCTAGGACGGAGAAAGACTTGGAAGGAACAGAGATGTTATGGAGGGAGCCAGCGAAGGAGAGGGCGTACCTGGATGCAGAGTGCACAGAACATGAGGTGGAGCAGGAGGCCGCATGGTGTCAGGAAGCAATGAGCACAGTTCTCAAGGCCACAGCAAAGATGATCAGAATCTGCGCCAAATCAAAGAAGTGGTGGTAGGCCGACATCAATGAAAAACTAATAGTGGTCGCAAGAGAACAAAGAAGATGAAATTTGGAGGCAGCCACTTGGGCAGAAGCATAGCGTCAGAAGTCGATTTGACAATCCAACAGCAAAATGTGCAGTAATTACTTGCAGAACCTCAGGGGAGCCAATTTCGGGAGAGCAGAACGATATGCCAACCCTCAGGCGGGCATGACAATGGAGGCCTTAACAGACAAGGCAGGCAAGCAGGTAAACACAGCCACGGGGAAAGAAGAGAGGCTGGGGCGCGAATCTTTCCCGCCGAAGACAACAACCAGTACTACAAGGTACCCCCAGCGGGAAGCGCACACACAAGAGTCACTGAGCAAGCCGTTGAATGAGCCATACACTGTCAATCAGTCAAAATAGCACTGGGCCTAGACAAGCTGTCTTTGGATGCCATACAGCTACTCTGGAAGTGGGATAAAGAAAGGATCGTAGAGATGAGGAGAGCAGCCTATCACACGCGAAGGCACCCAGCAGTAGGAAAGCAGGTGAGTGGGGTGGTTATTCTCAAGCCTGGCAAAGACGACCATACAAATCTGAAGGCGTATGGCTCCATCATCAGCAAGAGACATTTCCGTCCGGGCAGAAGGACTGCATCAGAGTGGATGCGCTCCGTCAGAGCCGTCAGAGACACCACGGTGCCGGATTGCTCCGCACCTGGCGTCAATACCACGAGTCGCGTTGCATATCACCCTCCGATCGCCATTTAATCTCTCCTCACTTTTCTTCCACGTTAAGCTCAAAGAGCATAGGAACAAAGTGAGAAGATCTGATACTACCCAGCTGTGAGGATCCACGCAATTGCGCGAATCCACGAAATCTCCGAAAGAGCAAGTGAGACCAAAAGTTGCGATATATAGAGTGTGTATTTTCGTTGTATGAGAAGATGAGATAAAAATCTCATGCTGGCTATCGACCCCAGGGTCTCCTGATTATATAGTACGCATCGCACATTACGCCTCCGTTACCCCTGTATCTCCGTACACCCATCGCCGCTCCTTAACGATATACTTGGAGGGAGTGATCGAGCTTGTTTGGAGATGCACTTGGTGGCCGAGATCAAGTGAACTGAGAGATGCAGTTGGAGGCCGTGATCGATCGAGGTTGGAGATGCACTGGGAGGCCGTGATCAAGCGAGTTTGGAGATGCACTTGGAGGCCGAGATGGAGTGAACTCAGAGATGCACTCGGAGGCTGCGGCCGAGCGAGGTTGGGATGCATTTGCAGGCCATGATCGAGCGACATTGGAGGAGTACTTGGAGGCGGTCAATTTGGAGGGAGGCGCGTCGGAAGCTGGGACATTATCCATTGGTTAACTTGTAATTGTGGGAATTTAGAGAGTTGAGTACAACAACATCCGCCGAGAGATGAGACACTGGCTGGGAGCGTGAGACTGTCGATCTTGGAATGATGCTGTACTTGGTGTATACTATACTCTGTGTTAACTGATGATTATGGCATGGAGAGATTGAGAGGGATGACTTAACTTCGTGTTCTTAGGTGACGGTAGAGTTGAGCACAAGAAAGAGAGAGATCAGAGGAGATGGGGGAAATCATCGTGAGAAACTGGGACTTGAGAACATTTCGTGTGCTAGTCAATTGACCATCCCCGATCTGCTATGTACAAGACATGATCCGGCGGGTAATAACACTGACACGAGGTCTTTTAAACCCAGTCAGGCAAGTTGTACTCCAGATTTCTCATAGCTGCTCGTATCTTCCATATCCTTCTCGTCTTCATCCCCAATCTTTCTCTTTCTTGTCCACCACTCTACCATCATCGCAAGAACACAAGGTTAAGTCATGCCTCTCTATCTCTCCATGACATCATCATGAGTTAAGACTGAGCGCAGCATACACCGAGTACATCATACACCTAAGATTATCTGTCGTGCCGTCATTCTCACGATTTCGAGTTGACCCCTGAATGTAGCATCAGCTTACACCGTACCTCCCTACCGATCCACCACCAGCAGCCAGTTCTCCATATAATCTTCAAAGGTAAAGTCACCTTGTCACATTCCCACGGTTTCGAGTTAACTAACTGATGAATAGAGTCTCAGCACCTGGCGCACCTCCCATCGACCGCCTCCAGATCGACCACCTCCAAGTACGTCTCCAATCTCGCTCAATCATAGCCTGCTGCAAGTGCATCTCCAAACTCGCTCGATCACGGCCTCGGAGTGTATCTCTGAGTTCACTCAATCTCGGTCTCCAGTTGCATGTCCAAACTAGCTCGATCACGGCCTCAAAGTGCATCTCTGAGTTCACTTGACCTCGGCCTCCAAGCGCATCTCCAAACTCGCTCGATCACGCCCTCGGAGTGTATCTCTGAGTTCACTTAATCTCAGTCTCCAATTGCATCTCGAAACTTGCTTGATCACGGCCTCAAAGTGCATCTCTGTGTTCACTCAACCTCGGCCTCCTAGTGCATCTCCAAACTCACTCGATGATGGCCTTCCAGTGCAGCTCTGAGGTCACTCAATCTCAATCTCCGATTGCATCAACAAACTCGTTTGATAATGGCCTCGGAGAGTATCGCTGAGTTCACTCAATCGCCATTTTCAGGCGCACCTCGAATTGCTCTCAGGCACTGCCTGCAGCCAGTCCAGATATACCGTGTGTAGATTGGTAGCTATATGGATACATAGATACATAGATGAGAATACAACCTGAATACATGAGTTTTAAAAATCGTTAAACGATTAGTAGTAGCTATGAGTTCCAGGCGCGCCTGCAGCGTTCCCAAAGAAGTTGATGTTTTCCCAGTCTGCTCGACTGTGATTCGAGGTGCTCCCAGGTGCTCTGCTGTGCAACGCGACACGTCGCCTGGGCGACAGGGAGCGTGTAATGCTCTGTCAGAGCGTACAAGGTTCCGTCAGAGCCGTCAGAGCCGTCCGGAACACTCAGGTGTTTCCGACGGACACTAGAGATGTTGCTGATGATATCGCTGCTCAATTCCATGTGAACAGTAGTGGTAAAAGTAGTCGCTGAACCGCTGTCAGATGAGGTTGAAACAAGGGGGCTACTTAGCAACAGACAATTCGGAAGCAAGAATAGGCCGTCAGCCACAAAGGCAGCAGCCATGCTGGTCGACTGAGCTTATACAGCCTGGACGAACGGCCACATATCAAGCTTGCTTCCCATGGACATTATGGCGTCTTCCCACACATGCCAAAAGGAAGGCTAGTCAACTTACTCAAGGTTAGCGAAATTGATGGAGACCTTATACGATGGACGCAGAGCTGTCTCCCAGAAAGAATGGTGGAAATGATCATCGAGGGCAATGACATAGAGACACACCCTGTTGATTCAGGTGTTCCGCAGGGCTCACCTGTGTCACCGATCCTATTTGCGATCTACACCTCAAGACTGATCAAATGGGTTGAAGATTATTTATCATGAGCAGCAGGGCTATCCTTCTGTGATGACCTCGGCTGGGTAGCAACAGGAAGCAATGTCAACCAGGTCATAACGATATATCAGATGTGCACAGTCAAGAGCATCAAGTGGGCTTGCAGAGGCGGACTACACTTCCACGCCGTAAAAACAGAGGCGACATGATTCACACGCCGACCAGGCCACAACAATCACCTCTGTCAAAATCTGACAGCCACGATGAGGATCAGAGATGGGTTCACACGGTTCAACAGGCAGACGACATGCTGGCTCAGAGTCTTGACGGACGTGCACCTGACTCTGAAGGTGAACCACAACCAATGCATGAAGATAGCGCAGGCAGCAGAAGCTAAACTCGGAAGCCTCACAGGGACATACAGGATAGTACAACAGAGCGTCAGGGCCATCCAGGTGGCATGTGTCCGGGCTGTTGCACAATACAGGTGCGATCCTGGGTGGGGTACCAGGGACTCAGCCAGGCGAGACGACCTCCATCTTCCCCTCAATTGACATGCCAAATCGATCCTGGGTGTACTTCTCCCGACCCCACTGGGGGCATTAATGAGAGACTCAGGGCTTACACCCACGCTGTGGCGGAAATCCCGGATCAAGAGATCGTGCACTGCAGCTTCCGTAGGAAGCTACGAACATGGAGGTTTCGTTTCGAGGAGCGTAGGGAGGGAGTAGCCACAGCGAGATAGTTGATTGGCTAGAAAACTAAGAAACAAAAGAGAGACGATGGAAAGAGATGAGATGATGATTGGTACGTAATTGGTGAGGTCTCTGGATCGTGGTGTCGGATGCTGTCCAGCGAAGGTTTTTCAACCTTGTCGATGGTGTGATGCAGAGCCGCGATAACCCTAACCCAGTCATGTACCCACTGAAATGCATGGCTTTGTAGTGGTGGGAGCCGTTTTCCGACCGCAACGCCAGTAATCTGATCATCCAGCCAGTAGTGTTTTGCAGCGAGACTAGTAAATGCGTGCAGCAACACACAATGGAAGCTACACCAAAACCCCTCTTCCAGGACGCCGGTATGAAGAGTGGTGAAGACAGAGCACGATCATGGCGGGACAACTGACGGCCTGCGCTAGCCAGCTCTGGCCGAGGAATTAGTCGTCAGAACCGTCATACTGGATAAGGCCCCCGCAGCCAAGACGGCCGCGCAGTGGTGGGAAAGAGAAAAGACGCCATAGTAGAAGCGGGAGTCTGAATGTGGTGGACAGATGGATCTCACTCAGATGATAGCCATGTTGGAGCCGCAGCAGTAGGCAAGCACAGAGACGAGTGGAGGTACCACCGCAGCTATTGGGGCCCTAGACAAATGGACATCTTTGACGCCGAACAGTGGGCGATCAGACTTGTACTCAAAGTGACAATCAAGTCAAGAGAAATACTGCAAAGATCTGGGGTGAAGACAGTGGCGGTCTTTAGTGATTCACAAGCTGCCATTTGGTGGATGGGACATCTTGTGCCAGGCCCTGGAAAGCAGCTAGCAAGACAGATCAATCGTAGGGAGCAGGCTCGCCTTGTCCACGGCATCAAAACAGAGATCCTCTGGGTCCTGGGACCCTGCGGTATCCATGAGATTGAAGGAGCGGACCGCCAGGTGAACATAGCCCACGCTGTAATGAGGCACAAGGAGATAGAGCGGCTGTACTCCTCGGCCTCGAATATGGCCAGACAGATCTCTGAGGGAATGTCCGCAGCCAAAGCGAAGTGGGAAGCTGACAAGTCATCAGCAAATTGTATTTTAGTCACTGGAAGCCTCCAGGAGTGTCTGAGAGGATGTGGAGTGAAAACTTAGATGCGTCAATTTCTGGAGAGTATCAGACCCTGGGAGGGCATTCCTGGCGGCCTTCAGAGTAACTGGGCGCACCGGCGACAAGCCTGGGAGCGCCGATGACAAGCCCGGGAGCACCTGGGAGCGCCGGCGACAAACCTGGGAGCGCCGGCGACATGTCTGGGAGCACCTCGAATCACAGTAGAGCAGTCTGGGAAAAACATCTTCTTTGGGAACGCTGCTGGTGCGCCTGGAAATCATAGCTACTACTTATCGTTCAACGATTTTTAAAACTCATGTATTCAGTTTGTATTCTCATCTATGTATCTATGTATCTATATAGCTACCCATCTACACACGGTATATCTGGACTGGCTGCAGGCGGTGCTTGAGAGCAATTCGAGGCGCGCCTGAAAATGACGATCGAGTGAACTCAGAGATACACTCCGAGGCCGTGATCGAGCGAGTTTGGAGATGCACTTGGATGCGGTAATCGACCGTATTTGCAAAGACACTTGGAGGCCGTGATCGAGCGAGTTTGGAGATGCACTTGGAGGCCGAGATCGTGTAACTCAGAGATGCACTTGGAGGCCGTAATCGAGCGAGTTTGGAGATGCACTTGGAGGCCGTGATCGAGCGAGTTTGGA
>Ga0307512_10002959_pt1 | contig 20510 bp, 16 predicted proteins | sample 14_EM_MG_FD_200267 | JGI IMG/M metagenome (GOLD analysis project Ga0307512, IMG submission 200267) | Populus trichocarpa ectomycorrhiza microbial communities from riparian zone in the Pacific Northwest, United States - 14_EM | ecosystem: Host-associated > Plants > Roots > Unclassified | place... | reverse complement strand
TTACAGAGCTACAGGAGCAGTCACGGAATGCGGCCCATACGAGCGCAATTATGCATAGGGTAGAAATGAATGGCTGGAACCAACTGGATCGCAGCTGGAGATGGATCGTGGCCGGAGATGGATCGCGGCCGGAGATGGATCGTGGCCTGAGAAGGATTGCGGCCGGATATGGATGGACGACCGGATATGGATGGATGACCGGAGGTGGATGACAGGAGATGGATAGCAGGAGATGGATCACGGGAGACGGATGACAATCAATCTCCTTCCCTTTAATGAAGATATTGAGGTTATGTGAAGTTATACCCTTCTCGAGATCACATTGATTTCAAGCTACGGAGTTACAATGCCGAATACGACCTCGAAGCAGATCCCGACTCACGCAGCTTCAATGCTGATACCGCACATCTCGAAGCTGTATGAGATAAGTCGTCAGCCGAGCAATGACCTTTAAAGAGGGGTATGACAGTGCCAGAATCACAACGACTCCTACCACGAACAATTACCGCACCGGAAGTGCAGGAACGAAGCACTGTGAAACACATTCACCAATATAGAAGGCTAGCAGCGGCAAGTGCACAAGGACAGGAATCAACAAATGTTCTATGAAGTGCACCCAGAGAAGTGATGGCAAACGCACCTACAGATGAATCAAGATGCCGCATGCCCATGTTAGAATCCCGAATGAGATCCCGACTCAGTCTCGGCGATCCCAACTCAGTCTCGGCGATCCCAACTCAGGCTCAACAATCCAGAGATACACAGCTGCTACTGGAAAAGAAGAAGCCGTAATGGATTAGTCGTCGGCTGAGCTACAACGTACAAGAGGGGGATGACCGTACCGGAATCAAAACCAACCCCTACCCTGGACATCAGTCGATGAGTGTACCTTTGAAGAGATTACTAGCAGAGTCAACAAGCATGTGGAGAAGAGTCAACCAGATGAAATGACAAGTGAACTCAGAAACCGACGATGTGGATACCCACACAAGTGACAGCGAGCACACCTGGAGAAGGAGCGGAAAGCATACCCGGAGGAAAACCGGCGTGCAATTGGAGATGATACGTGCACCGAGCACACGGCGGATGTTAAGTGTACCTACAAGTGCACCGACTTGGAGGATGATTAGAGCGACTGCAAGAGCACCGGAGAGATGATGAGAAGACCAAACGAGTGCAATTATGTCTACCGAAAATGATCTCTGAACGTACCAAATAGTATACCGAACGGCATCGCGAGAGACAGTCACCGAATGGCATCGTGAGACAGTCGAGACAACTACCGAAAGATGATTACCGGATTGCCTTGAATGGATCGCGCAGGAACTTAGGATTATCGGGAGCCCTCTACCAAAGGCATCGACTGGGATGTTTACCAAAGGGCTTACCGAAATGAATGCCGAACGACCATACTGGAGGCCTATAAGCCTGCCTGGCCGATGCTGAAGGAGGATGAATATAACTACTGACGGGCACCGTGTGAGAGCCACCGGCTGCAAGGGATGATCTCAGATACCTCAAGACTGGCCGACCAAGCTATGCACGAGGGCTTGGGAGAGCGCAAATGCGCCTGAATATATATATGGTATGAATGACCATTTCATGAGAAGCTTACGAGATAGATACGAGGTCATATATGATTGGCCATCACTGACGGATATGACTACCGAAGCAGCTTCCAAAGCGGCAACAATGATCACTGATGGGCAACAATGATCACTGATGGGCAGGGCCTGCGGATTTGTTCACGAGGAATTGGGAGAGCTCGAGTGCTAGCGCACTTAAGTATAGTGAGTATGACCGGTTACTGGAATGCTTACAAATTAGATATACCGATGCAATCGCCGATGGCGATGGCGATGGCGATGATGAGCAGCGAGCGGAATCCACCATCGATGCCGCTGAGTCAAGACGAGGCTCATACTATGATTGCGGATTTCACCGAGATTACTGTGTCTGATTCCGACAATGACCTACACTTGGTAAAAGCCACGAGTGCGAGATTGATGGTCGGATGCCGGACATTCCGGAAGTGGAAATATGGAGGACGGTGTCTCTTTGGATGTTCCTTCTTTCTCTTCTCTTCTCTTTACTTCTTTACTTCGTTACTTCTTTGGATCTCGGCCCAGTACAAATGGCGTCGGCACGGGTTTTTACCACCTCCGGAGACAAGTCAAGTGGATGTGGAGTTTCCCCGTGCGCTGGATCCACCGAATGGCTACCAGATCGTACTGATCGGTTGTGGGACCGATGGGTTCGTACGTTTGCGTACGTTAAACGGTTATTTCATTGTTTTCATTCTTTTCCACTCTTGTACGGGATTACGCAGCCCAGGGGGTCTGCACCTAAAGACCGGGATAATATAATGGCACGGCTGTACGTGACGTGTCCAGGGCCGGGTAATACCCACTTTATATAGTCGGCTCGCCACGAGCCTTAGATCTCTAGCGATAATCTTACCTTTATCCTACTCTACAATATTGACATCCACGTTTGCAACCGTATCTACCGATATACCTTCCTACGAGGCCATACACGGGCGTATGCCTTTACACATGGAGGAGTTCGACACCAGTGACGATATTGTAGGCTTCATTGTCGATAATGAGAAGGTGAACATTTTGCTTTCGGACTAGGTAGTTTTCTGCAGTCGGCTTGGGCACATTGCTGTGACTGGTCTTAAATGTTCCATTTGACATGATGAGAGTGCAGGAGGTTAGGAATGTGACGATGGGGAGTGATAGATGGTGATGGTGTTGCGGCTGAAATCCAGGGATGGTCGTGAGTCGGTTAAGGTTTTCGATGCTCTGAATTGAAAGATATCAATACAGTATTTGTAGTAAAGATTGTAACGGGCGCCGGGCTCATAACCTGTTGAAATAGTGATGATAGAGAAGCTTGATTGTATTCTATCTCAGAGGGCCACAAAGCCAGTATATATATGAAAGTACAAGTACGGCTGAATGCCATCAGCTTGTACCAGAGTCAACAGTCATCTCCGGCCATTCGAGACATCACCGTCTCCGGCCATACAAGACATCTCCGTCTCCGGCCATACGAGACATCTCCGTCTCCGGCTGAGACCTGTATATGCAATACATATCTGAACAAAGTCGAAAGGCAAAACCATTGGGTGGTGGGCTATCACTGCACTGACCTTTCTACCGGAATTGGGTGCCTCCTGTAGCAAAATATCTACAATACATTCGTTAATATGACGAGAAATTTTACAGCGAGCATATAGAGAAAGATAGTACAAGACCGTTGGGTTGCTGTGCTAATGGATGTCTACTTGAAACGATGGTGATGGTCGAATGGAAATGTGTTGGTCAAAATTCATCTCTCGGAAAGATAATTCCGTTGGTATGTAGAGACGAGCTGTAGGTGCCTAGAGATATGTAGATAGCTCGATAATAGAACAGTTCGGGGTAAAACCGCTATATTTCGGTGAAGCGAGCAGCGGTAAGTTGAAGGTCGATGATGTGTTACGCTCCCTTTAGGGTCAAGAATCCTCAACGAGTGTGGTAGCGGAATTGGGTGTGAGGTGTGATATGGAGTCAGTAGAACTACTGGAAATAAGGATAAACTTCGATGTAACATAGATGATAATGAGCGACGGCACGCGGAATAGCTGGCACAGTGGTTCGTTTTCCCGAGACTCAAAGCTTAATGGCGTGCTATCGTTCGTCGCTTGCAAACCTTGTCTCGTGCTCAGAATCGAGTAGTATCCACTCGAGACTTGTTTATCTCGTTGCCGAGTGCTACCGAGCTGGGTCGTTTAAACCCAAAACAACGCTGGTATGCTACTGATGTCCAGGATTTGATCAACGAATCTAATCCGGGTTTCCGACTACAATAAATCTTTCCTCGCCTCTAACATCGATTAGTGTTTGTAGTGCATTGAACTGCCTCACTATTCTATTCTCGGTACTGCTAATTACTATTACGAAACTTGTTGTTGAGCTTCTCGGTGAGGCGAAAAGCCTAGATACGAGAGCATATCACCACTAAGCGAACCTGGAAAGTCTAGTATACGAGAGCACCATCAATCGCAACAACATTTTATCTTGACAATGATACCGTACCATCCAGTCCGAATGCACAAAGAAACAATTTTTTTTCTACAATGTTAAAAAACTAATTTCCCCCTCCAGATCGATGAAAACGTATATCTTCCGTAACGAAAAAATCACTCTTTGCACTCTTCGGACTAAGTTGAAACGGAGTTAGAACACAAAGACATGAAAACGAAAATCTACGGAACGGTACCTTCACTAGTTAGGACATGTGGACTGCTGCAGCAGCTCGACTATCTGTGTATGACCTTTCTCAGTAGCCCACCATAACGCCGTGTGCGAGTGATTGTCCGTAGAAGTGATATCAATGTTAGGTCTTTCCAAAAAAGCCTGCACTACGTACCCACGCCCCATAGCCGCTGCCAATGACAGTGGTGACCGACCGCTATCATTCCGGGAGTTGATGTTGACGTCTGGCCGTTCCAGAAGTGCCCGCACTACGTGTACATGCCCGTTCTTGGCCGCCCATGACAGTGGTGTCTCACCGCCGTTGCTCAAGGAGTTGGTATCGACGTCCGGCCGTTCCAAAAGTGCCCGTACCACGCTCTCATGCCCATTCGTGGCTGCCCACGACAGTGGTGATTGTCTATGATTGTTGTCCTTGGAATTGATGTCGATGTCAGGTCGCTCCAGAAGTGCTCGCACCACGTTTTCATGCCCGCATATAGCCCCAAAGGATAATGCAGACAGACCATTGTTATTCCGGGAGTTGATGTCGACGTCTCGCCGTTCTAAAAGTGCTCGTACAACGTGCCCATGCCCATTTCTAGCCGCCCACGAGAGTGATGTCCCGCCCACAATAGTAGTGTCTTTGATGTTTATGTCGACATCCAGCCGTTCCAGCAGTGATTGTACAATGTTCTCATGACCATTACTGGCTGCCCACGACAATGGTGACTGATTATTTATATCCCTGGAATTGATATCGACGTCCGGCCGCTCCAATAATGCCCGCACAACGTTTTGGTGTCCACATGTTGCCGCCCATGATAGTGGTGATTGGCCATAACGAGTGTCCTTCAAGTTGACATCAATGTCAGGTCGTTCTAGAAGTGCCTGCATCACGTTCTCACTCCCCGTTGAGGCTGCCAATGACAATGGTGACCGACCACTGCTATTCTGGGAATTGATATCGACGTCAGGCCGTTCTAAAAGTGTCCGCACGACATTCTCATGGCCATTCTTAGCTGCCCACGGCAGTAGTGCTTGGCCCGATTCATCGTCCATGATGCTGATGTCGACGTCCGACCGCTCCAAAAGTGCCCGCACCATGTTCTCATGACCATTCTGGACCGCCCACGATAGTGGTGCTACGCCCCATTCATTATCCTTAGAGTTGATGTCAATGTCGGGCCGTTTCAAAAGTGCTCGCACCACGATCTCAAGCTCGTTCTCAGCTGCCCATGACAGTAGTGCTTGGCCCGATTTATCGTTCTTGATGCTGATATCGACGTCCGGCCGTTCCAAAAGTGCCCGTACCATATTCACATTCCCTTTCTGGACTGCCCACGACAATGGCGTTACACTCCATTTATTGTTCTTGGAGTTGATGTCGAAGTCTGGCCGTTCCAAAAGTGCCCCCACCACGTTCTCATGCCCGTTCTCGGCCGCCAAAAACAATGGTAATTGGCCCCGAATAGTTTGCTTAATCTTGGGGTAGACGTCTGGCCGCTCCATCAAGAACCGTACCACGTTCTCATGCCCTTTTTCGGCTGCCCAAAGCAGCGTTGACTCACAACAGACACTTGGCGCGTCGATTTCAATATCCGGTCGCTGCAGCAGAATCCGCACCACGTCGTTGTATTCTTCGTCGGCTGCTCGCGACAGTACTGACTGACCATGGTTGTCCTTAGAGTTGATATCGACGTCCGACCGGTCTAAAAGCGCTCGCACCATCTCCTCTTGCCCATTCCCCGCCGCCCACGACAGTGCAGAATACCCAAATTTACTATCTTTCGAATTGATATCGACGTCCATCCGCTCCAAAAGTGCCTGCACTACTTCCTGGCGGCCTTCTATGACCGCCCTTGACAGTGCTGACCGACTATGGTTGTCCTTAGAGTTGATATCTACGTCCGACCTGTCTAAAAGCGCTAGCACCACCTCTTTGTGCCCATTTCCCGCCGCCCACAATAGTGCAGAATACCCAAATTTACTATCTTTCGAGTTGATATCGACGTCCTTCCGCTCCAAAAGTGCCTGCACCACTTTCTGATGCCCTTCCTTGGCTGCCCTTGACAGTGGTGACAGACCGCTGCTACTCTGGGAGTTGACATTAATGTCCGGCCGCTCCAACAACGCTCGGACTACCTCTTCATGCCCTTTCCCCGCTGCCCATGACAGTGCAGTATGACCAAATTTACTATCTTTCGAATTGATATCGACGTCCGGCCGTTTCAAAAGTGCCCGAACCAACCTTTCATGCCCGTTCTCTGCTGCTCGTGATAGCGGTGTCATTCCATTACCATCACTGGGGTCTGTGTCGACTGTCTGTCGCCCCTCGAACACATTCTCTACCTTTTCATGGCCAAGAATCGCTGCCAAATTTTGCGCGGAATCTCCAAATATGTCCTTCGCATTAATGTCTGCACCAGCATCCAATAGAGTAGTCACGGAGTCCAACCTCCCAGCAGCAACTGAAAGATGTAATGCAGTTCGCCGCTGATCTTCACGGGCATTTGGGGCTGCGCCAGCTTCCATGAGACGATTCATAATCTTTTGAAATCCAAAGTATCCAGCCCAGTGCAGCGCAGTTCTTCGTGAGCCATCCGGAATATTAACATTTGCACCGCCTTCCAGCAACATTTTTACCATTTTGTCATGTCCTCTTTGTGATGCGCAATGTAGCGGTGCCCTGCCATCGGATCCCCGCGCATCTATATTTGCGCCCCGCTGTAAAAGTACCCAGCCGAATTCATCAAAACCAAACCAAGATGCGTAGTGCAGAGGTGTCCAATTGGCTAAATTGCCTGCTTTCGAATCCGCTCCGAGACGAAGTAACTGCCGCACAGCGTCATTTTCCCTCAATGCAATGGCATAATGAAGTGGCGTTCGTTCTAAGAGATCCGTTGCATTCACATTATCAGTTGGGCCAAGGTAACTGTTTAAAAACACTTTCGAATGCGAGCTCTGCCGAGCGAAGAATTTATATTCAGTACATAAGGGATTGATTTCATCCCCGTTCAGCGACATGGTCTGTTCTGTTTCCGAAGGAGCATCGTTCCATCCATCAAGCTGTTCTGCACGATACACCGATTCAATGGCGGAGACAACATCAGGATCTGCCGTTTCTAACTCTGTCTGGAGCTTAGGCCATAATCCCTCCAGATCTTGTTTTTCTTGTAGCTGTTTTTCCCAGGGTTCTATAGTAGAGCGTACGGATCCTAGTGTTTCCATCAAGAGAGCTGTAGCTTTGACGGCAAACGGACTCTTACTGTCGAATGCCTTGCATTTATGAAAAAGCCACAAATAGGCGTCGGTTGCTTCCTTCCATTGCTGAAGTGATTGGTGATGATTGGCCTGTTTTCTCGCTAGTTCTAAAACTGCCATGACTGCTGGTAGCTTCCCTTTGGCTCCAAGAGGCGGGATAATGTATGTATAAGCTTCTTCGATGCTTCCGAGGCCTGCATGTTGTACACCAGTGACAATTTTGCGCAGAGTGGAATTCTCGAGCCTGAACTTCTTCCAGTCCGCAGGGTCCTGCTGGTGCAGCGTTGTATCACCCACGACGGGATTCGTGAATTCAGCAATTTGCCACATAAACGCATAAAAAATGTGCTGCGCAAAGAGAAGAGAAAGTGGTATATCAGAGACGACTGCCAAATCACTATCCAGTAAAGAACTAGCAGAACCATCTTCAGAAAGATTGTCTAGGGAACCGTCTGAATCCAATTTGAATGTCAGGCTGTCATCGTTGCAACACTGGGGGACGTTGGAGCTCAAATCAGTTGGCATGGAGGATATACATCCCACGACATGGTGTCTATCGAGTTTTCTGGTGGTTTTCTCCTCGGAGGCGCTACTGTTGCTGATATATTTCACCGCTCGGACCTTTGAAGCGGAAATATCCCCCCACCAACCGAGATGTTGGCGAGCCGGTTCGGAGTTTGGGCATAAAATTCTCATGCTTGGTAATCTTAACGCTGCATCCCCCTCACGTAGCCAATCCGCCTGTCTTGTTGCTTGAGTTTCACCGTCTGGTAGCCGAGTGTTGGCTCTGGTATGTCGGCCCTTCCGATCCTCTTCCGCCTTACGAACATGGAAGATCCAAAGGGACAAGATTGATTCTATCTGGGTTGCGTCGGCCTTCCATTGGCCGTTTGTGTAATGTATGGTCATAGTTGCTTCTCCGTTTAGACACTTTAGCGACCACGAAAATGTCTTTAACTCCTCTGCCGTCGGAAACAGGGTATCCATGACGATTTCGACAGCAGTAGCTACTGAGATTGCTGGCTCGCTTGCTGGTCCAGTCCACTTGCTTAGTTGTCCTAGCCTCTGGCGCATTTTCACAACTGTAGGGTTGTTTGGATTTGGGTTTCTGGTACCAATACATGTAATATCTGCGTCGTTTATGATCGTCCATCTACGGCGTCGACTTTCGGGGTCGTCTTCAAAAGATATATCTTGTACGATACCATCGCTGAAGTGTAACCAAAATGCATTGGGATTACCGGATATCTTTGTTGCGAGCCAGTCCATCTCATGATCTTGCAGCAGAAGTTGTGCATGCGGACGCACGATGAGACCTCTCCGAATTATTGCTCTCACAGCTGTCATAATCATGGTCGAAACTAGTTGGGTGATGGATACACTCCAATGGCTAGCTCTCAAACCAATGAATTGGAGAGTGAATCCGGCTAAGCTGATCAAGGTTCCTAGTACGGTTGCACTTTCGAATCGCTTGGATAAAAGATACTTGCCGAACTCGCTAGTCTTCCAATACTGGTTGAAAGTGCCAATTATCCGGATCGAAGAATGAGAAGTCGTAGCATCAAGTTGAGCCTTAGTGTGTGCGGGATGGGACGTGAGAATGTAATCGCGTGAGCCCTGGGCGATGATTGCGTATGCATCAAAACTTTGGTCGGAAACAACATGACGCCTTTGCAACCATAGGATTCGCAGAGGACGGTAGGCTCTCTCAGATCTTCTGGTTTCCCTCTTTCCCCATTTTTTTTCTTTGGATCCTGTCTCAATGATGGAGGAGCAGCAATACATTCCCAAAGATAAGAGTGACGTTCCCAAAATTGTGATAGGTAGCGCATACCCTTTTACCTGACGGCCACCCTTTCGGAGTTTCCAGTGTGAGACCAGGCCAGCAACAATCAGTACAGATGCCTGAACCAATACGCCACCAATAGCCCAGAAATAAACTTCTAATCGTCTTCTTTGCGGAGCATTGTTCAGTGATATGTTCGGAGCATATTTTGCAAGTTCACTTAGGGTCTTTCTCGAGTGAGATGAGGGTGTCAGCTGGATATTTGATGCTGACTGCAGCTCGATATCATGTTGGGATACGTAGTTCCTTGCATCGCTTCGGTATGGTGATCCACCCAAATTCCAGCCTGAAGGTTCTGCGGGATGTATTAGTTAATAGTTATCTACAACAGAAAGAAGTCATGATTGATACCGTCCACATCCAGGCGTTCCAGTTCCTCCACCGAATATAATCCGAACCTTGAGTCGTCTCCATCACCTCCAACATAAACCACTTGCAGAATCTCCGGCTAATATATCAAAACATTATTATCGGCGATATGGAGGTAAATGCTTATATTTACCTTTCCCATCGTTCGGACGATCGCCTGCCCATTCCACAACTCGCTCACTTTAGGTGGTCAGCGATATTGGCCTCGATTAGCTTGAAACTGGAACTTGTTTACCTTCATCTGATGTGGAAGACATCAACTCAATCTCAGCGGCGCCCCGATTTTCCCTGGCCCTTCCAACGGCAGCTTTCAACCATGATGGCCCACCAATTCTGATCGCGCCTGATCGGGAGAGTGAGTATATGTTTTAATTCAGCAAGATATATATCGGACGGCAAGATATGGAAAGGATTTGGCTCTTCATGGAGAGCCAGAGAACAAAGCCAGGTCAACCCACCAACGATGGCTGTAATTATGCCCAAGGGAGCTAGAGCAAAGATGAGGTTGTCGATCCAGCTCATGGACTGAGACAAAAATTGCTGGGCAAAGCGTTCGCCAAATAGTTGCAGTAACCTAAATATATCGTAAATGCATGTTCAGTGGGAGATCTGACGACATACGGCGCGAGATCCGTGAATAGATTATTGGAAAATTCGTCCCCATCGTCTCCAGCAATGACACCAGTAACAATAAAGGCCGCAACTGCAGCAAAATACAGAGAAGAGCGCATTGGGTGGTAGTGAAAGTCAATTACAGCCCTAGCCTTGAGGTGTGGCCAGAGTTCGATCGAAAACTAAGGTGCCGACTCAGGTGCAAGATGTCGCATAATTTATACTCCATAGTTTAGTACTTCGCGTTTGAATGGTTGTGCTTCGAAAAAAACTTCCATCTGCTCCTACGACACGTATTCGCTACTGAGTGGATGCGATTCAAGTTCCAATGTGCTAGGGGCGAACATATAATGTATGCTAATATATTTTTGATTGCGCTAACACTTATCCAGACTTCAGCCCCCAGCACAATATCTCAATTTGACCGATAAAATACATGATTCGTTTAAATTTTGCACTATCGCAATTGTTATATGATATGATTATTGGTGAGATAAATTCTCTGTGATATATGTATATTTGGAGATGTGTGGTCGAGCGCTCTCCGCCTTGTAGGACATATAACAGACGAAAGTTCTTCATTCATAGCTTTACCCGGCCGGGGGTAGGAGGGTGGTAAACTTGCGAGTATCAAGTGAAGCTCCAAGCGATACAACACTCCCGGAGGAGCCGAAGGCGAATTCAGCCTAGCCTAGGCTTTTAACTGTCTTTGTGTTAAATTTTGTATTTATCTGAACTTTGGTTTTTGCTGTACCGCTGCAACTATGCGACTGCAATAGGTGGTTTCTTTTTAAAGAACACACCACGTACTGTCTCACACCATCCCTCTTCAGGCTGACAACAAGAAACCACACGAGGCCCGCCAGGGTTCCGAGACCACCTCATGCATACAGCTCAAGCGCCTTATTAGGGGCGTGGGTACGCCCAGCGTCCACACCTAATAGGCTGCTAGCGGGGCGCCTTGCAAATCCCGGAAATTTTTTCACAATTGCGAATTACACAACAACCACACAATAGAGAGAATATCAGAGACAGCAGTATAATAGACAACTCCAAGGCCTACATCTCAATCCAAAAATCAAGTCAAATGGTCCAATTTTGAGCAAGATGAAAATGTGAGTGAGAGTCCATGAAGCTGGCGGATTTTTGCCCACCTTCTAACTCCCCATTTCATCACCAATTGTAAATGGAATTCACTGGGAATACTATCAAAGCATATATTGTATGCTAGCTGTCAGTGAACATTAGTCTTGGCAGCTTTGGGCAAGTGGCTGTGGAGATAGGTACAATTTCTGAGTTGCTGAAGTGGGAAACCTTTTAGAGTTACTTAATACAGGAAATTGTTGCAAACTAAAATTTCATTGTCCCTAGAAACTGCCAAGCAACACCTGAGTAATCTTGTAGTATGCTAAAGAGACTTGGATACAAAAGGCAATGAATTCCATACACAAGTGGTGTTGAATGCAGTTAGAGTAGATAGCTGGCTTTCTGTAACTACTATGATAGCAGTGTGGGAGACTGACCAAACAACATTCCAGAGTGCACAGTGTTAACACTGTGCGGTGCTACTTGTGGCATCCCAAGGCAACCTGGGCAAGAGAACAGGTCAAGTTGATGCTGCATCCCAAGAGAATGAGAGGATATAACAAAATACACTGCCATTCCGAGCGATTCTATCTGCATAGATCTAGAAAACCTCAACAAACTTCCCCAGAATCAGAAGCTGGGATGAAAAGTGTCGCTGCACAGCTGGCGAGTGATGCCAGGAGATGTGAATAGGAATGGTTTTGGGAAAAGTGGGAAGGACGTGGTGTGACGGAAAGCCAGAGATGTTGGGAGACGCAGAGATGGAGTGAGGCTGTGGTGTAGGGGTGGTGGTATAATAGGATATGATAGTGAAGTGGGCTGGGGTGTTGCGATGTTGGATGATATGGTGTGGCTGTGTTGATAAGAGTGGTATTGGTGGTGTGAAAAATCATAATGGAAGATTAGGATGGTGTATTGAAGCATGAAGTATGGTAGGAGGATGGCAGATGAAACTCAATATAAAGAGAGGTTGTTGGTGTTGGAGGATTTTCTGTTTTTTCTTTGTTTACTTGTTCTCTTGTATAGCAAAGCATATTATGACTTTGAACCAGCTTCGACTTCTGTCTTGTTCTGAATCTTTGCAACACAGGTGGAGTGCCGTTGTCTAGTTTCCTGATATCCCGGTATATATACCCATATCACCTAGGCCTGACATTACCAGTTACACTAGAATGAGTCACATCATATCGTACATGATAATGAATGTGCCTACATCCCTCGACAGGGTGTAAGTATTGTTGCAAACCTTGCTTCGTATCCTGTTGTGCTTACCTAGCACCAAATCATCATTGACTACATGGTTCCAACGATGGGGTCGACGAGGTATTATGACTTACAGGATGTGATATCCCTATGTACCCACATCGATCACCAGATTCGAATGCAATAGTATGATAGGGATGGTACATCTCGAAGAATTGGTTTGATCTTGCCGGAAATCCTTGCCTTGCATTTGAACCTGAATGATTGAATGCTTTGGACAGTATCGAAACTATACTTGCAGCAACTTTCAAAGAGGAACCGTTGGAAGCCTTCTTTTGGGAACAGTTGGACTTTCCCTCGCCTTGGACTACATATTGGACAGCCACATCCAGAGATGGAACCGGTCTCGATCATAATGATCCAGTGGTTGGACAACATTGGAATAAGTATTGAGAACTACATCTCGGGCTGTGTACTGATTGTTACCACATGGAGGCGTGTAACTCTGAGGGACATAATTGTGTGGGGGCACAGCCAACAGTGGGACATGCAGCAGCAGCAGCAACAACATCTATGTCTTCAGGCATTCAGCAGATTGTTGTAGTACCTTCCACTCTGACTCCGTCTGAAATTGGTGCATATAATTAGGACTGGTACATGTTCTGAATTCATTGCAATGTCAGGATGTACTGGCCACCTTTGTAATCGAGAAATGGAGAGACACGGTCCCTGCCCCATCCTGGAAATGAGCATCAACGGAATGTCAACAACTTTTGGTCTTGCATCTTGGGTAATCTGAGTGGCCATAGGTTGCAGATTGTCATAACTGAGGTATTGGCCTCCTTTATAGGCAAAACAGGAAGTGACACGCTCCCTGCCCCATCTTGGAACTGAGCGTCAACTGAGCGTCAACGATTCAAGGTCTCGCTTCTTGGGTATTCTAAGTCGCGCATGAATGCAGACCTCTATTAAGGATGAATTTGAGGCCTCTCTGTGGAGATAAGCAAGCGACATTACTGCGACAGCCTCCCAGACAGTAATGAATAATTTCATTCACGATGATCGAACTGAGTGTTCATGACTGTTTTAGACTAGAAAAATGGTCGAAACATCGTATATAGACAATGACTGACACATCGCACGGTGATTACCCATAATGAAAGGCCGAAACTCTTTGACGCTCAGTTGACGCCCATTTTCATGATGGGGCATGGGGTGTGTTGCTATCTTTTTTCCCTATAAAGGCGGCCAATACTTTGATTATATATAGGAACAACGATATCGCTTTTGAATTACCTGAGTCACAAGACCAAATATCATTGACGCTTCATTGACGCTCAATTTCAGAATGTGGCAGGGAGCGCGTGGCTCGCTCCTTTGCCTATAGAGCTAGCCAAGGTCGCATTTACGAACGGTCGCAACCAATTGCCACCCAGATTACCAATGACGCACGACCAACAATTGTTGATGCTTCGTTGACGCTCATTTTGCCATGGGCATATCCACAATATGCAATCCTTTATTTTGGCCTAATATATCATTAGTGCTGTCTTGGCAGCCTTTGTACTGTCTTCATGTACTTTCTCCTTCATCACTACATTGTTCTTTGATAATTCATATAAATATATTTTTTAAGATACAATATAAAGTGTCCGCTAATTGTAGATAATAATACACTCAAAAATCCCGTTCCATTTGATCAATGCTTATCTTCACTGTAAGGTTCGCTCAATAGGCTGCTGTCATCTGCCAAATGGAAGTCAGCTTCATTACCATGTGGCTGATAGTGTACAAACGAGTGGATGTTCCTTCATCAGTAAGCAAATCTGCATTGAAATCGGTATTGCACTTGTGATCCTTCGCATATGCATCAAGATTGAAAAATTGAGCGCTGGGAAGAAGTGTAGATATATACACAGATCCGTGTGGCACACCTTCGATATCGGATACATGAGCTCCCTCATTATCACCAGGTGGCAGAGGTGGCGGTCTGGGCGGATGTGGCTGTTAAGGGTTGTCCCTTAACAGTGATAATGGTACTTGTTAGCAAATCAAGATGATCACCTTTCACACCCATTGAGCGCGTCATGCATAACACCTGATCATGATTTTGCGAGTTGGCCAGTAGTATGCCCGTTAACGCGAGTTCATACTAGTCAGGTAATGAACCAGCAAATCAAAGATTTGGCAACTTGTTGCAGCAAACAAGCCTTACAGGAATGAGAAATCATTAGCAGTGCTAGTAGTTTGCACCATCATTCATCTTCGTGAAACTAGCGGGACATTCATGGTCATCATGCACGGTGGTTGATACTCAATATGAGATTGAGTGAACTCTTTACTCCTACCTGTGACGGGCTGGGATCAGGTAAGGCACGTTCCGGTGAGGAGAATAGTCTCAACCTTAGCATGACATAACTGATGGAATGATGACATTGGCACTTGCCTATAGCGAGCTCTATTCATTGGCTTGAGTAGTATGCATCACAATGTAATCTTGTATCGGATCCGAGCTTACGCTTGTATTTTCCACGCTGGCATAGTATTGGTTCGTCGCCGATTAAATCTGCGACATATGAATCAATTGCGTCATGTTGAGGGAATCAATTCGCGATAAGCAGTATAATTTTTTATTGGTATATGTTCCAACTACTGGCTCACATGATAAGAAGATGCCTAAGATCAGGTCTGTCTGATACATTGGCTGATACGATATCATGCGATGGATGGTCTTATTCTTATCGGGAGCATAATGCTTTGAAACCACATTGCATGAACACGATAACCAATGGGATGCGTGGCTTGTTATCACTGCGTGCAATAAGAGGCGCGGCCGCAATAACGCTATCATGCCCGATGTAATCATAGCAACTAGGTGTGGCAACACAAGACCTTGGACATTGGCTATAAAGAGACAGCATTTCTGCGGCAATGAGAAAGAACAAGCTCAAGCATTGATCCACAGTCAACCCAGATGCACCGAAGACAATCTTAAAATATTATTCAGAATTCTATTTAAGAAATACAAACTATTCATAATACCTCAATTAATTCACCGCCATGAAATTAGCTTTATATGCCTGAACACAGGTTGACACCATCTCACTACGCACACAAGAAGAACGTCAAACACTTTGGCGATCCTATTGTGCAACTGGCAGAGCTGTCTTGAACCCACATATTCCGAGTGGTTCGGATTTTTGAAATCTCAATCGGTATCGGTTACCCTATACAGCGGGTTACATCTACAGGGTTGTTACAATGTGAAGAGGTCTCCGAAGAGTGGTTGTATCCCGGAGAGGTGTAATTTCTGGGTTGGAAGTATCATCTGGACGTTGGATCTGGTTGGGAAGGGGAGCTCTTGAAGAAGGTCAAGAGGTTGAGTCTTAGGATAAGACGAGGAAAGAAAGAGTTCTAAGATTAGGCGGCTGTACTTCATGCAATAAATGTTGTATTGAGTATTTGGATTGAAAACCCCTGCAACAGTGGCGTTGGTTCTGGTGTTGGCTGTCTGAGTCGCTCTGGTGGAGGTGCACCTGTGCTTTTGCGCTTCAGCGTGTCAGGAGATTCTGTGCTGTCACATTTTGGCAAGGAAGGCAGCCGTCTGTTTGATTTTACTAAAGCATAGCCGGGTGTCTTTCCATCGCAGCCCTCGCATTCTTATGCCCAGAAAACTCAACTCCCCAGTTGCTCTCCTCTTGGACTCTGGGCCGAGGTTTGTGGATTGGGAATTGAGTTTCCTCTATCGTGGCGCAAGAAAACCCTCCTTTGGCCATTTTGGCCGTATTCAAGGCATGGGGTACGGTGAACTGTTCTAGATATACTGATCTCCTTGCCTTGCCATAGTTGCAGACATGTTGAAAACCTACAAGAAATTAGGTGCTGCATCTGAATAGCACATTCGGCTATTACCTCCACTATATACACTTCTATTGCATCATCTAGAGTGGTTGATGCCTGTTTGGTTCACTCTCGGGGATTCGAATCACTAGATTTGTCCACAAAAATCCCAGTGGTGGAAACATTGTAATGTTCGATGCTGCGGACCGTGCGGACAAATGTGTTGTGCGACCATTTCAGTTTCCCATTACCGGCAGCTATAAAGTGGACACACAGCTCTCTACGTACACCAGTGGTATGATATATCATCAGTTGATGGCCGTCTACCTCGATTCGACTATACTGACTTCCGGTCGGGTGCGGCTTCGGATTCCTGATGCTTCTAGTCCCATGGAGAATTTTACAACTGTGTGTCCAGGGTCATGTCTTCTGTGGGTACATTTGCAGCGTCGTGGTGAATTCAATGCTGTGTGCATTGGAGTTGGGTCTGAGCGCGTGGCGTATTGGATGAAGCGCGTGTCGTTCTGCTCGGTTCTGTTTCACTTTCACCTTGGTGCGGTGAGTGTGGAGGCATCATTTGTTGCAGTGGAAGTGAAGAGATAACGATAACGAAAAGATGTGGGAAGTCCTGAGGAATATATAGTTAGCTTCAGGTCAAAATGTACAGTGTAAGAGCCAACTTGCACCTTCAACACAAGATGAATCATGCTGCGCACAACTGCTGGTTGGCCGGGTTTCCAACAGTTTTGCGATGGGCACCCAGTCGGTCTGACGTTGTGTGTTCTTTGGCAGGGATAAATCCAGTGTTCCTAAGCGGCCCGGCCGGCTGGCTGTCCGCCAAGAAAATACCTGCAGGCTGCCAAGAAAATGCCTTCAGCCCAGCCACCAAGAACAGCCCGCCAGCCGCCAAGAAAAGACTGCAGCCCGGCCTGGTCCTGCGCATGCAAATCAGATGCCCAGCCGGCAAGAAAAGCCGCCCGGCTGCCAAGAATAGCCTGCAGGCCCTGCCGGAAAAGCCTACATGCCTGGTGTGGCGGGACAATCCGTTTATCACCAACACCGGAACTCAGCTTGGCAGAGAACTGAGCGATGCTGGGTATAAGGAGATACAGATATGCTGAAAGTCGACTGGGCTACGGGGAGTATATATTGAGAGGCCGCAGGGCAGTTAGAGCTCATCTTATTATATAATGAGAATACACACTGTATCTTTCCCAGTTCCTGATTCCCACCCAAGTTTTCATGGATCCATGCACTATGTGTTGATCCTCACAGCCGGGGAGCATCACATCCTCTCACGCTCCTTGAGCCAGAACCGCGCTTTCTGACAAATTCTCTTTGGAAGGCTCGAGAGTAACGGCAGATTCTTCATGATGGGCTCTTTGCGTTCTAGTTCCCGCCATTTTACCATTACGGATGGCAAGGTTATGAACTTATAATGGACGATGGCTGAGTTTACTTTGGTGGCTTTCTGAGTTTAGGACTTTAGGCAGCAGCAATGGGTGTCATTTGAACAAAATATATTTATGGTTGTTCCATTCAACTTATATGTTGGCAAATGAAGGCTGGAGGCCAGCCTCCCGGCGGCCAAGAAAAAGCGCGCTGATTGGCAGCCCGGCCACCAAGCAAATCCCTGCAGATCGGTTGCCTGCCCGCGAAGACAAAGCCTGCAGATCGGCCGCCCGCCCGCAAAGAAAAAGCCTGCAGGCCCTGCCGGAAATGCATTCAGGCCAGGCCTAAAGCCTGGCAGCCCAGCCCGGCCCTCATTTAAAAGCCGCCGCTAAGGGAGGCCCAGCCTGGCCGCTTAGACAGACTGGATACACCCCGGTGAATTCCCACCGAAATCTCGGGTTTTTTTTTGATATAAACAGTTCATTCTCCGATGGAAAGGAGGTCTGTTGGGGTTCGTCTCATAACATCCCCGGGATTTCACTTGTACGGTCATTCCTATTCCCAATTCAGTGACGGTCAAAACAGATATCTTGCTGTGTTCAAATCGATTAAGTGTACCAACCTCGACATCAATGACACAGCTTGCCTCTATGTAGTCCATAACTTGCAACATCCATGATCTTGTCCATTACCAAGATCAACACAGAATACAACGGTCAATGCTCCGAAAATAAAGGTTTCGCCTGTACTGGCTGGCAAATACGGCCAATCGAGAAAGCACTCCACTCAACAACGTCATCAAGCGGATGATGACAAGAGCGGCTTGGGAGCTGAACCGGTCCGAGCCCTTGGAGCGTTGCGCAGCTTGCGATTCATAATGAAGCGTCTGGCAGTGAAACAAGGAGAAACACACTTCGTTAGCAATGAAGAGAAGGAGCAAAGGATCGAGGAATCTGTGGAAACCGAGACCACTGCGGCGTGGAAGTGAGTTGAAGACGCAGAGACACCAATTAAACAGGAGCAGGAAGCTATGAGAAAGGCTGAAAAGGCGGGATTGCCAACCACCATGCCTGATTCAGCATTTGAGGAGATGTTGAACCCCATAAAAGACAGTCTGAGCGATCTTGCGAGTTCAGACTATGTGGAGGATGGGTTAGACGAGGATGATGATGAAGTAGATCCTGGGGTGGGCAAGCTTAGCAAAGATGACAAACCCAGCTGGGTGATGGGCACAATCTCTAACATGGTACAGCATCGCAAGAACCATTTTCAGCAGAAGCAGATGAAGCTTGACAAATTGAGGCAACCAGGCTGGGGTGACGCAGCCAACTATGTCTCTGAGAGGGACAAGTTGTACAGGATGACCGAATTGAACGTTCTGGCTGTCATTCCACCTCAAACGGCAGATCATGCAGCCTCATCTGCGCCGACGACATTTATGGAGCCTATTGAGACACTTCACAGTGTCCCGTGAAAATCGCAAATGCCGCAAGTGACTTCTCGACCAGGGAGGAGTCATATGAGGATAGGTTCACAGAAACCCCTGAAACACGAACGCATTCTGTCCTCCCTGGCCTCCGCAGTGCCTGATTTGTCACTGATTCAGAAATCAAAGCATGTTCAAGGCGTAAGCTTTAACCCCTCCACATTCCATCCCAAGATAATTGGCATGCAGAAATCAGATTCCGATGAAGACAGGGTAATGGCTCTCGAGTCGCAGGAGGAATGAATATGCAAAATGGCATTTTTGACGATGTATCAATTCGAAATGCAATAAGTGTACCTATTTTGTTACATGTCAGCTTTTACTGGATATCTGTGAGCAAATTGTGAGATATGATAATTCGTCTATGCATGTGCAAGGGTCAGAAAGGCCATGCCAATTTTGTAGAATTCAAATGACATCCACTGAGGACGAATGAACATGATATCGTCCTGCCCGTTACTGTTAAGTCAGACAATTCGACCTAAATTAGAGATGAAACTCACTAACACAATTGAAGTCATTGATGTCACACAAGTTCTGGATGCAGAGGTCAAAGCGCAACGCAAACAGGAATGAATGACACCCATCATGCTGAATTTGATCAGGCATTCTACTGCACAACTCTCTGCACAGACCTGATGCACATGGTCGAGATTTTGAACAGTGCTCATGCTAGGTCATGGAAATGGCGGAGAATGAGCTGGATGAGGAAAGGTGGCGAGGTCGGGATAAATGTATTGAAAACTGGTGTACGGGTCTGCATGCGGTTAATTGCTGGCAAAAATCACTGGAAAGTGATAGGCTAATGTTATTCAGCACTCAGATAGTGTGTCAAGTGGCGGATCAGAAATTCTGAGGCTTGGGAGCATTTGCACGCAAATGTTGAAATATAGGAACGATTCATTCGCTGCCAATAACAAATGTATACACTGTTGCATACAATTGTTCAGTATGCACTGACTGTAAGTATGTCATTAGTTTCAGCGTCAATGGAGCGTCAACCATTTTTTGTCTTACCTTTCAAGCAAACCAACCGCTGAATAGTCACATCCTTCCAAAGTGATTCTATTCGCGGTTTTTATAGATGAAAATGATACTGACATGCTCATTGACGCATCCTAGACATGAGCGTCAACTATGTGTCAACGATTTTTGGTCTTGGGACTCTGAT